>Ga0208279_1001210_pt1 | contig 14781 bp, 13 predicted proteins | sample AntAceMetag02UKM_FD_184766 | JGI IMG/M metagenome (GOLD analysis project Ga0208279, IMG submission 184766) | Saline lake microbial communities from Ace Lake, Antarctica - Antarctic Ace Lake Metagenome 02UKM (SPAdes) (version 2) | ecosystem: Environmental > Aquatic > Non-marine Saline and... | reverse complement strand
TTGCCTTTCCCTTGTTTTTTGCCCTATTTGTTTCATGTGCCACTATCCCAACCCTTGATGTAACGTACAAAATTATGCCAAAATCAAATATATTAGAGGGCAACGAGGTGTTTTTCCAGTTTGTGGACAAAAGGACTGACAAGGAGATTATAGGAAAGGGTGCAAGAAAACTGTATGAAAACTATTCAGGAAATATTAACTTTATCCTTTCAAAAGAGGGGAGCGGGGAATATCTTGCTGGAATTTATGACATAGAGTCTCTTTTTAGAAAAGCCTTTGCCTTCAGCCTGGAAAATAATGGTCTAAAATTATTAGATAAGTCAAGTCCGGACGCATCGGAGTTGATCATTAAGCTGAATAAATTTATCCTTGATTTGGAGGGACGACAATGGATTGCAGCCATATCCTACGATGCCGAGTTTATTAAAAATGCAGAAACAGTAGTGAGAAAGTTCAAGGGGGAAGGGCAGAAATTTAAAATATCGGGATTAAATCAGGCCCATATGGTTGTCAGCGAGGTATTTACAGACATGATTAATCAGCTTGATATAAAGTCATTGTTTGCCCGGGGCATTCAATAGAAGCCTATAGTAACAGTTAACATTTTGCGAAATCATTAAACGCTTAAAAATGGCAGTATTTTTAGTGACAAGTAGCTTTTGGAATTTTTGGTAATATCTTATGCTGGATTTAGACAATGTAAAGAAAATAGGACGTTTTGAGATTTTAGGGAAACTGGGGCATGGAAGCCAGGGTTATGTTTATCTCGGAAAGGATCCATACATTGAACGTAATGTAGCAATAAAGATCTACCGCCCTCCACAAGGCAGCAACCCTGATGAATTTAAAAAATACCAGAAGAGTTTTTTTACAGAGGCACAATCGGCAGGGAAGCTTATTCACAACAATATTGTAACCATTTATGATGCTGATCTTCATCAGGATCTTTGCTACATTACAATGGAATATATAGATGGTCCTATGTTAGAGAAATTCTGCAGCCTCGATAATTTATTGCCCTTGGAAAAGGTGTTGAAGATCGTATTCAGCGTATGCAAAGGTCTCGAATATGCCCATGAGCACGGGGTAATTCACCGTGACATAAAACCGTCTAATATTATATTAAGCTCTGCAGGCCATGTGAAGATAACGGATTTTAGTATTGCATACATTAAAAAAGGTGAATCAACTCTTGTTAAGGGCTTATTCGGTTCACCAAGTTACATGTCTCCGGAACAGGTTAGGGAGGATTTAATCACAGAGAAAAGTGACCTGTTTTCTCTTGGCGCGGTATTTTATGAACTTTTAACCGGAAAAAAGGCCTTTGAAGGAGAAAATGAATATTCTATTATGTACAAAATTGTTAATGAAAAACACCCAAGCATTGCAGAATCAAGGCCGGAACTGCCAAAAAATTTAGATAATATTCTTGATAAGGCCTTAGCAAAGGACCTTGCTGAGCGTTATCAGAGCAGCATGGAGTTTGCATATGATCTGAGATTGATGCTCCAAGTGCTTGAAGGTGGCGAAAAAGAAACCCATAACAGCGAGCTGCTCACATATATACAAGATTTACCCTTTTTTAAAGATTTTACAGAGGAACAGATAAACGAAATCCTTTCTGCAAGCAATTTAATAAAGATAGATGAGGGCAAGACTATTATTGAGGAAGGAAAGATAGATGATTCCTTTTATATTTTAATCAGCGGCCAAGTGACAGTGCTAAAGGGCGACAGGCATGTTGCTGTTTTACAAAGAGGCGAATGCTTTGGAGAGATGGCATATTTAACCGGGGAGGCACGCTCAGCAACAATTACCTCGCAAAATAAATGTATTTTACTTAAGTCCAGCTCTACTCTTTTAAACAGGTTATCCGAGTCCATTCAGCTTATCTTTTTCAAGAACTTTACAAAGGCTATAATTTCCCGACTATCAAAAAATACCTGAGCAGACGCAACTGATCAGATATATAGGTTGTAGACAATGATGTTTATTTATAATGTTTGAAATTAAGGATTTATGTTATAATAATGTCTATCGAATTTGAATGGGATCAGAACAAGGCGGCTTCCAATTTCTTAAAACATGGAGTCTCATTTGATGAAGCAAAATCTGTATTTGATGACCCAATCTATGTTGATTTCTATGATCCGGATCAACCCTATAATGAACATCGATATATCATTATTGGACATTCAGTGAAAAACCGTTTGCTGATTGTTGCATATGCAGAAAGAAAAAATAAAATTTGTTTGATTAGCGCAAGAGAAGCTACTCGAAGGGAGAAAAAAGTTTATGAAGAAGGATAATGTAAAAATGGAAGATGAGCTTCGGCCGGAATATGACTTAACGAGCTTAAAAGTAAGGAAGGTTGGCCCTGAGCGGAAGAGTTTTTATGGAACTACAGTACGTTTAGAGAAAGATGTAGCAAAGGTGTTCCCAGACTCTGGATCAGTAAATGAAGCTTTGCGATTTCTAATTCGAATTACCCAAAAAAACAAGCCATGAGTGACTTGTCTATTTACCTCAATCCTACTTATTATATTGATTATGATTCTCCATTAGTGAAGGAAAAGGCAGCAGAATTTTCATCATCCTATCCTGAAGAAAAGGCCAGGGCTATTTTTTATTTTGTCAGGGACAGGGTTATATACACACCCTATTCACCGTTTTATCTTCCTGAACATTACAAGGCGAGCGCGATCCTTAAAAGAGGATCAGGCTATTGCGTTCAAAAGGCCATTTTGTTAACTGCGCTGGCCCGGGCAAACAATATACCCGCGCGACTTGTCTTTGCCAATATCAAAAATTATCTAATCCCTGAAAAATTATTAAAAATGATGGAGACGAATATCTTCGTCTTTCACGGGTACAACGAGCTTTATATTAATGGTAGATGGGTTAAGATTACCCCTACCTTTGATAAAGGAATGTGTAAAAAGTTACACCTGCGGCCGGTAGAATTTGATGGTCAAAATAACGCCACATTTCATACCCATGATTTAAACGGCCAAAAACACATAAAATACATTAAAGATTATGGGTATTTTGCAGACCTTCCATTTGAAAAAATGATGAGCAGCTTTAGGCAGCATTACACAAAGGACATGCTTAAGAGGTGGAAGGATGCGGTCATAGATAGACAAAATGGATAATATCAATGAAAAAAATCTTTTTTGAAAGCCTCGGATGTGCAAAAAATCTTGTTGACAGTGAATATATGCTTGGTCTTATTAAGGAGGAGGGACATGAGCTGACAGATGATCCCTTGCATGCGGATATAGCTGTTGTGAATACCTGCGCCTTTATAAGGCCGGCCGTTGAAGAGAGCATAGATGCAATACTCGAACTTGTGGCCATGAAAGAAAAAGGCCGTTTAAAATACATTTTGGTTGCAGGCTGTCTGGTTCAGAGATATGGTTATAAGTTGCTAAGGGAAATTCCGGAGGTAGACTGCTGGCTTGGCACAGGCCAGATTTTCAGGATAGGTGAAATTCTGAGGAATAAGAAGGGTGCTTTGCCGCTCATCTTTATTGACAGGCCGCAATTTTTAGCAGACCATAATGCTCCCAGGGTCCAGACAACGCCATTTTATTCTTCCTACCTTAAGATTGCTGAAGGATGTTCCCACCACTGTTCCTTTTGCATTATACCTTCCTTGAGGGGTCCCTATAGGAGTAGAACCCTGGATTCTCTCCATGCTGAGGCTAAGAAAATGGTTGAAAAGGGAGTAAAAGAGATTAATCTCATCTCCCAGGATACAACATGGTATGGCCATGATCTTAATCCGCCTTGTGGGCTTGAAGATCTCTTGGAAAAACTCCTTACAATACATGGCCTGAAATGGCTCAGAATCCTCTATGCATATCCATATCTGTTGACTGAAAGGGTCATTGAGCTTATCAATTCCGAGGAAGTGATTTGTCCCTATATTGACGTGCCCTTACAACATATAGACCAGGACATACTTAAGGCCATGGGCCGCCCCTTAGGCTCAGAATCCATGCCTCAATTAATTGAAAAAATAAGGAGCAAGTCAAGAAATATAGCCTTAAGGACCACCATAATGGTGGGATTTCCCGGCGAGAGCGAGGAAAAATTCCAGGATCTCTGCAATTTTATCAGGGAGGCCCAGTTTGATCGTTTAGGTGTTTTCACATTTAACCCGGAAAAGGGAAGCCGGGCATTTAGGCTTAAAAATAGAGTACCACTTGAGGTAGCAGAAAAAAGGGCAAATGAGATAATGGGGATTCAGGCGGATATAAGCAAAGCGCGTAATAAAAAGTTGATTGGGGAAACACTAAAGGTGCTTGTCGAGGGGCTCCATCCTGAGACCGATTTATTGTTAGCAGGAAGAACAAATACCATGGCACCGGAGGTTGATGGTCAGGTTATAATCAATGAAGGCGTTGCAGAAGTTGGGCAGATCGTGCCCGTTAAGATACATGAGGCACACACCTACGACTTAGTCGGCAGCATTAATTCTGATAAAATTTGAGTTGAATGAGGCGGGGTTTATCAAAAATAGGGATGAATTATAAACGGTTTTCTATGTCTGTAGTTTAATCTGCCAATTCAAAAGCGAGTAAATCTTCTAAAGGCTTAGATTTTTTAACTACCACATTTATTTCTTGCCCTAACTGCAGCTCCTGGCCGGTTACTGCTGGGATATCAGAAATAAAAATAAAATCTGTTAGAATTATTAAGTACTTATATCTTAATTTCTGAAAAACAATAGCCTTGAAGGTATCGTTTATTCGTTTCGAAAGATATTTCAAAAGCCAGTACCTGACCCTGTTTCTTTTGATGAGAAAAATATCTTTTAATGTTTGCTGCGTCAGCATACTGAACTCTTTCAGTCTGGCCTCGTTGTAAACAGGCCTCTTGTTAAATAAGGCGGCATGCAGTTGTCTTTGCACAACCATATCCGTGTATCTTCTTAATGGTGATGTCGCATTTGTGTATGCATCAACTCCAAGCCCACTATGAGGTAGCGGTGCTGTGTTAACTAAAAGAGGGCGAAGCTTTCTTCTTTGCCGAAAAACATAATAAATGTAGTCAAATTCATCAGTGGATAGCCTCTCCTGAGGCTTTTCCTGGCTTCTGTAGAGGATTGGAAGACCTATTTCAGAGGCAAACTTTGCGGCCAGACGATTATAGAGTATCATGGATTCTGCTACAATAAATCTGGAAGGTGTATCTTGCTCCACAAGATTAATGTCAATTCCTGAGTTATTGGAAAATTGGAAATTGATCTCCGGAAGGGGAATAAGCAGCGCCCCCTTTTCCTCCCTGTTGTTTTTTAGTGCATTGGCTAATTGATATAGTTTTGAAAAAATTGGCTGATTTTTATATACGGCATTTACCTCATCGTATGTATACTGTTTCTTAACCCGAATAATGGTAGGTACAAAGCGGTAATTTTTGAGTTCCAGGTTTTTGTCAAAATCTGCAAACAGGGATATTGCCGGCCTGTCAGCGCCCTGCACCAGGCTTAATGCACCGTGAGAAAGATCGGCTGGAAGCATGGGGATCTGCCTTTCCGGGAGGTATACAGTGCTTGCCCTGATCGAGGCCTCTATGTCTAAGGGCCCGTCAACCTGAATATATGGGTTTATATCAGTAATGTGAACACCAAGGCTGTACCCTTCTTTATTAGGCTGAAAACTTAATGCATCATCAAAATCCTTGGTGAACGGTCCGTCAATGGTAAAGACTTCGGAGTTTGTTATGTCTTCCCGGCCAAAGGCGTCTATATCTTTTTTTGCCACCTTAGAGGCCTCTAAGAGTGCAGGCTCATCAAAGTCGATCCTTATCTTAAATCTATAGAGATCTAAATTTTCGTCTTCCTGCCACACGCCAAGTTTAATTAACAGGGCGCGAGCCCGATCCGTATCCTTGATTCCAGCGCGGGAAAACATTTCTTTTCCCTGCTTAAAATCTTGAGCATCTTTTCCGTAAACCGCAAGCTGGACAAGTAAATCAACAACCTTTTCCTTTATAGAAGAATCTTTCGGGATTCTGTTATCTATCACTTCCTTTAAAAAGCTTGCCCCTTCACTAATCTCTTTTTCTCTTGACTGAGCTATCTCCCTGGCCTTCTTTATTTGATCAACTTTTTCAGGGCTGTTTGGGACAAAAAATTTATCCTTTAACTTAAAATATGTCCCCTCAGCAAAAAAAGCCCTTAAGATGGCGGATATATGATCATCTGTAATATTTTTACCAAATGAAAGCTGTGCAAGGTAGTTAAATGGGAATATTTCTTTTTCATCATAAGTCAGTTCCCATAAATCTTGAACGACTACCTGCGCTACATACTCTGTCCGTCTCTTATCAATTAACCTAAGATTGTTTATCAATTCCTCTCTTGGCTTGGAAATATTTATAGTGGAAGAGGAAATAAGAAGGGCCCTTTTTGGGGAAATACTCACTTCATGGTTGGATAGGGTTAAGAGTTGCCATTTGCTTACCTTGTCCTTAATACAACATGACAGGATAATTTTCCTTTGATCTATATATTCAATGATTTTTCCTTCAGCCATAAAATTTACCGTTTAAGCAACTAAAGAGGCTAAAAAGGGTCTTTCTGCCAACCCTTTTCTATATGATTCCTTTTTTTCCTCCTGCTTTTTTTTGCCTCCTCTTTCCAGGTGAAGCGCTTTTTTGCCTTTGCTTTTCGTATAAAATCCGGGTCGTCTTCTATTCTTAACGTAAAGGTTCCCGGACCCGTATCCATTTCCTTTTTTGATGGACCTTTGTCCGCAGGTTTTTCTTTGGGTAACGGTGGCCCTTGAATAAATTCGGGAGGCACATTTTCCGCAAGAAAAAGAAAATCGCCAAAAGGGATGATATTGACTCCATTCCTCATGGCAGATCCTGCTTTGATTTCCAAGAGGACTGGTTTTTGGTCAATCCTTTTTGCAACACGAAAGGCAAAGTCCTTATCTTTTGCCATCGTTACATATTCTTTATTTCCCGGTAAAAGGCCGGACTTAAGAATATGGGGATAGGACTTTCTTTTAACGCCCTTAAACAGAATTTTTGGAGGCAAAACCATGTCTTGATTTTCATTTAATGAGTTAAGATTTGCCCTGGTATGCCTTATATTTATTCCGTCAATCTGAAAATTTTTGTCCCTGTCCCACAGTAACACCTCTTTCACATGAGATTCTCTCACATAGCCCATATTCGATTCTTCATGGATGGCCTGCAAAAACTCCTTCATGCCAACATATCCCTCCCTGTCCGGAACAAGGCCAAACTCGTCCGGCCTGTTTCCTAATATGTAACTCATAAGACGGGACAGGATCTCTACTTTCCTTAGATGTTTTTCAGCCAAAAACTTTTCCTTTATTACATTGCGACCTTATCCATCTGCCCTAAAACAAAATCTCTTATTTGAGATGGGTCGGGAAGGGTATATTTAATATTTCCATTGGAGATTAATGGAACAAGGAGCTCCTCTTCGGCGCCCCCGCATGAACAATTTCCAGCCGTTTCATTTTTCACGGAAACCCTCGTGTTGAAACATTCCTTGCAGCGAAAAACACTCTTTCTCCCAGACATCTTGCCTCTTTTGGAAAGGGGATGCCCATCTACCTCTATTATATCCATGGAATAATCCACTACCGGTGCGTTGCTTATAGCTGTCCCAACTCCATAGGCATCTGCTATCTTATTAAAGCTTTTAATGCTTTTCTCATTGATGCCGCCGCTTAGAAGAATTTTTATATCCTTATGCCCTCTAATATCAAGCTCCCACCTGACCTCTCTCATGATTTCCTCAAAGCTGCCCCTTCTACTGCTGGGTGTATCAAGTCTAACTGCATAAAGTCTTTCTCCTAATTCGTTTGCAACATTAATCGCCTCAAACTTTTCATCATTAAAGGTATCGATCAGGCTTACCCTCCTCACCTTTGGCTCAATAACCTCATCAAACGCCTTTGTAGCCTTAACAGTATCACCTATAAGCAAAATCAAAGCATGGGGCATTGTACCGACTGGATCTTTTCCAATAGTCCTTGCCCCGGCAATTGCAGACACTCCATCGCAACCTCCGATATATGCATTCCTCTCTATGAGAGGGGCAATTGTCGGATGCATTCTCCGTGCCCCGAAGCTTATTACCTCTTTTTTTCCTGCCGCCTTTTTACACCTAGCAGCCATGGTTGCTATACCGGATGCCTGGCATATAAGTCCAAGTAGCGCTGTCTCGTGTTTGCCGAAGTCAAGATACTTTCCGCTGATTTCCATTACCGGCTGCTGTGTGTTGAATATGGTTCCCTCTTTCATAGCTCTGACCTCGACCGGAAGGTCCTTTAAAATCTCCGTGCATTCGTCAAGCCCAGCAAATACTGCCCAGTTCCAGTCTGAGGGTAACTTGTGGGCCATGAATTCAACGCTGACATGCAAGTCAATCCCTTTTGCCTCTAATATTTTCTTTGTCCTATCAAAGTATATGTCTGAAATAAGACCTTCTTTTACCTGCTCCCATGTTGCTATTTGCGGCATGAATTATAAACCCCAATTTGAAAAATATATTAAATCTTATTGCACTAAGATAAAATGATAATACTTTATTTACCATATATTTTCTGAATTTGCCAAAAATAAATGTAACTCTTCTCAATAAGGCAGGGCATTCCTCTAACTTCCCCTTTTTATCCGCCAGTATTTTTGGCGGGTTAAAAAAGGGGATTGAGGGGGATTTTTCTAAGGCTGTCCAGATTTATTGGGATGTTACGACTTTTTCTGATATCTTAGCTTTTTAAAACGATTATCGCCTTTTTTATTCCGTTATTAAAGAGCTAAGCAATCACAGTTTTTAAATATCATAACCCGGCATTTTATGAATGGTTTTATGAAACTCAGGTAAATTTTTTGCTCAGACCGTATAAAATTTACTTGACAAGTGAATACGATGATTATAAGTATTGTATACAAAAGACAATTTAGGCAGTGAGTTAGAATAACTTGTACAGATTACGTAGAATTTTATTTCGTCTTCAAGGCACGAGGAGTACACATAATAAATTATGTAAGCGACAAGTAACGTAGAAGGCGGAATAAAAGGCAAGTAAGATGTGTAAGTTATTTTGACTTAGTGGCTTACATTTAAGGGTTTTTAATTTTCACCACTGAAAGGATTAACTCTCAGGGATTAAAATTGTGATATGAAAATTTCACGTGTTATTATTTTTTTATTTGCAATAATATCAGTATCCATTATTTTTCCTAATGTTACGCAAAAAAAAGCCCTTTCCCACGCACTGCCTGGGACATATTCATACTTGAAGGTTCACCCACACCACCTTCAATACCGTTTAATAATCTCTGGTCTTGACATGTGCCGCCTGACAGGGTGGGAATGTGACGATTTGACGCATGATGACCTTCCCCGACTGATTCTGATTCAGGATAAATTAAGCAAAAAATTGAGACGGGGAATAAAGATTTCCCATAATGGCAGCATTTTACCATTGAAAATTATTGCCATTAAGTCCTTGCCTGTCGGTTTTGAGATGCTTTTAGAGTTTTCCAGTGCAAGGGAGCTAAAATCATTTACAATTCACTATACATTGCTTGAAGAACAGAATAAAATGTATCAATCTTTTTATTGTATTTCAACTGCTGGGGCACCTGATGATTGGAGTCGGGTTGATTTGCTCGACAGTAAACATTCTGAACTATCCTGGGATATATCAGGAAAAAGAGAAATTCGTGACAAGAATATGACCAGGGAGCTGATTTTTAACCTCAGAACATATGTTGAGCGGGATCTTACCCTGCCGTGGTTAATTTTAGGCCTTGCCGTGGCTGTAGTGTTAGGTATAGGCCATGCGTTTACCCCGGGACATGGGAAATCCATCATGGCCGCCTATTTGGTGGGAAGCCATGGCAATATTAAGGATGCCTTCGTTATGGGCCTCACAACTACAGCAACCCATACATTCAGCGTGATTTTGATTGGCATCATTGTAATGTTTTTTTCCCAATTTATATTGCCATCTACATTGTATCCCTTGATAGCAAGGGCATCTGCCGTCTTGATTGTTTGTACCGGTATATACATTTTGTACAGCCGCATACATGAAAAATTGCATAAAAATTATTTTTCAGAGGAAGAGAATCATATTCACAGTCATGCACATGGCCATAGCCACTCGCATCATCACCATGTTCATAATCAAAAAACAACGTCCCAGGCATTCTGGCTGGCCTTTTTCGGTGGGTTAATCCCTTGCCCTGCCGCATTAACCGTTCTTTTGGGGGGTATATCTATAGGGAAGATAGGATATGGGATTATGATGATTTTAGTTTTCTCTATTGGCCTTGGAGGGGCCCTTGTATTGATAGGGGTATTAATTGTAACCTCTCGATCATTTTTTAACCGTATGGAAAGTGTCCGGGCATATGTAAAGTATTTAGATTTAATAGGTCCGGCATTTATCATCTTTATTGGTATATTATTTTTGTTAAACGGGCCATTTGGGTCCCTAAGTCTATTATAGAAAGGAGGGATGACAGGGGAAGAATTGTTTTAAGATGACCAGAGGGATAATTTAAAAAGGAGGAAGATCATGAAAAAATTCGGATTTGTTTTTTTACTTGCAGGCATGGCGTTAATGTTCAGCGCTTCATCAGCATCGGCAGGTAAATGGGCGGTTGTGCTGGTAGATTTGCAGGGGGATTTTACCGTATGGAAAAATGGGTCTTTAGCCGTAGCCGGAACAGATGAAGGCTATGTTCAAAAAGTTCAAGGGGCTTTACGAGAGCTTAAGAAAAAAGGCCTTGATATCTATGCTACTCAGGATTGGCATCCAAAAAACCATCAGGCTTTTTTTGTAAATAATCCGGGGAAAAAACCCTTTGAAGTTATAAAACTTCATGGCCAAGATCAGGTTTTATGGCCGCCCCATTGTGTGCAGTGCACAGAAAATGCAAAAATACTCGCAGACAATTCATTAATAAAGATGGTGGTGCAAAAGGGAATGCTTATGGACTGGGACAGCTACTCCGGATTTTATGCAGGTGGTGACAAAAAGACTGTCTTGGAGGATGTATTAAAGAAAGATGGCGTTGATAAATTGATTATGTTTGGAATAGCCACTGATTACTGTGTGAAAAGCACGGCAATAGACGGTGCTAAGTTAGGCTTTAATGTTACGGTTGTTGAAGACCTCTGCCGGGGGCTTGATCCTAAAACAACAGAGAAGGCCTTACAGGAAATGACAGCCGCAGGGGTAAAGACTGTAAAAAGTCTGGGCGATGTTAAGGTGCAATAAATACTTGCCTTAATTAATTGAACATGGTTAACAAAAAAATAGATACTAATGGGATAGTCCATTACCTTTACCTTTTTAGAAGATAATATTTAATTTTTTATTAACTGCTTAGGTAGATAGGCTATAAGCAGCCTAAGCAAAATTAGTGTTTGCATTTTTTATTAACATTCAAAAGGAGGATACCAATGAAATTAACTAAATTTTTTACACGTTCTGGCCTTTTAGTGGTTTGCCTTGCTTTCTTGCTTGTAGTGGCATTCGGAGGAAATGCTGTTGCCGCAGATAAGGGAAAAATGAACATCAAATTCAGCACCTGGCACCCGCCTGTATCCAGAGAGGTTAAGACTGTTTTTGTGCCAATGCTTGAAGAACTGAAAAAACGGAGCAATGGCAGAATAACATACACAATGTTTGCCGGTGGGGCATTAGGAAAAGGGGCTGAACATTACGATATAGCGAAGAATGGCCTCTCCGATATGGGATATTTTACAGCAACCTGGACACCAGGGCGTTTTCCCATGAGCGATGTTTTAAGCTTGGCGGCATGGGTAAATGGCAAAGATGTAGGTGTTGACATTGGAAATGCCATGTATAAACGCATCCTTTACAAAGAATTCTCTGATGTAGAAATGATTGAACTTAATGGATGCATCAAGGCCTCCTTATGGACCACAAAGCCTGTTCGCACCCTTGAGGATTGCAAAGGCCTAAGGGTTAGATCTCCAGGTGGCCACCAGACAAACTATATTAAGTCACTCGGGGCAGAGCCGGTATTTATGCCCCTTAGTGATGTTTATCTCGCCATGCAGACAGGCACAATTGATGGGCTTGTCACTTGTCCGCCGTTAGTCCTTGCGTTTAAACTTTACGAGGTGGCAAAGTATGGGGCCATAGCAACCTTTGGTTGCGTTACTGAAGGGGTTGCAATGAATAAGAAAAGCTGGGCAAAGACACCGGATGATCTTAAACCTCTCATAAAGGAAGTTTGTTCAAATCCCTTTCGCACCACTGGCGGATTAACAGTAGATGTTTATGAGACCATGATGAGTGAAATTTCAAAAAAGGGCGTGAGCCTGTATTATCTTACAAAGGATGAGGAAAAACGCTGGTACTCCGGATTTCAGGATATGACAAGAAAATGGGTTGCAGGCTTGGAAAAAAAGGGCCTTCCCGGAAAAGAGGTGGTCAAGATGTATAACGAGGAGGCAGAGAAAAACGGTGTTAAATGCGTGGCATGTCCACCTGAGTGGAAGTAGTTGTTAATTTTAAAGAAAGAGTGAAGATATGAGTTGGTCGGGCAAGATTGGTAAATGGATACAGCGTATTGACTTTTATATATGCTCCGGAGGTATGTTTTTGCTCATACCAATGATGTTGCTCACTACCGTCGATGTTATAGGGCGCGCCGTATGGACGCGCCCTATTCCCGGCGCAGTTGAGTTGTCAAGCTACATGTTAAATGTTTTTATACTTTTGGGAGTAGCCTACACGCATCAGGCAAAGGGACATGTCCGGGTATCTATGCTCATATCTCGACTCCCTGAGCAGGCGGAAACGATACTTGATATTATTGCTACCCTTCTCAGTCTTTTTATACTTGCCATACTGGCATGGCAGGGCTGGGTTGTAGGGATTGAGGAGGTGAGCGTTTCAGATATGTTGAGAATACCGCAAATGCCCTTTAGGCTGCTTGTCTCATTGGCCGGGCTGTTTCTATGTTTAGAACTGCTTATTGATCTTTCAGCCTCAGTAGGCAAACTTATAAGGAGATGAGTGTGGACCCTGTAACTATAGGTATAATTGGAACCTGCCTGGTATTTCTTCTTATTTTTATAGGAATGCCTATTGCCTTTGCATTGATGCTTGTCGGGTTTGCTGGGATAACGTATCTGACATCTGCAGGCGCTGCCTTGCCTGTTGTTGCAAGAACGGTCTATGAGGTTTCGTCCTTCTATCCGTATACAGTAATCCCACTTTTCATAGTTATGGGTGGATTCGCAGGCAGCTCAGGCATGACTCATGAATTATACGGGGCATTTGATAAGTGGTTCAGGCGCTTGCCCGGTGGGTTAGGAATAGCAACTATCGGCGCTTGCGCTGGGTTTGCTGCAGTGTCCGGCTCTTCAGTAGCCACGGCAGCTACCATGGGAACAGTAGCCCTTCCGGAGATGAAGAGATTTAACTATCATCCACGTCTTGCAACAGGCTGTGTTGCTGCCGGAGGAACGCTTGGTTTTTTAATACCCCCAAGTATTGGTTTTATTGTGTATGGTATGCTCACAGAGCAGTCCATAGGAAAACTCCTGATTGCCGGTATGATCCCCGGGCTTCTACTGGCCCTTGCATATATATTGATAATAGTGGCCATGGTGAAGATGAACCCGGCTTTAGCCCCAGCCAGTCCGGATCCAGTCAGCTGGGAAGACAAGCTTGTTTCACTACTCGGCATATGGGAGCCGCTGGCAATCTTTTTATTGGTAATGGGCGGTATTTATTTAGGTATTTTTACACCTACTGAGGCCGGTGCAATAGGTGCAACAACCCTGTTTTTAGTCGCTCTTCTGAAAAGGAAGCTTACATTACAAAACCTGATAGGGGCTTTGCATGAGTCTGTTAGCATATCCGTAATGGTTTTATTTCTTGTAGCAGGGGCTAATGTTTTTAGCTACTTTCTCGCCTTGTCTACTATCCCAATGAAGGTTGCAGCATGGGCGGCAGGCCTGCAGGTGACACCATATCTGATTCATACAATTATTGTTATAATCTTTCTTTTTTTAGGATGCTTTTTAGATGCCATATCAATGATGGTATTGACAATGCCCGTAGTTTTTCCAGTAATACTGGCCCTTGGATTTGACCCAATCTGGTTTGGAGTCATAGCAGTGTTGATGATGGAGGCAGGGCTGATTACCCCGCCAATGGGGCTCAACATTTATACAGTTGCCGGGGTGGCAAAGGATATACCGGTTGAGGTGATATTCCGTGGCGTGGCCCCTTTTCTTTTTTCAATATTTCTTATCGTGATTCTAATTACAATCTTTCCAAAGATAGCGCTTCTGCTTCCCCAAATGATGATGCGGTAGGATGGGGAGTGACACGACTACGGCTTTAGGTGAAAATTAAAGGGCTATTTTGAGCGATAACTCTCAGTATTTTTCATTAAAATAACCGCAGACATTTGCAGACATCTTTATTAAATTAAACAGGACACAGATTTTTGCTGATCCACCCAGATATAGCCCGGAAGGTTATAAATTGCGATTTTTCAATGGCCCTGAACCTCAATAGCTGCGTTTATCTACGTCCTAAAACATGGGATTTCCATGCTGTTGTGAATATCGATAAAAGGAGATTTATAAGGTGAGGAAAATAATTTCAACAAAAAATGCGCCCAATGCTGTGGGACCCTATTCCCAGGCAATAAGATATGGGAATATGCTGTTTGTTTCGGGACAGATCCCAATAGACCCTAAAACAGATGAAATTGTGACAG
>Ga0208279_1001208_pt1 | contig 14797 bp, 15 predicted proteins | sample AntAceMetag02UKM_FD_184766 | JGI IMG/M metagenome (GOLD analysis project Ga0208279, IMG submission 184766) | Saline lake microbial communities from Ace Lake, Antarctica - Antarctic Ace Lake Metagenome 02UKM (SPAdes) (version 2) | ecosystem: Environmental > Aquatic > Non-marine Saline and... | reverse complement strand
TGCTCTGCTTCTACAATTATCTCATCGCCGGTTTTGATGTTGCGCAGATAGGCGGCTTGGATACGATTACCGCTTTTTTTGAAGCCCACGACTTTGTTGTGGCACAGCAAGGTTGTTCCGAGTTGTTGGGCCTGGAAAATGTTTTCAAGAGAGAGTTTAAACGGATCAATGGTGGCGTCGTCCACCGCATATGCAGCAATTAGGTTCTTGGAAAGGGCAGGTTCGAGTTCACGGGCATCTTTGATGTCCAATGACCTGACCGGTATGCTGCATTTGGAACATAAATTAGGAAAATTCGCTACATACTTTTCGTCATCACCCTCAACCGCCACGAACAGACCACCAGTATTCTCAATACAATGGGGAGCGAATCTTTTAAGGATGTCACTTTCTTCCCGGCATTCCTTTGTGACAGTCGGATCGGTGGAGACATAGCGTGCCCCGCTGTGCAGAAGCCCATGATTAGAGCCGGAGGCGCCGGCGTTTATGTCGCCTTTTTCAGCTACAATGCATTGAATACCGCGCAAGGCCAAGTCCCGGGCAAGACCTGTGCCTGTGGCTCCAGCACCAATTATAAGTACCTGGGTTTCCATATACTCTATCCCTTGTTTAGCATGCATCAAACATAGCACTTTTACATAACTCAGTCCACTAATCAGCCTGAAACCCCTTCAATTATCTGCTATTACACAATTGGAATGAATAGATGAATTTGTGCTGGGCCGGGGGGCCGGGTTTTTCAGCAGTATGATCCGCTCAATAAAGAAGGATTAAAAGTAGGGGTTAAAGCGAATGCCTTAACCCCTCTAAGATACAACCTTGGTTAATGCGCTCCGGCGAGATTTGTGAGCAGTACTCACGGCCGGGGTGCATACGGTTATCACGGCGGGGCGCTTATTTCACGCGACCCTCCCGCCATGCCTTGATGAGCCCGTCATAGTCGACCGTCTCACCCTGCGGTTTTTCATTGGCAAGCTTCGCCTTTGGTGAACCGGGCTTATTCAGCCAATAGGACTCGTCCCTCTTCTTATTCAGCTTGGGACCGGCCACCTTCTGCACCTTTGCTCGCTGTATACGTGCCATCACTTTGTCCATCTCAGCGGCCAGGTTGTCCATGGCCCTGTCCACGGTCACTTCACCGGAAACCGCCTCTCCGACATTCTGCCACCATAGCTGTGCCAGTTTCGGATAATCAGGTACATTGGTACCGGTGGGTGTCCAGGCTACACGTGCCGGGCTGCGGTAAAACTCCACGAATCCCCCCAGCTTCGGCGCACGGTCGGTGAAGGACTGGTGCCGGATGTCGCTGTCACGAATCGGCGTCAGACCCACATGGGTCTTTTTCAGCGACGTGGTCTTGCACACACAGAACTGCCCATAGAGCCAGGCGGCCTTGCGGCGTTCCAGCGGCGTGCTCTTCATAAAGGTCCACGACCCGCAGTCCTGATAGCCCAGCTTCATCCCCTCTTCCCAGTAAGGACCGTGGGGCGAGGGCGCCATACGCCATTTCGGGGTTCCGTCTGCGTTGACCGTAGGCCCCGGGGCGACCATGTTGGGCATGAACGACGTGTACCAGAATATCTGCTGGGCCACATTGCCGGCAGCCAGGAAGGGCCCATAGGTATAGAAATCCATCCCCAGAGCCCCAGGAGGCGCATATTTACGGAGCCATTCCATGTACTTACGTAAGGAGTACTTGGCGGCCGGGCCGTTGGCGGCACCGCCGCGGCAGACGCTCGCGCCGACCGGGTGTGAATCCTTGTCGACACGGATACCCCATTCGTCAATCGGGACGCCGTTGGGAATCCCCTTGTCCCCCGCGCCGGCCATGGACAGCCAGGCATCGGTAAAGCGCCATCCCAGGTCCGGAGACTTCTTGCCGTAGTCGGCGTGACCGTACACGGCCTTGCCGTTGATCTCTTTGACGTGTTCGCTGAAAAACTCGGCAATATCCTCGTAGGCTGACCAGTTGATCGGTACGCCCAGCTCGTAGCCGTAGATCTTTTTGAACTTCTTTTTGAAATCCGGACGCTGGAACCAGTCATAGCGGAACCAATACAGGTTGGCGAACTGCTGGTCCGGAAGCTGGTACATCTTGCCGTCCGGGGCGGTGGTAAAGGATTTGCCCATGAAGTCATCCACGTCGAGCGTGGGGAGCGTGACGTCTTTCCCCTCGCCCACCATGAAATCGCTCAGGGGGACCACATACCCGTACCGCCAGTGGGTGCCGATGAGATCGGAGTCGTTTACCCACCCGTCATAGATATTCTTCCCCGACGCCCACTGCGTCTGGAGTTTTTCTACGACGTCCCCTTCCTGGATCAGGTCATGGGAGACCTTGATCCCGGTGATCTCTTCGAAGGCCTTGGCCAGCACCTTGGACTCATACTCATGGGTTGCGATCGTCTCGGAGACGACCTTGATATGCATTCCCTTAAAGGGTTTGGCCGCGTTTGCGAACCACTCCATTTCCTTCATCTGCTCAGCCTTGCTCAAGGTCGAGGGCTGGAACTCCTTGTCGACCCACCTCTTCGCTGCGGCCATGTCCGAACTCGCAGAACTTGCGAAAAAAGCGAACAATACAGCCACAACACCTACCAGGAGCATCATCCTGGTACTTTTCCTTTGCATTATGTGTAACATAATGACTTCTCCTTTTTGGCCTTCAGTGTTTGTGTTCCCCTCATCTGTTCTACATCGCCGGCGTGAAGGTCATGAACACCTGGCAATATAGACCTCGTCTCTTTCATTTTTCTTTGTTGATCCCCTCCTTCCTTTATAGGCCTTCAATAGTTGGCTATCTGTTCTCCTGGTCAACATCGGCGGCGTGAAGGCCTTTGACACCGAACGACATTGGACCTGTTATAATTAATCCGCCCTGATAAACTCCACAAATATTCAATATTCAATCGAAAATTTTCAATCATTATCACCCCCAACGCATCACAATAATGATCCAGGACACGGCAATCACAAGCAAGATCCAGAGGCTGAGACTGGTTAGCCCAACCCATGCAAGAAAGATGTATATACTGGTTAAAATCCCAATAAAAAACCGATCACCAGGTGTGGTGGGAATCGGCAGGAAACCGCGACGTTCCATGGAAGGGGATACGGTTTGCCATATAGTTATTGCAACCAGGATCAGGAAAATGGAGATGACAAAAATTGCCGTCGGAAGTGTCCATGCCATCCATGATAAAGTCAGCTTCATCGTTGCCCCTCTCGATTGACAATTGAAAATTGAAAATTTAAGGTATTCTATCTATTTTATCTTTTGTGCTCGCAGTCTTTCTGGAAGACGCAAATATTGCAGTTAGTTCTTCTGCTTCTTGCCGCAAAGGTTTGACCAGGTTTTCGTTCAGTAAATTTTCGTCGATAATAAACTCCAGCCAAAAAGCCGATTCATCCGCTTCTTCCAAAACGATACTTATCTTCACTGTAAAGCTAGCCTTTTATTTCGAAAGCCAAGTTGCTCGAGAGTTAGCAGCAACGGACGTTGAACACCTGATAAGCTGTCCCCGGATATGTTTGCCTAACGCAGTTTCAGGCAAGGCCAATGCCAGCTTAACGCACCGATGCACAAACTCTTTTGTTCTTTTTATTAATTCCTCACTTTTCATTTTCACTGACAGATAATTTGAATCCTCAAATGAATTAACTTAAAAATAAATTGGTAGCATTCCTCAAATATGCAATATGCAATATGTAATATTCAATTTATACCCGTCCCAGGGCAAAGCCCTTGGCCATATGATTGCGCACGAACCAGATCACCATCGCACCCGGGACAATCGTAAGAATACCGGCCGCGGCCAGCAGGCCATAGTCAAGGCCGGTCGCGCTTATGGTACGTGTCATGATTGCCGAGATGGGTTTCGCATTCGTCACCGTCAGTGTTCGGGCTAACAGCAGTTCAACCCAACTGAACATGAAACAGAAAAAGGCTGTCACTCCAACCCCGGCCCTGATCAGCGGGATAAAGATAGTTATAAAGAAGCGCGGAAAGCTGTACCCGTCGATAAAGGCGGTTTCATCGATCTCCTTGGGAATCCCGGACATGAAGCCCTCCAATATCCATACCGCCAATGGCACGTTGAACAGACAATGCGCAAGCGCCACGGCAATATGCGTATCGATCAGACCGATTGTGGAATACAGCTGGAAAAAGGGCAGCGCGAAAACAGCCGCCGGCGCCATACGGTTGGTGAGCAACCAGAAAAACATTTGCTTGTCACCGACGAACTGGTAGCGTGAAAAGGCGTAGGCGGCAGGCAGTGCCACGGACAACGATATAATGGTGTTCATGATGACGTAGATCATGGAATTGACATACCCCATGTACCAGGATGAATCCGTAAATATTTTCATGTAGTTGACAAATGTTATATCTTTCGGGTACAGGGCAAAGGATGCGAGGATGTTGGCATTGCTCCTCAAGGACATGTTGAGTATCCAGTAGATCGGAATCATTAGCAGAACAAAGTATATGACCAGGCCGATCGTTTTTTTCTTTATTTTCATCCCTTCTCTCCTTTCCCGACTCTCATAAGTGCCTGGTAAAACACAAAACTTAATAGCAGTACAATTACAAAGTAAATGAGCGAAAAAGCCCCGCCCGGTCCCAGGTCGAATTGTAAGAGGGCAATCTTTACCAGATAAATGGAAAGGAACGTGGTCGAATTCCCTGGACCGCCTCCTGTCAGCACGAAGGGCTCAGCGTAGATCAGGAAACTGTCCATGAAGCGCAGCAGCACGGCGATGGTGAGTACGCCGCGCATCTTAGGCAACTGGATGTAAACGAAGGTCGCCCACGGCGATGCCCCGTCAATCCTGGCTGCCTGGTAGTAGGCCTCTGGGATCGCCCGCAGCCCCGCATAGGCCAGCAGGGCAACCAGCGGGGTCCAGTGCCAGACCTCCATCAACATCACGGTGATCCAGGCATCGAGTGGCCTTGCCGTATGATCGAATACTATACCCGTGATTTTGTGGATATAGTAGCCGAACAAACCAATATCCGGCCGGGTAAAGATAATCCAGATGGTCCCGATTACATTCCAGGGGATGAGTAGTGGCAGTGCTATTGTAACCAGAGAAGCGGCGACTCCCCAACCACGTTTCGGCATGGCCAGGGCAATGAGTATGCCAAGCGGCATCTCGATTACCAGCACGAGCCCGGAAAAGAGGAATTGACGCCAGAGGGCATCATGCAGCCGATAATCGCTCAACATCTCTTTGAACCACTCGGTGCCGACGAAGACGCTTTGCCCTGGTGCCAAGATGTCCTGGACCGAATAATTAATCACGGTCAGCAAAGGAATGATAGCGCTGAAGGCAACGATGACAGCAACCGGCAACACCAGCAACCAGGCCTTATTGTTGGGCCATTTTTCCATACATCAACTCCTTCCTATTTAACCAGCCATCCGTCGGCAAACAGCCTGGTCCATTGGGGTGGAAAGAAAAGCCATGCCTCGTCTTCGGGAACCGGCTTGTCCTCGGGCAGAACGGCCTTTAAGGTCTTCCCGGCCAGTGTAATCGTCACGATCCGGTGAGTGCCCAGGTCTTCAATCCCTTTGACCTTGGCCCCCACCATTCCATCAACGGACTCGGCATGGATTTCCAGGTACATGGGCCGTATTCCGATTGCCAGTTTTCCTTCAGCCTTCCGTCCCTTTGCTGCTGTTTCCTCGTCCAAAACAATGCTGGCGCCGTCGATCTGTGCTCTGTTCCCTTCCAGGGTACAATCAAGAAAATTCATACCCGGACTCCCGATGAAATAACCCACGAACCGATGTTCCGGATTTTCGAAAAGGTCCTGTGGAGATCCGATCTGTACGATTTCGCCTTCGAACATCACTGCCACTTGATCGGCAAAGGTCAGTGCTTCCATCTGATCATGGGTTACATAAATAAAAGTCCGCGTCAGTTTTTCGTGGATCTCTTTAATTTTGCGACGCAACTCCCATTTCATTTGCGGATCGATGACCGTCAGCGGCTCATCGAAAAGTATGGCCGCTACGTCACTTCGGACCAGCCCTCGGCCCAATGAGATTTTCTGTTTGGCATCGGCTGCCAATCCCGCTGCTCTCTGATTGAGAAACGGCGTCAGATCGAGGATTTCCGCCACTTCCAGTACACGTTTTTTTATTTGGGTTTCATGAATTCCTCGATTGCGCAAAGGAAATGCCAGATTATTGAAAACCGACATGGTGTCGTACAAAACCGGAAACTGAAAGACTTGGGCAATGTTACGCTTTTCCGGCGGCAGCTCTGTGACGTCCTTCCCATCGTATAGGACCCTGCCCCTGGTGGGAGTAATCAAGCCGGAAATGATGTTCAGCAAGGTGGTTTTACCACAGCCCGAGGGGCCTAAAAGGGCACACGCATCCCCGTCATCCCATACATTATGGATCCGTTTCAGGGCATAATCCGATTCTCCTTTTGGTTTGGGCAGATAGCTGTGAGCAATTTCATTTAACTCAATACGAGCCATGTCAGTCTCCTATTTCAGCCTTGCGTCGAAGCCCACGCCCGATGGTGAGGCAACCAGTGCCCCTGCCCCATCATAGACAAAAAAACTGCGAGGGTTGAAATATATGGTGATTTCGACGCCAATATGGACAGAACGAATCCCCTTTTCCTGAACTATCAGCCGTGAGCCATCGTAGTTGGCATGGATGAACGTTTCCGATCCGTTTATCTCTGTCAATTCGACTGTGGCTGGGATTTCAGAGTCTTCCTGGTCATTTCTCGAAAGGAAAAGATGATTAGAGCGTACCCCGAAGGTGTAGTTTCCATCAGTCAATGGGAGCAAATGCCCACTTAGAGGAATTGTAATCTCCTGCCCCAGTCTGGCGGAATTGGCCAAAACCGTTCCTTTGAGAAAATTGATGGGCGGATCACTAAACACCTCAGCCACCTTTGTAGTTGATGGATTACGGTATACTTCCGGGGTGGGACCGATTTGTAAAACACGGCCCTCATCAAGGACCACGATATTGCCGCCCAGCATCAGGGCTTCGGTCGGTTCTGTGGTGGTGTAGACGACAATTGCCTTCCCCTTCTTGAAAATGTCTTGCAGTTCAATGCGCAGCTCCTCGCGCAGTTTATAGTCCAAATTCACCAGTGGTTCATCCAGCAAAAGCAGTTCGGTGTCTTTGACCAGGGCCCGTGCAATGGCAACGCGCTGCTGCTGTCCGCCGGAAAGCTCGTTGGGCAAACGTTCCAGCAGGTCCTCGATATGTAGAATTTCAGCGATTCCACGTACGCGTCGATCAACTTCACCTTTGTTCGTGCCGCGTGTCTTAAGAGGCGAGGCGATGTTTTTATAGACGGTAAAGGAGGGATAATTGATAAACTGCTGATAGACCATCGCCACGCTTCGTTTTCTTACAGAAACGCCGGTGATGTCTTTACCGTCTATAAAAATCTTTCCCTTGGTTGGGCGATCAAGACCGGCCATTATGCGAAGGAGGGACGTTTTACCGGCAAGCGTGCGGCCCAGTACCACATTTCGGGAGCCCAATTTAAATTCGAGGTCAATGTCCTTAAGGTGGGTTTCTTTGCCAACGATTTTATCAACATTTTTGAGGATAAGGCTCATAGTATTTACAAATTGAACTCTTGGTTATTTTTGATAGAGAAACGTCTATTGCTGCAATTACCGCTTTTTCTCCGTAGAATGAATATCATATTTCTCTCGTTTCAGATTTAGATTCTTACACGTTGATTACGGTGTTTGTATTTTTGCTATCAAATTATCTGACTGAATAAGTATTCATATACAAACTAATTCCATTGAAATAATTTTGTCAAGACTAAAATCAATTTTTTTTATTTTTTTTAAACACATATTTTGGTCTTTCAATCTAAGCAATCCGAGTAGTTATGTTTGATTTTGGGTTTATATTGACAAATATAGGTTTAATATATAATATTACTTAGGAAATGAGGCATCATTTGCAGATTGATCATATAAATTATTGGGAGGAAAAGGAATGTGTGAGGCAAATGCATATCTTTTAAAAGATGGGGAAGAAAAGCTTATCATGAAAAGTGTTGATACACTGAGACCTGAGGAAAATGGAATATATATTCAGAATATTTTTGGTGAGCAGCAAACAATCAAGGCAAGAATAAAGGAGATGCACCTTGTTGACCATAGGATTTTATTTGAAGAGGATTAGAGCATCGTATTGTAAACCTTAGTGGTTTTAAGATTTAGGGTTAGTGGCAAAAGACGGATTAATAAACAGCTGTAACTACTCAGGTGGTTAGGATGAAGGTCACGCTAAAGATTGTGTCATATGACATAAAGAAAAACACCATATGACACAATCTGATTTGTATCAAATGTCATTACATACAATATATAGTGCTATATGCCATTTGACACAAATATAGGCGGGATTAGGGAAAACAGGAATACGGCTCGTTTTAAAGTTATGTTTAGTGCGAGAATCTGCTCTATTTCCACCAAAATGCGTCGATCGTGCTTTTTGGATTCCTTCAGCCTTCAGTCTAAACAGCTTCAACCTGACTACGTGAGTAGTCACAAACCGTTTTAATAATATTTAAACATCTAAGCGCTTAAAAAAATGAAGAAATTCATAGCGTCTTTTATTGAATACATAAAATCGGAAAAGGGATATTCTCCTCATACAATAAGGAACTATGAAAGCGACCTAAGACAGTTTTCTGATTTTATTGCCGGCAAAAGAGGCATGAACGGTGGTGAACCTGAGATTGGTATTGTAGACTACATGATAATCAGAGAGTATATAGGAGGACTATTTTATAAATGCAGCCGTACTACAATTGCAAGAAAACTTTCTACCCTTAAATCATTTTTCAGATATTTAGAGTTGAGAGGATTTTCCCTTAAAAACCCAGCAGCTGAAATAAGTACCCCTAAATTAGAGAAACATATCCCTGTTTACCTCTCTGTTGATGAAATTTTTGCACTTTTAAACCAGCCTGATATAGAAAAAGGATTAGGCCTTAGGGATTTGGCTGTTATAGAGTTGTTGTATTCATCTGGAATAAGGGTAAGTGAGCTTGTATTCTTAGATATAGAAAAATTAGATCTTGAATCTCGCCTGGTGAAGGTCTTAGGCAAGGGCAGGAAAGAAAGGATTATACCGGTTGGGAAGAAGGCCGTTGCCGTTATTAGGGATTACCTGAAAAATACAGAGAAAATACGAAAAAAGAAAGGTTATAGTGCAAGAAACGGTCCTCTCTTTCTTAATTATCGAGGGGAAAGAATTTCCTCAAGGAGCATAAATAGAATAATCAAGAAACACTCAAGGGAAAGCGGTATAATGACGGATATCAGCCCCCATTCCATACGTCATACATTCGCAACACACCTGTTAGACGGCGGTGCGGATTTGAGATCAATTCAGGAATTTTTAGGCCATGTAAGTCTTTCCACTACGCAAAAATATACCCATGTAAGTATAGATAGGCTAATGGAGGTATATGATAAATCTCATCCAAGGAGCTGATTGAAGTTATTAAGGGCTTGTCATAAAATAATATTTGATAAATAAAAGAGGAGTCGAATCAAATGATTAGAGGGACGACAGTACTGTCTATAAGAAAGGGAGATCAGGGAGTAATGGCAGCAGACGGACAGGTTACAATGGAAGATACAATTATGAAGCAAAAGGCCAAAAAACTCCGATTTATGTATAACGATCAGGTGTTGGTTGGGTTTGCTGGGGCAACAGCAGATGCATTTTCTCTGTTTGAAAAATTAGAGGGAAAGCTTGAGAAATACAATGGAAACTTGCCGAGATCTGCAGTAGAACTGGCAAAAGACTGGAGAACGGACAGGATACTTCGAAGGCTGGAGGCCCTGCTTATTGCTATGGATAATGAACACACCTTTATATTATCAGGTAATGGTGATGTAATTGAACCGGATGAGGATATCGCTGCTATCGGCTCAGGTGGTCCTTATGCCTTAGCTGCTGCCAGGGCCCTTATAGCTCATTCAGAGTTAGATGCAAAAGATATCGCCATGGAAGCAATGAAAATTGCAGCATCAATATGCATATATACCAATGAAGAATTTTGCATAAAAACCTTGCCGGATGTGGAAAATTAAGCTTGATGTATCGTTTGGGAAATTTTATTTTTAACATGGAGATCCGATGACAAAGAATAATACAGTTGAAAATGAGCATGGGGTTTTAACTCCAAAAGAAATTGTTTCAGAGTTAGATAAGTATATAGTAGGCCAGGATAACGCAAAGCGGTCTGTAGCCGTGGCCCTTAGGAGTAGATGGCGCAGGCAGCAGGTGCCTAAGGAGTTGAGAGACGAGATAACCCCTAAGAATATTATTATGATAGGCCCTACAGGCGTTGGTAAAACGGAGATTGCCAGACGTCTTGCCAGATTGGCAAATTCACCATTTCTAAAGATTGAGGCCTCGAAGTTTACAGAGGTTGGATATGTAGGAAGAGATGTGGAGAGCATGATAAGGGATTTGACTGAACTGGCCGTGAATATGGCCAAGAAAGAGGCACAGGAAAAGGTTCGAATTAAGGCAATTGAGCTGACGGAAGAGAGACTGCTGGATATACTTCTCCCAAAACCAAAAAAGGAAATCCAAGAAAACCATGAGGATAAGAGAGAGGGAATGCTTGAGGTAGTAAAGAATGGGTCTGTTGACAAAAATTCCACAAGGGAGAAGCTTAGGAGACTTTTAAGAAAAGGTAAACTTGATTCAAGATACGTTGAATTAGAGGTTAATGATAAGCCTTTTCCTTTTGTAGAGATATTTTCAGGCGCCGGCCTGGAGGAAATAGATGTAAACGTAAAGGAGATTTTTGGACAGATAATTCCATCAAAGACCAAAAAAAGAAAGGTTAAGCTCAAGGATGCAGCTGATATAATTGCAGAGCAAGAGGCCCAAAAACTTATTGACTTTGACAAGGTTGTTGAAGAGGCTATTCGAAGAACCGAACAGAATGGAATAATCTTTTTAGATGAATTAGATAAAATAGTAGGAGGTGATTCTACTTCCGGGCCGGATGTTTCACGGGAAGGGGTTCAAAGGGATCTTCTCCCCATAGTAGAGGGATCAACGGTTCTTACAAAGTATGGCATGGTAAAGAGCGATCATATTCTATTTATAGCCTCTGGTGCCTTTCACGGCAGCAAACCATCGGATCTTTTACCTGAGTTACAGGGACGATTTCCAATAAGGGTAGAGCTTGATTCCCTTACAGAGGAGGATTTTGTTTTAATACTAACGGAACCGCAAAATGCGCTGATAGTCCAGTACATTGCCTTATTGGATACAGAAGGTGTATCGTTGGAGTTCACAGATGCAGCCTTAGCCCAGATAGCAAAAATGGCCTATGAGGCAAATAACACTATGGAAAATATAGGCGCACGACGGTTGCATACTGTAATGGAGAATCTCTTAGATGAGATATCTTTTGACGCATCGGAAATGAAAGGCAAACATATAACCATTGATGAGGATAATGTTAAAGAGAAGCTTAGCGGGATACTTGAGGATACAAACCTTAGTAGATATATTTTATAGGAATTCTCTTTAAAAGGTATTTTTAAATGAATAAAGGATTGGACAGGGCAAGGATACTTATTGAAGCGCTCCCTTATATAAGGGAATTTAACAACGAGATTATGGTTATTAAGTATGGCGGCCATGCAATGGTTGATTCCAATCTTAAGAGAGACTTTGCCCTGGATATTATTCTAATGAAATATGTCGGCCTAAACCCTGTAGTTGTCCATGGGGGCGGACCTCAAATCGGAGAGTACCTTAACAAAATGGCAATTAAATCAAATTTCATTGACGGCCACAGGGTTACTGATGAGAATACGATGGATATTGTTGAAATGGTTCTCGCCGGCAAGGTTAACAAGGAGATTGTAGCGACTATAAATCAGCACGGCGGTCAGGCAGTAGGTTTATCCGGAAAGGATGGACAGCTTATAACTGCGAGAAAATTAAAGCTTGTATCAAATGCACATAAAAAGGCTGACAGTGCGGATAACCCGCCTGAGATAATAGATATTGGAATGGTAGGAGAGGTTGTTTCAGTGAACAACCGTGTATTAAAAAGCCTCATGGATAGTCAGTTCATACCTGTTATAGCGCCAGTCGGCGTTGGAAAAAAAAATGAAACATATAATATAAATGCAGATCTTGTTGCCGGTCACATTGCATCATCTTTAAAGGCCAGGAAACTTATTCTTTTAACCGATGTTGAGGGTGTAATTGACGGGAATGGTGATCTTGTCGCAGGTCTTACAGTAAAGGATGTTAGGGAAATGATAACCGGTGGTGATATAACAGGGGGAATGATACCTAAACTTCAGTGTTGCATCGAGGCCCTTGAAAGTGGGGTGGAAAAGGCCCATATAATTAATGGAACGAAGGAGCATGCCTTATTGTTGGAGATATTTACAGACGAGGGGGTAGGCACGGAGATAGTTCCTGGTTAGCGTTGAATAATAATTCATTAATGAGCACACAGGCTAAAACGGCAAAATTTAGAATTAAGGAGCATGAGTACAGAAGGGGAGTAAATGCCGGAAATTTGATCTCATTCAGGGTTTTGGTCAAGGAGACCGATCTCATGATCAGCGCTTCCTATGATCTTGTTAAAAAAGCCAGGGATATTGTATATAATTATAGGCGGCAATTGGAGGATTATATAAAGGATAATCCGGATTTTTTTTCAACACTCCTCCCATACCCAAAGGATTTCTTTGCACCCATTATAGTTAAACAAATGATATCCTCTACAAAGAAATTCGGGATAGGACCCATGGCAGCAGTAGCCGGAGCAGTGGCTGAATTTGTCGGTAAAGAGCTTCTCAAATATTCAGAAGAGGTTATTGTTGAAAATGGTGGGGATATATTTCTAAGAACAAAAAATCCGGTTACAGTGTCTATATTTGCGGGCAAATCCAAATTCAGCAAAAAATTAGGCATTGTCATGCATGCAGAACAAATGCCCGCAGGTATCTGTACATCCTCATCTACTATAGGACACTCCCTCTCTCTTGGTAATGCCGACGCAGTGTGCATTGTAGCAGAGTCTTCATCAATTGCAGATGCTGCGGCTACAGCGCTTGGAAATAGAATAACAGGTATTTCGAGTCTCAATAAGGAAATTGAATTAATTAAAGATTATAAAGAAATAAGAGGTGGTGTAGTAATTGTCGGCAATGCAATGGCAACATGGGGGGATATAGAGCTGAAAAAATTGTTTTAATTTTAGAGTCCATGCTGTGTCAGCTCAGGTATAGGACGCGAGGTTATGTTGATTTTATGAAAGAAATGGTGAACTTTCTCTTTGAAATTGGAATGTTAAAAAAAACACCAAGGACTGGATATCAATTTTTAGGGACAGGCAGTGAGTCAGTTGCTGAACATTCGTTTAGGGCTACAGTTATTGCGTATGTACTGGCAAAAAATCATAAAGAGTCAGACATTCAGAAGGTTGTATTAATGACCCTTTTCCATGATTTTCATGAGGCCAAAACAGGTGATCATAACTATGTAAATAAAAGGTATGTTACTGTGGATGAGGATAGGGCTATTAGTGATTTTGCTGAAAAACTTCCCTTTGGCAATGAGATTGTATCCTTTATAAATGAATTTAACTCAATGAAAACACTTGAAGCACAATTATCTCAAGACGCTGATCAACTGGATTTCATATTAGAGTTAAAAAGGCAGCAGGATTTGGGCAACAAATCAGCCGCTGAATGGTTAAAGTATTCTATTAAAAGGCTTATAACTGACTTTGCTAAAAATATGGCGGATGAGATAATCAATACCGACAGCAGCGATTGGTGGTTTAAAAAAAAGGAAGAGTTATGGGTTAATGGACCAGGTGGCATCTATAAAAATAAATAGCTATCAATCAGGGATAGAGAGAAGGCATATCATCCCTCTAACATTTCTTTTATCAGTTGTAATCCATATCATTGCTTTTATTTGCATTCAGGGAGTTTTGCCGGATAATCTGTTCAGCGGTAAGCTCAGGAACTATAAGGTAGATTTAATAATGCCTTCTTCTGAAGAGCCGGCGGAAAATAAAAAAAATAGTTTGCCTGATAATAAACAAATTAAAGGAAAACCACAAACACAGGTCAAAGAGGCGACAATATCTTTAGACACCGACGATGAAATCTATGCACCATATGCAGGTGTTATAAAGGAGAGGATATTTTATCATTGGGTTTACCCATTATCAGCCAAAAACAGGAATATGCAAGGAGATCTCCTGATAGCCTTGAGACTTGATAATAATGGAAATCTTATTGAATGTAATGTAATCCAGCCTTCTAAATATAAAATTCTTGATGAACATGCCCTTAAGGCTATAAGTCTGGCAAACCCATTTCCTCCATTTCCAGAGAATATAGTGCTGGATTTTCTTAATATTAATGCATCCTTTTCATATCAGCTAAACTTTAAATAAAAAGCATCTATTTAGCCACTAAGACACGAAGAAAAAACAGATATAAATAAAACAGTAAGTAGGTGGCAAGGTTTTCTCAAAAATATCAATACGCCGTACATTAAGCAGGGCCATCAATGCAATAATTCTATAATCTTTGTGACTTAGTGCCCCTGGCCCAGACCTGGCTTTGCAAAGTAGTTATTTGATATAAAATCCTTGAAAAATCAATAACCAATATACAATATCCCAATAATGTCGCACCAGGGCAGGCTTTGTGGCAATATACAAATAAAAAGTAAAACAGGAGATCTATTTCGACTGAAATGTGTTCATG
>Ga0208279_1001204_pt1 | contig 14865 bp, 12 predicted proteins | sample AntAceMetag02UKM_FD_184766 | JGI IMG/M metagenome (GOLD analysis project Ga0208279, IMG submission 184766) | Saline lake microbial communities from Ace Lake, Antarctica - Antarctic Ace Lake Metagenome 02UKM (SPAdes) (version 2) | ecosystem: Environmental > Aquatic > Non-marine Saline and... | reverse complement strand
GACCTACGTTCATTGTAAGTTATCGCCTCCGGCGCTAACTTAGTGGAGATGCACTGAAGCTAACGCTCTTAAAAAATATATACCTCTTCAGGATATACGATATCTATTTTATCCAGCAGTTTTAATCTATTTTTACAGAGTAAAAATAGATTAAAACTGGCGTTGGTAATGTTCCTCGTTGAACTTATAGGGCTGATGCTTGATCCAGTAGGAATCGGCGGATGGGTCCAACTTCCGGTCAAGCGGGTTCTTCCCCAGTAATCTCATAAGCAACCCGATCCCGGTGAAACCAATATAAAATACCAACCCGAGAACCACCGTGGTGATAACCCAGGCCATTGTCCGGGTAAAATACATCCAGCCAATATAAATTGGTTTCAAGGTATAAGGAGAGATCATGCCCCAGAAAAATAGCGCCAGAGCGATGCCATAGAGTATCCATTCAGAGCGGCCAGCCCAGCTATGGGAAAACCCGAATACGGTCCCCCAGATTATCAGAACAATGGGAACCATCCGGGAGAACATCCGGATCTCTTTCTTCTCACTTGTAAAATCGTAATCAATCAAGGGTAAACTCCTTCATCCAGTCAAACTCTTCTTGCCATTCTTGCTGTTTCTTCTTATCGAGGATATAATTCCCCAGAACCAGAAAATCCATCTTGGTGCGCATGAAGCAGCGGAAGGCTTCTTCAGGGGTGCAGACAATCGGTTCACCCCGAACATTAAAGGAAGTATTGACGATAATCGGACAGCCGGTCTTCTCGTCAAACTTCTTAATTATATCGTAATAGAATGGGTTATCCTCCCGAATTACGGTCTGGAGCCGGGCGGAATAGTTCACATGGGTGATGGCCGGGACATCCGAGCGGTCCTGGTGGATAATCGTCCGAAAGCGGAGATAATCATCATTCTCCAGCATCTTCTCCACTTTTTTCGCTTCATCATGCCGGTTGACTTCTCTTAATTCCTTCACCTCTTTCTTAAGAATTTCTTTCTGCTCTTCCAGCAGTCCGGCAAGTTTTTCACCGGTAGCCATCGGTTTGTGTCTCTTCTCCAGAACATCCGTCACCAGGAGCATATACGGACTGGCATAATCGGTCTCGAAATAATCGGCTACCCGCTCCCGCAGGACGGCCGGGGCAAAGGGACGGAATGATTCCCGAAACTTGATCTTCAAATTCATAATCGACTGCATCTCGGAGGAACGGGCATCTCCGATAATGCTCCGGGCGCCGAGAGCGCGGGGACCAAACTCCATCCTTCCCCGGTACCATCCGATCACATTCTGTTCAATGATAAGATCGGCAACTTTTTCGGAGAGATCCTGATCCGGGACATATTTATAGTCAGCTTTGATATCTTTAAGATACTTCTCGATCTCTTCATTGGAGTAGGCCGGCCCCAGATAAGAACCCTTCTGGGAATCCTTCCCCGAAGTAACACCCCGAGGATTATTCAGGTACTGATACCAGACAAACAAGGCCACCCCCAGAGCGCCACCCGCGTCACTGGCCGCCGGCTGAATCCAGATATCCTTGAATGGTCCTTCCCGGAGAATCCGACCATTGGCTACACAGTTCAGGGCTACTCCTCCGGCCATACAGAGATTATCCATCCCGGTCTCCTGATGGATATGGTTGGCCATTTTCAGGAGGATTTCTTCGGTAACATCCTGGACCGATCGGGCGCAGTCCATGTAGAACTGGGTCATGGTAGCTTCCGGGCGTTGGGGAGGGGCACCGAAGAGACGGCTGAACTTACCACCCAACATCTTCAAACCGACCGGATAATCGAAATAATCCGTATTGAGACGGTAGGAACCATCTTCCTTGATATCGATCAGATTATCCTTGATCAGGTCAACATATTTCAGTTCGCCGTAAGGCGCTAAACCCATCAGTTTGTATTCTCCGGAATTTACTTTAAATCCACAGTAATAGGTGAACGCCGCATAGAGCAATCCCAGGGAATGGGGAAACCGGAGACTGGAGAGCAGCTCCACCCGGTTATCCTTGCCGGTGCCAAAACTGGTAGTTGTCCACTCCCCTACCCCATCAACGGTGAGCAAAGCGGCCTCCTTAAATGGAGAAGGAAAGAAGGCGGACGCGGCATGGGATTCATGATGCTCCGGGAAGATAATCTCCCCGTTAAAACCAAGTTCTTTGGTTAAAATCTCACGGATATGAAGCTTCTGCTTGAGCCAGACCGGCATCGCCTGAAGGAAAGAAAGAATACCCCGGGGAGCGTAAGAGAGATAAGTCTCCAAGATCCGCTCAAATTTAAGAAACGGTTTATCATAGAATCCGACGTACTCAACGTCGTCCATGGTAATTCCGGCTTCTTTCAAGCAGTATTCTATCGACAGTTTCGGAAAAGCAAGATCATGCTTCACCCGACTGAACCTATCTTCTTGAGCGGCCGCGATTATCTCGCCGTCCTTGATCAGGGCCGCGGCAGCGTCATGGTAAAATGCTGATATTCCTAAGATGTACATTAAAATTTTTACTCCGTAAAAATTTTAGTTCTGAAAAAAGACAAGCATCTTTCTCTTGATGCAAAATCAGAAATTATTCCAATAAACTTTAACGGAAATTTCAATTTATTGCCGAATGACCCAGCTTCACGAGTAACATCTCGAAGCCGAATCAGCTAGTTAACGGTATAACAAGGGAGGAATTTATCCGACTATCCGGCGATTGTCAATCGCTATTTATTGCGGGATTTTAATCTTTTGATCAAGGCAGGAACAATTTCAAAGAGGTTGCCGACCATTCCGTAGGTGGCTACGCTGAAGATCGGGGCATCGGGGTCTTTATTGATCGCGATAATTATCTCGGAGGACTGCATGCCGACCAGGTGCTGGATAGCTCCGGATATTCCGCAGGCAATATATACCTTGGGCTGGACGGTTTTTCCGGTCTGACCTACCTGGTGAGAATAGGGAATCCAGTCGGCGTCCACCGCGGCGCGGCTGGCCCCTACCGCTCCATCGAGAAGACCGGCCAATTCCTGGAGAATCGCGTAATTCTCGGGACCTTTCATCCCTCTTCCACCCGAAACAATGATATCGGCTTCGGTAATATTAACCGCGTATTCCAGCTCATCCACTGTTTCCAGAAAACGGGTTCGGGAGACAAGCTCGTCAGGATTAACCGCCACCCGGATAAGTTCTCCCGATCGCGACGGATCCGGGATAGCTTCCTTCATTACCTTATGACGCACTGTAGCCATCTGGGGTCGGTAGTCTTCACAGATAATGGTGGCCATAATATTACCGCCAAAGGCCGGACGGGTCTGGAGAAGCAATCCCCGCTCCTCATCGATGGCAAGTTCGGTACAGTCCGCGGTCAGGCCGGTCTTGATCTCAGCCGCGACCCGGGGAATCATAGAACGCCCGATCGCGGTGGCGCCGGTCAGGACTATCTCCGGTTTATGCTCTCTGATTAACCGGGCGAGGATCCGGGAGTAGGGTTCATCGAGAAAATTAGCCAGATTCTCGGATTCCGCCAGATAGACCTTATCCGCTCCACGGGTAAAAAGCTCGTTGGCTTCATTTTCGAGATCGTTCCCGATCAGGACCGCCGCCAATTCAACCTCTCTCTGATCGGCTAACTTCCGTCCCTCCCCTAAAAGTTCATAGGTAACGGATTGGATCTTCCCCTTCTTCTGTTCGGCAAAGACCCATACCCCCTGATAGGACGCGAGATCATCGGTTCCGTGATGTTCACGCCTCAGGACAATCGCCCCGAATTTACACGGTTCGATACAGGCCCCGCAGAGCGTACAGGCATCATGGTCGATAACCGCCAGCTTCTCCACCATCTCAATCGCGCCGTACGGACACGATTTGACACAGATAGAACAACCGACACATTTTTCTGTGATAACTTGAATAGACATCTTTAATAATTCCGGCTTTTAACTAAAACAACAAATTAATTCACCACGAAGATCACGAAGGACACGAAGGATAGTTGAAAAACAAAGAAAATTTTAAGAGCGCTAAAAATTCTTCAGGTGAGTGTTGATTCACCAATTGTTTAAAACCTTCGTGCTCTTCGTGTCCTTCGTGGTTTAAATTAGTTATCGTTCAACTATATAATTTTCTGTCTCTCCAATGCCTCGACCAGCTGATCAGCCATCTCGGGAGGTTCACCCTGGAAGATTTCTCCTCCTTCCCGAGCGGGAGGCGAGAAGATCTGGACTACCTGGGTGGGGGAACCGTCCAAACCGATCAACTCTTCTTCTGTCCCGATATCGGAGGAAGTCCAGGTAATAATTTCCGCCTTTTTCGCTTTCATCTTTCCTCTCAAGGAAGGCAGGCGTGGTTCATTAATCTCCTTGACCACCGTCAGCAAAATCGGGAGTTCTCCTTCAATAATCTCATATCCTTCCTCAGTCATCCTCTGGACCCGGATCACTCCGTCACCAATCTCTTCGATCTTTTTCACATAGGTGATCTGGGGGATATTTAACTGGACCGCTATACCGGGTCCGACCTGGGCGGTATCTCCATCTATAGCCTGCTTCCCGCAGAGAATAATATCATAATCTTCTATCTTCGCTATTCCCCGGGCCAGAGTATAGGCTGTTGCCAGGGTATCGGCACCGGCAAAGGCCCGATCGCAGAGATGGACTGCTCCATCAACTCCAAGGGATATCGACTCGCGGAGAGCACTATCCACCTGAGGAGGCCCCATACTGATTACGGTAACCTTCCCCCCATGCTCCTCCTTAATGCGAACCCCCTCCTCGATAGCATAGAGGTCGAAGGGATTAATAATACTCTCCACCCCTTCCCGGACCAGGGTATTGGTCTCCGGATTGATCCGGATCTCGGTGGTGTCAGGGACCTGTTTTATGCAGACGATGATGTTCATGGGGAAGAGAAGTGCCTAAAGTGCGCTAAAGTGCCTAAAGTTGAAAGTTGTCGCTTCGAAAGAAGTGCCTAAAGTGCGCTTAAGTGCCTAAAGTTGAAAGTTGCCGCCTCGAAAGAAGTGCCTAAAGTGCGCTTAAGTGCCTAAAGTTGAAAGTTGCCGCTTCGCCTCGCTCTGCTCATTCATTGATTGGTTATTCCAGATTTAATTAGTGAATAGATAAAATTTAACCCTTTGAAAATCTACCTCGCCCCTCGTCACGATGCTCCGCATCGTAACGCTGCATTCCTACGCGGAGCGTAGGAACGAAGAAACCGGCTTCACCCAGTCGAGGCGACAACTTTAGGCACTTTAGCGCACTTTAGGCACTTTCAACTTCTTCAATGCACTTTAGGCACTTTAGCGCACTTTAGGCACTTATAACTTTTTCAAAAGCGCACTTTAGGCACTTATAACTTTTTAATAACTTACTTCCGACTCGCACTTTCTCTAATCAACTGGGTGCCGATCACGTCGCGCTGGATCTGGTTGGTTCCTTCGTAGATCTGGGTGATCTTGGCGTCACGCATCATCTTCTCAACCGGATATTCTTTCATATAGCCATATCCGCCCAGAATCTGAACTGCGTCGGTGGTCACGCTCATTGCCACATCTGAAGCAAAGAGCTTGCACATTGCCGAATCTTTGGCCACCCGTTTCTCTCCCCCGTCAGCCGAACGGGCAACACTATAGACCAGCGCACGGGCCGCTTCTACCCGAGTAGCCATATCGGCCAGCATCCATTGAAGCCCCTGGAAGGTGATTATCGGCCGGTCAAACTGTTTTCTCTGCCGGGCATAGTCAACCGCCGCGTCAAGTGCCCCCTGGGCGATCCCGAGCGCCTGGGCGGCTACCCCCGGACGAGATTGATCCAGTGTCTTCATCGCGACAATAAACCCCATCCCTTCCCGGGAGATCAGGTTCTCTTTCGGGACCTGGCAGTCCTCAAAGATAAGCTCAGATGTGGAAGATGACCGGATCCCCATCTTATGCTCTTCTTTTCCTACGCTGAATCCTTCCATTCCCTTTTCTACTATAAACGCGCTCGCTCCCCTGCTTCCACGGCTCTTATCCGTCATCGCGATAACGGTAATGATATCGGCTACGCTTCCATTAGTGATAAAACACTTGGTCCCGTTGAGGATATAATTATCTCCGTCCTTGCGGGCTGTGGTCTTGGTTGCCCCGGCATCACTGCCGGCATCCGGTTCGGTCAGGGCGAAGGCGGCCAGATACTTCCCAGAAGCCAGATCAGGAAGATATTTCTTCTTCTGATCTTCGCTGCCGGAGAGAAGGATCGGAAAAGTCGCCAGGGCAGTCGCGGCCAGAGAGAGTGCCATTCCTCCGCAGACCCGGCTCATCTCTTCAACCGCCAGACATAGCTCCAGAACCCCACCGCCTAACCCTCCATATTCTTCCGGAAGGTAGATTCCGAACATATCCGATTCTCGCAAGACCTTCACCAACTCCCAGGGGAACTCGGCTGTCTCATCCATCTCCGCCCGGAACGGTTTAAATTTCTCCTCAGCGATCTGGCGGGCCAGATCCTTGATCATCTTCTGTTCTTCGGTCAGAAAATAGTTCATATTAATTTTTCTCCGAAAAAATTATTGTCATTAACCCAAACTATGCGATCTCACACAATAATTTGCGTAAAATCGCATAATTTGGGTTGATTCTAAGTCCTTTAATTAAAGTGAGTTATTTCACTCAAAAGAACAGAATCAACATAAAAGAAACGGCTACGCCGTTTCTTTTATTCGCTATAGCGCCTTATGACCAAGGTGCCGTTATGGCCGCCGAAACCGAATGAGTTACTCAGCGCGATCTTGATCTCCGCTTCCCGGTGCTGATTGGGGACATAATCCAGATCACACTCCGGATCGGGAAATTCATAGTTAATAGTGGATGGGATTAGATTATTCGCCATGGCTTGCATACAGGCAATTACTTCCCGGATTGTGCAACACCAAATTAATTTATCTTTTAAAATTATAAAATTCGCCCGTATCCACCGCCATAATGACGGTGGATACGGACCTGATGTGCATTCGAATATTACACCATCATTTCCATACTTTCTTAGGATTTGGCATTTTCTTCGATATACTTGATGGCAGCTCCCACCGTGGTCAGCTTCTCCGCGTCCTCATCGGGAACTTCGATATCAAATCCCTCTTCAAGAGCCATAACCAGCTCAACCGTATCCAGAGAGTCCGCGCCCAGATCATCGATAAATGAAGCTTCCACAGTTACCTCTTCCGGATTTACGCCTAACTGCTCTATAATAATATCCTTTACTTTCTGTGTTACGTCCGACATTTTCCTTCCTCCTATTTGATAGGTTAGCGCTCTGAGCACTACTCTTTATTGAGCCTGCCTATCTTAGGTCAGGCTTTTACTTACGATCTTCAACTTCTTTTATCTTTAACGTTTTTCTTTTTCAACGTCTTTATTCTTTAACGATAAGTTAGCGCCACAGGTGCTAACTTATATATACATCCCTCCATCTACCACTATAACTTGACCGGTAATATATCCGGCCGCCGGTGAGGTCAGAAAGGAGACAACGGCAGCAACATCATCCGTCTCTCCCATTCGTCCGAGCGGGATGGATCTTACCATCTCTTCCCGCAGTTTCTCCGGAATTTTATTAGTCATTTCGGTCGCGATAAAACCGGGAGCAACCGCGTTAACTCGAATTCCCCGTGGGGCCATCTCCTTTGCCAGTGACTTGGTCAAAGCAATCAGTCCACCCTTACTTGCGGCATAATTAGCCTGACCTGTGTTGCCCATCATTCCAATAATCGAAGCTATATTGACAATACAACCGGACCGCTGCTTCATCATCGACCGGGCAACAGCTTTACTCAGATTAAAAGACCCTTTCAAATTCACCGCGATAACCGAATCCCACTCATCTTCTTTCATCCTGATCAAGAGGTTATCACGGGTAATTCCAGCATTATTTACCACTATATCTATGCTGCCCAAGAGGTCAAGAATTTTATTTATCGCCTCCTCCACCTCCGAGAGTCGTGAAACATCGACCGCCAGAGCCAATGATTTCCGCCCGGTCTGCTCAATAATCCCCGCGGTCTCACCGGCACCTGCTTCATCCATATCGAGCACCGCCACATCCGCTCCATGCCTTGCCAAAGCCAGAGCTATGGACCGTCCGATCCCGCGACCCGAGCCGGTTACAACCGCCTTTTTCCCTTCTAAAAACATGGTTCTTCTCCTGCTTAAAATAAAACTTAGCTTCGCAACTTTTGGCTTTCCTCCGCGGTCAACGACCGCGGCTACATTGCCAACCCACTCCCCACTCCCTATTTCCCTACCATCTTTGCCAGATCGGCATTCGTCAATACCTTATCGGGGACATAAAAACCGGTTCCCGATATCCCAATTTTTTCATGGGCCATCTTTATCTCCTTAAGTTATCGCCTGCGGCGTTAACTTATTATTGATGTTTTTTTTAACGGTATTTAACCCTTCAACGATCTTCAGGTTTTTTGAAATTTTAACGACATTCAACGTTATTTATCTTTAACGTCTTTACTTTTCAACGTTCCTATTCTTCCCCTTCCATCACAGCTTTGCCATTATAATAGCCGCAATGCGGGCAGATGCGGTGAGGTTGCTGTGGTTGGTGACAATGGGGACAGAGCGTAGTCCATGGCAATTCAAAAGTACTTCCGCCCCGACGTTTTTTCTTCCGACTTTTACTGGTCTTTCTTTTTGGAACAGCCATAATTAATTTCCTTATAAGTTATCGCCTTCGGCGCTAACTTAGTGTAAGTACACTTAGATCAACGCCACTTGCTTTTTCAAAACTCCATTGAATCACAATATCTATTCTTTGATGTATATTACCTAATCAACACTCAGTCCCGCGAACGGGGAATCTGATCGGTCCGCGGAACATCCGCATTTTCCTTCGTTCAAATCCTGCCCGCAAGATGGGCATATCCCCAGACAGTCCATCTTACATAGCGGTTTTCTAGGAAGGGCGAGGATAATATCGGCACGGACCTCTTCTGTCAAGTCGATTGTATCCCCCGGATCATCAACTTCCTTGCGGATATTAAAATCTTCTACCTCTATTCTCTCCTCAAACTCCTTCAAACATCGCGAACAGGCAAGACGCACTTCAACCTCCAGCCTTCCCCGAACCAGAAGCGTCCGTTTGGTTAACGATGCTTTAATGTTATACCTGATAGGGAGGAGAAATTCTATATCCTGGTCATCTATTTCAATAATATCGGGTGGATCCTCACCTTCCACATACAGACCCCCGATAGGAATGGATTTAAGATCAATTATCATGCTTCTCTTTAAACGCCTTCATCACCGGAGGAGGAACAAATATAGAGACATCACCCCCCAGAATAAATATCTCTTTCACCATCCGGGAACTGATGTAAAAATAGGCCTCACTCGGCATCAAAAAGATAGTCTCGAGGTTCGGGGATAGCTTCCGATTGGTCAGTGTCATCTGGAATTCATATTCAAAATCAGAGACTGCCCGCAGACCGCGGATCAGAACCTGGGCATTCTTCCGGGAGGCGTAGTCGATCAATAAACCTGAGAAAGATTCCACCTCAATATCCAGATCACCTTCCGCAACCAGGCATCCCTTTATCAATTCCAATCGGCGGTCAATAGAAAAATACGGTGTCTTCTCCATATTCTCCGCCACCGCTACAGTCAGACGGGAAAAGATCCTCCGAGCCCGGAGGATCAGGTCCAGATGGCCAAGAGTAATCGGATCAAAACTCCCCGCGTAGATCGCGTGAATCTGTGGTTTGTTGTATTGCATATAAATTAGCTCACTTCGTTCGCTACTTTATAGTTTTGAAAAATGACTATCGTGATTAGATTGCTGCAACACCAAAAATAGTCCAATTGTCTATAATCGAATTCATTGAAATTCCGAAGCAGGAACTTAGCCCTCACTTTGTTCGGGCAACTTTTCCGAAGCCGCAAGTTATACTTGGAAATTGGCAGTTGGCCATTGGTTATTGGACGTTCGTCCTGTCCCCCCCACTCCCCATTCTCCATTCCCTATTCCCCACTCACTATCGTCAAACAGCTCCGCCCATATCTCTTAATTTGAAATATTTTCCAGGAGGAATCAGGAATGTTTATTTTTATCCGGCGGGAATGCTCGATAACCACCAACCCATTTTCCCGTAACGTATCAAATTCGCCGATCAGAGACAATATATTTTCCGCCGCGCCGCCTTCGGTATCTTGATATGGCGGATCGGCCAGAATCAGGTCGAATGAATCATGTTTATTCCCCAACCTCTTCAGAATATTTCTGTAATCTCCGGGGATTACTTCACAGAATGCCTCCATTGCCAGATCAGTAATGTTATCCCGGATAATCTCCCGGGCGTCCCGATCCTTCTCCACGAAGACTACCTTCTCCGCTCCCCGACTTAACGCTTCCAACCCCAGAGCCCCGGACCCGGCAAAGAGATCCAGCACCCGGCTCCCCCTGACCGTATCCCCCAGGATACTGAAGAGCGCTTCCCGGACCCGATCGGAGGTCGGCCTGATCCGCGTCCCTTTGAGCATATTCAGTCGGCGCCCTTTAAATTTCCCGGCTATGATTCGCATAATTAATTGAGTTAAAAGTGCCTTAACCCGATTTATTTATAAATCGTGTTAGTTTTGAACAATGCCGAAGCTTGTATCGATAGCAATGCAATAAGGTATTGATCATATTGTACTCTCGTGCAATTCCTTGCTAATAGTTACCTATTATTGATTGTGTTGTTGCGAGCAGAAATAAAACGTTGGCCTGCCGGATAAGAAAAAACAGTCTGCTGTAGTCGTATAATCAGGATTACTATGTGTAACGTGTTGAACGACAGATGATAGCCCAGATTAAGTGCCTAAAGTTATCTCGACGCTTTTCGTGATTAGTGCTTAGAGCTTAGCGCTTAGCGCTTAGCGCCTCGCTCTAACTTTAGGTAGCCACACCTTTTAGGGGGCGCAATGAATCGTCCCGCTTAATACGGGGCGGCTACCTTTTTAATGACGTTCCTTGAAAATTTCGAAACAAGAACTTAGCGCTTGGCGCTTACCTTGTGGGAAGGGTTTTCAACCCCGATTACCGCACGCCGCCTCCAGTCTCAGCACGGCTATATTAGCCCTGATTGTCTCCCGGGCGGCGACATCTTGTTCTACGAAAACCGCCCCCTCAGCTCCCCGGATTAACGCCTCCAATCCCAGCGCCCCGGAGCCGGCAAAGAGATCGAGTATCCGGCTCCCCTAAACCGTGTCGCCCAGGATGCTGAACAATGCTTCCCGGACCCGGTCGGATGTAGGCCTGGTCAAGCTCCCCTTGAGCATCTTCAACCAGCGCCCTTTATATTTCAATTTGTCAATATACTATGTGTTGATACATCATATGACCAGGTATAACCCCCAAAATCAGTTAAAGGGACTTTTCCATCGTCAAACATATCATCGGTGATTTGAGATGGCCATTTCGCTTTCCCTTCAACAAGAGTTTCAACAAAATAGAGCGCGATCGCCGATTGTACTTTCCCAGCAGCCTGATCCCTGCTAATTTTATTATCTCTATGAGTAGTTATCTTATTTGACGTCTTTTGTAGTTCCAATTCTTCAGCTTGGATTGCTGCGCCAATGGACTGTAATGCCTGATCCGCTGCAGTGCTTACTCCTATATCGTCACTATTCACCAACTCGGTTAGTTTCGGAATAGCTGGCTCAGCTTTATTTTCCAATCTTTCTATCAATAAAATCACCAATTTAATCATATCAGGATCATCATTTTCCAATAGGTTCATAAGAGTAGATACAGGAAGCTCAATTTCAGGATCGGTAGTCATTAAAATCAAAAAAGCCATCTTTTTATCTGCACAATTTTCGTTATACAGCAGATCTTTTAAGATAGGGACAGCAATCTTTACCTTTGTTCCCAGGGGAAATAAAACTGTAAAGACCGCTGAACGTACTTTTTCACTGGGATCACACAATGATTTTGCAAGTAAAATAATTGCTGTTTCATCTTTTGCCGCAACACCTGCTAAAGAAAAAGCCGCTGTTTCACGAACATCGGCATTGCTATCGTGGAGCATTTTTTCTATATCAGGTATTAAATCTTTATCCCCACTTTCCGATAACTTCATGGCTGCTGTTCTACGAATAAGAGGATCAATTGCTTTTAACGCTTTCTTGTAAAGAGACATTGTTACTTCCGGATTGATTTTTGTTCCTAAAAAAATACCCGCAACAATTGGTCGGATTACCGGATTTTTACTCTGCAAAGCCTTTGCCAAAGCAGCCACCGATGCTTCGTTTTGTATTCCTATTTTATTAATAGCGGAATAAACATTTGCAGAAATAACTTTTCCCTTGCCCCCTAACATTTCTATAAGCACAGGAACAGCTCCCTGCGCTTCCGGGCCGATATTACCTAAAGCTTTAATAACATTTTCTTTCACTTTACTATTCTTATCGCCCAATGCATCTATTAAGATAGGAACAGTTTCCCTAGTATCAGATCCCATTTTGCCTATAGCTAACGCAGCCTCCGACCTAATGTTTGGGTTACTGCTTGATAAACTCTCCATATAAAATATAAGTTGTCCCCCATCAGACAACAAAGATGAAGAATAGTAAAAAAACATAATGCTTGTCACAACCAAGCTAAATATGCAAATACGTATAACTTTCATTAAATACCTCTTAATTAGTGTCTGACCGAAAATATAGAAGATCAGGCCACTGCGCCAATTTGATAAATTGCGGGTCGATAGCACGGCGCCGGGATCAGTTTCCCTTCCGTAGCGGCAACCTCCAGCCAGGCTTCCCTGGCGAGTTCCACTTCGTGAAGCGCCTCGTCAGGAGTTAACCCGAATGCGGAGCACGAATCCAGGTCAGGAATATCAGCGATATAGCCTTGGTCGTCTTCGCTGTAAAAAATATTAATATGATAGTCCTTCATAGTTAGTCCTTTAATAAAAGATCAAAACGTTCTACTAATTTTAGAAATTGACGAATTTGTTTTCTTTAGTTCATCTGTCAGTTATATCATATTCATATCAGACGTCAAGTTGTCGCTCCGCCTCGCTATGCTGATTCGTTGATTGGCAATTCCAGCTTTAATTGTAAATAGATAAAATTAAACCCTTTGAAAATCTACATCGCCCCTCGTCACGATGCTCCGCATCGTAACACTGCATTCCTACGCGGAGCGTAGGGAACGAGGAAACCAGCCTCACCCGGCCGAGGCAACAACTTTAGGCACTTTAGCGCACTTTAGGCACTTATAACTTTTTCAAAAGCGCACTTTAGGCACTTTCAACTTCTTCAAGGCACTTTTAACTTCCCCTACCCTACGTCCCCCAGCTCAAACCGATCTCCGTACCTCTCCAGGAGGCGCTGGCGCAAGGTTTTTAACTCCGCTGACTTAAGTCCCTGATCACGCTCCAGGAGCTGGGACGCCTGCCGGCGGGCGAACTCCATCAAGCGTATGTCCGCCACGATATTTCCGATCCGGAGTTCGGGGAGGCCGGTCTGGTGAGTCCCGAAGAACTCTCCCGGCCCCCGGATCTCCAGATCTTCCCGGGCGATTAAAAAACCATCGTCAATCTCAGTTATCGCCTGGAGGCGCCGATAAGCATCCTCGGTCCGGGGATTACCCTGGAGAATACAATATGATTGTTTCCGGCTCCTTCCCACCCTCCCCCGAAGTTGATGGAGCTGGGAGAGACCGAATCGTTCGGCATTCTCAACCAGAATTACCGTCGCGTCCGGAATATCTATCCCGCTCTCCACCACCATAGTGGAAACCAGTACACTAAAATTCTTTTCCCTGAAATCATCCATGACCCGCCTCTTCTCTTCCGCCGGGAGCCGCCCATGGATCAACTCCAGCTTCAGGTCGGGAAATACCCGGCTCTTCAGATGTTCGAACATTACGGTCGCGGCCTTGACCTCCAACAGTTCAGATTCTTCCACCAGCGGATAGATAATAAACGCCTGCTCTCCCTGCTCAACCCGTTTCCGGATATAATCGTATGCCTGAACCAGTTGCTCCGGACCAATCCAGTATGTCTTAACTCTCTCCCGTCCGGGGGGCATCTCATCGATAACGGAAAGATCGAGATCACCGTAAATAGTCATGGTCAGGGTCCGGGGGATCGGAGTCGCCGTCATAACCAGTACATGGGGTTGCGTACCTTTACTCCTCAAATCAGAACGCTGCCGTACCCCGAATTTATGCTGTTCATCGATTACGATCATCCCCAGCTGCTTGAAGTTGACCTTCTTCTGGATCAGGGCCTGGGTGCCGGCTATTATCTGAATCGTCCCCTCCTCTATCTCCTGAAGAATACGCTTCCGTTCCGCGCCTTTAACACCTCCGGTCAAGAGAACCACCTTAATCCCCAGAGGTGCCAGTTCGCGGGAGATGTTTTCATAATGCTGGTTCGCCAGGATTTCAGTGGGAGCCATTATAGCCCCCTGGTATCCGTTATCGACGGTCGTCAATAACGCCGTGACCGCGACCACGGTCTTCCCCGATCCGACATCCCCCTGGAGGAGACGGTTCATAGCCCGGGAACCGGTCATATCCTCCTTGATCTCGCGAATTACACGGTTCTGGGCGCCGGTCAATTGAAAAGGAAGTCCTTCGAGATATCTATCCCGCAGAGGAGTATCGTGATTGTGGGGAAGACTGACTGACTGCCGGATCCGTTTCTCTCGTTTCATCCCCAGGGCGAGCTGGAGGGTAAAGAATTCATCGAGGATTAACCGCTTGCGGGCTGACAACAATCCGTCTTTACCGGTTGGATAATGAATCTCCCGGATCGCCTGCCGGAGAGGGAATACATCCCATCTCTCCATGAGATCCATCGGCAACAGTTCCGGTATAGCCGGGAGAAACTCATCGAGGGTCAGGCCG
>Ga0208279_1001203_pt1 | contig 14882 bp, 9 predicted proteins | sample AntAceMetag02UKM_FD_184766 | JGI IMG/M metagenome (GOLD analysis project Ga0208279, IMG submission 184766) | Saline lake microbial communities from Ace Lake, Antarctica - Antarctic Ace Lake Metagenome 02UKM (SPAdes) (version 2) | ecosystem: Environmental > Aquatic > Non-marine Saline and Alkaline... | reverse complement strand
TAAAATTCTAAGAGTAAACCCGGACCGATCTTCCCGGTCGGTCCATCTATAATAAAATAATCCGAAAAATTCTCTGTTTGTTCAAAATAATCAGAAATTTTATGTTAATATAATCTGGAAATCAACACACGCACTTAAATCTCTTGTGTAACAGGTAACATGCAACCGCATGAGCCCCCTCACGATACGCCGCTATTTTCAATCGTTTTTTTTCATCAGGGTTTTTCATAAATCCTTGGTTTTTTATATAAAACTGGATGCATTTTGAATTAAAGTGACTCGCCTTGAATTTACTATATTGCCACTGGATAATTCAGCATTTTGTCAGATAAATCGGATTTTTTTCTTTTGCATTTATAATGTTTCAGTTGCCCATGTTTAAAGGCAAGACTCTCTTGTTGCTATGAATCGACGGCTAAATCAACAGCCGCACAATACATCCCAATCCGGGTTCGATTACAATTATAGTAATGTCCCCAGCAACACTCGTATACTCTGCCGTATTCTTTGCCATCCTGCATAAACCGTATTACTTCTTCACCGTTGTGAGGCCCTTTTTGAGTAATATTAGCTTGCGCAACGAAATCGGTCCCACTTTTGATTTTAAGATCTGTCGGCCCACATTTTTCAAGCCAGTTATATGCTTTTTGAAATTTGTTTTTTAGTTGGAGGGTTCCTTCGTGTGGTTCGAACATAATTTACACTTTCCCCATATAATTTTATTCTACACCGAGAGCTTTAAAAACAGCATCAATAGGGTCTGCATAAAAACTGGTCTGAAATTTTGCGAAAAGTTCTCCGGGTACTGACGGAATATCAACAACACTGCTTGTCGGTATTAAGATCTTTTTAGCTCCAGAGTCAAAAGCCACCTGAAGGATTTCAGCCAAATTTTGAACAGGAACAATACTTCCACCAAGGCTCATATTTCCAAGAACGACCATTTGACTTTGCAAAGGTTTCCCGAGCAGCCCTGAACAAAGGGCCACGAAACTTGGCAAGGTAAAAACAGTGGAAGGACCTGTATTGTGCAATTCCACGATATGAAGATGAAAATCATGATCACCGGCTTTAGCCGAAACACTTACCCTGGATATATTGGCTTTAAAATAATCAAATGCAATCTTGATTGATTCTTTTGCCTGAGAACTTGTGCCGAGTCCGGATAACGCAAGTTTTCCATTACCGGGAAGAATCTGAAGTTCAATTCGATAAAGACCAAGATGTTTACTTGCACCCACCCCAATAGTGTGCAAAGTCCCTGGTTTCATCTGGCCGTCCGGAATCAATGATCCCCCACCCTGTTCGAGTACACTTACGAAATTTTCCTCGAAAGTTTCATTATCAATATAACTAAAATGTACGTCATAAAATTCCATGCCGCCGATTTTCTTGAGTTGCTCCTTGACTCGCCGTCGACTTTCCAGGGCATAAACAAGACATCGTTCAACAGCATCTTTATCAAATTCACCATTGGGATAGAGAAGCTTGAGAAGGCCAGATACTGTTTTACGAACTGCTATTACATCCCGCTGATTCAAGTTATTGCCAAGCTTAAAATATTTATCAATGGCATCCGAAAAATTATATTTACGCATCTCGCGCAAGAATTCTGCCAGATAGTCGACAATCAGACCATATTGGTTAGTCAGATATTCCGGGCGCATTTTGGGTATTTCCCATCCCGGCAAATAGGCATGCATTCGATCAAAAAAAGCAGCGTCAATCATTTCTTCTGGAAAGGGTACAAAAAGATGACCGGTTTTGACCAATGTGTCCACACTTTGATTGATATTTCCTACAAAGACCATAGCAGCATTGGCGTTGATTTGATCCCGACCTCTGGAAAAAGAACCCGAAGCCATGAAGTCTTTCATAATTTGAACGCCATCTTTGTCTTTGAACCGGATGCCGGCCACCTCGTCAAAAGCAACAACATCCCAGACGCCAACCAGACCAACTTGTCGGCTACTCATGTTATAAAAAAGATTCGCCACTGTGGTTTGACCACCGGAAACCAGAATGGAGTTAGGGCTAATTTCTTTGTAGATATGACTTTTACCGGTTCCTCTTGGGCCAAGCTCACAAATGTTGTGGTTATTCTCCACCAGTGGAATCAAACGGGCTAATAAATGCCATTTGATCCTTTCTTCTTCAAATGCCGTGGGTTCGAGTCCTGTGGATCGTAAAAGCACATCAATCCATTGATTTTCCGTAAATGCCTTTCTCCCTTCAAAGATGGTCTCCATATCCAGATTCGGCATCTGAATCGGCTTTAACTGGTTTAAAATAAAGGGTGAAGATTTTTGGCCTTCTTCATAATAATATTCCAGATCGAGGATGCACCATATCCCGCCCACAAGAAGCTTTTCAAATTGCTTGATCATGCTGCTTGAGACTTCGATTCCTTTTACCCCCATATTGGAAAGCGTTGCCTCGTAAACATCTTTTTTTTCATTTAGTCTGGCAGTAACCTTGTCGATTATTTTAAAATTACCAAGCTCTTTAACTTTGGATTTAACTTTTTCAGCTTCATCCGGGCGGACATAATTTTCCGCCAATATACGCTTGACAGTCTCAAGACCTTCCTGAATAACTGCATCATCGTCAACGGCACAATACATACCTAAGAGATATTCCAAAACATAGATGGGAACATTGGCACCTTCCCTAACCATTTTGGTGAGATCTTTTCGAACTACACGTCCGGCAAAATGAAGGTTAAGTAAAGCATCAAGACTTGTATTTTCTTCCATATTATTTATCCCTAAAATTCGCTTGAAATGGCCAAATCAATTTGGATTGCAATGCGTTCGTATTCGATTTTCGTCTCTGGGTCTTGAAGGACCAAAGTATATTCCTTTTTTTTATCGTATTCTCCGGCCTTGAGTAAGAGGCGGACTTTTTTCTTACGATCATTAATGCTTGATGAACTGCTGTCAAAGGTAACAGTTTCTTCATTGCTAATTAAATTTATTCCGTCACGGATTGAAATTGAAAGAATTCGTGGATGAGCCCGTTCTGAAACAGCATCTGTCTGGATGAACTCAAAAAAAGTGATGTTGGTTACGATTTTTTTAATAGACCCTAAAAGGGAAACACCGACTCTGCGAACTTCTGATCCTTCAAGATGTTTGCCCTTCATTTCTCGGACAATAACAACTGGCACCACGATTTCTTGAAGCATTGCCCCCCCATGAAAGAAACGAGCGCCACCGGCAAAATGAAATCTATTTGTTCCTTTAGGAATCCAAAATTCCATTTCGTTTTCCGTATGAGCGGTTATCTTCGTATTTCCATGCCAAACCTTGTCGTTCTTAAATAAGGGTTTTCCGATGATATATCGCTTTTTTGTCTTAAAAGCGCCATCCGGCTTTAAATCCAATACGCTTTTGTCCAGAGCATCAGGAGTTTTTTCTTGGAAGATAAATCCATGGTCAGCAGTGATCATCACCTGGGTTCCATTCAGGCTGTTAATGATAAATCGAATAAGCGCATTCAAATCATTAATAGTATTGCGCACAGCACCAAAGGTTTTCGTTTCAGTGGCAGCAACATCTCCGACAGCATCGATTTGGTTATGATAGATATATATGACTCTATGGGGTTTAACAAATTCTCTTCCTTCTTCCTTGTTCATGGCCAGAAGGGCGTCCGCTTTGATCGCAGTGCCTTGTTTTTTGGCCAAAACCGAGGAACGGTTTTCAATCGAATCTGTTAACATATCATCAACCAGCACCGGGGCATTTGGTTTTTCCTTGAATGAAATGGTTTCGTGGGGTAATAACGCTGCCATTCCCAAAGCTGTATAGCTTGGCAAAACGCCAAGCATTGGCTCCAGTTTTGCTGCAAATCGGTATTTGCTATTGATCCCCTGGGTCAATTCTTCAGCTGCTTCGTATCGAAACGCATCGCTTATAATTACAAAAACACGATGACGGTCAGACAAATCCAAGATCGGCTGGATATAATTTGAGAAGAAGTCATATTGATTGCAGATCTTTGGAATTGACCAATTATATAACAAACCGCGATTCTGTCCTAAGTCTAAGAATTCACCCCAGGTCAGCGAAATTTGATTCATGAACCATTCGCTATACAGGTTTTCTATAACTGGCTGGAGGGTTTTCAAAACATCCCATCCACCCATTTCCACTATATCCGCTTGTTCATGAAAAAGACGATAATATTGGTCAAAACTAAAAAGTTCATGGATATATGCGTTGAACATTGTTTCCGCCGATGGATAACTGAAACCGGCATCATATTTTTTTCGAAGTTCAAACAGTTGAATGGAAATTTTAAGGGCATTATAAGTGGCTTCGTAAAGATTATCTTCTTTGAGAATATTTATGTCAGAGGCCCAGTACCCATCAAGCCTTCTTCCAATAACCTCATTGATGCTTTCAAACGCTTCATAATTGTTAGCGACGATTTTGTCTCTGGATTTAGATATGATGAATCGCTCGATTTCCTCGAATGTCATTACATCCAAGAAAGCATCTTCATCAAATAAAAGGATGATATCTTTGATCTTAAGTTTTTTTGCGAAATATTTGGATATGTAATTGTAACTTTGGCAAAGACCGACCGTGTTGCGCCATTGTGATAAGAATACGGTTGCATTGAGACCTTGAACTCTATCAGGGATTCTGAAATGGGCAATGCTGGTTGGAAAATCACCTTTCATTGTATTCGCCATATCGGTAACCAGCAGACGAATGATTAAATCTGTAAGTAATGGTGAAGTATCAGCGTAACCGAAGGTTTTTGTTACTAAGTCCCAGAATGACTTTTTTAAATTAAATTTTTCGATATCATCCCAGGGTTTAGAGGTTTTTAACGGCTGGAATGTTTGATTGTCACAAAAAGAATCGAACAGTTTCATCAAAATAGAAAAGAAATCCGGATGCGATGCCCGTGTCAACACAGCCAACATTTTCAGATCGATTTCAGCTTCGCTGTCATCAGGGCTTATCCATTTTTTGAGTCGCTGAATCCGGTCTTGACTCCGAAAAAACAATATCCGATTTTTTAAATGCGGTCGCATACTCTGGTTTGAGAGTTTGAGCTCATTGAGAATAATTGAAGCATGGTCTGCAAAAAAAGTCTTACTGTACAAACGGATATCCAACAGCCAGTCATCATCGGGCTTGGGTTCGGGATATGGGGAATACAAAAGATACCGGCCTGTTGGATCTTCAATTTCCAGTCTAATTTTCAGTTCAAGAGCCCCCGCCCGATCCATTCGGATCAGAGCAATATCATCAAGTTTCAGAGAGGGTAAATGGTCGTAGAACTCTTTATCCGCATCATACCAGAAGACGATACGCGCATTGTCTTTTTCGTAAAGAGCTTTTAAACTGTCTTGAATTTGTTGAATATCCATTCGATTCTTTTTAGCAATATCCTAATTTTATCTTGGAACCTGCTTTTAGCCGGTTACAGTTTTCTTTTCTGCCAAAAGTTTTCCGAATTTTCCGTAATTGACTTTAACCCCATCATCTAAATCCAAAATGATACGTTTGTCCGCATAATGCCTCAATTCATCATCGAAAGCTAAAAGTTCAGTCTTTTTTTTCTTTAAAATAGCGAGTTCTTTTTGAAGATTTTTCTGTGCTGATGCTATTTGGACTGCTTCAATTTCACGGTGAAGATAGTCAATCCGAGCATTGAATTTACCCTGTAGAGGTGTGACGTAAGAACTACGCATCCTTGAAACAGTCGATTCGTTGTATCTATGCAAATAAACCAGACATTCAAAAGCCTTGTGTTTGCCACTTGAAAAGAGCCAGTAGATAGGCCGTTTTTTGTAAGTTTTCAAATGATCTTTAAAGAAGTTTGTACATAAATATCTACGGATTGTATCGGTTGGTGTTTCACCACGTTTGGGCTTAAGACTGTCGGCTACAAACTTGAGATTTTCTTCCAATGTTTCGGGTGACCAGGCGACTTTTAAAAATTCAGCGAAACGACTGGCCGCATCATCTGGAAACCAATCTAAATCCATAATTGGGATGATGCCGTCATCGTCAGCAGGGAACTTTTTATAGCAGGATGAATCAAAGCCATTATTACCGCTATGGGCATAAATTAAGCCAGTTTTATCTAAACTATATCGACCCATCATGCATCCGATAGCATAAGATATGAGTTGTTTGATGCTTGTTGCACGTTCGACATGTTCGAGAGTAATTTCTTCTTGGGGTACTTCAGGGTCAAGCTCCTCCTGGAGGCTATAAGCTTCAATAAAGATTCGGTTATTATACGACTCCAGTTCCTGCATATGGTTTTTATTGGCAATCTGTTGAGTTTCAGCCTTTCTTTGTGATTTTTGAAGGTTTGAAGTTTTGTTAATACCCCTAAGAATAGAATGTGTTTCGAAATCCCAAGATTTTTCAAAGGAATCCCAATCAAATTTAGATAGCTGAATACACTGTTCCACTATTTTATTGACTTTGTTCTTGTTTACTTTTTGATTGATAGGTAGTTTTGCAACATCATTGACTGTATAACTTAAAGTCGGACACAATATGGCAAGTATACTTTCTGCAATTTTTGAATTTGATAAACCCAACAAATATGTTAGTAGATATTCATCTTTTATAATACATGTAGCTCCATGTTGATAAAAGATTGATTCCTCAAACGACTTTCGAAAACTTGTTTTTGATGATGAAATAACAGTAAACGTAATTCCAGGTTGAAAATAGTGTTTTTTATTTCTTATGTTTGCCCCTTTTTTGTTATACAATTCCGCTCCATTATTCTTAAAAAGAACGATATTCTCTCTATTGCCATACCATTTTCGAAAAACACCCCCCTTATCAACTTCTACCCAGGATGACTTATCAACTTTTCTACCTTTTCTGTAGATGCTCCTTTCATCAACCTCCCACCAGTACCTAAAAAATTTTTCAGAACCACCTCCTGTATCGAAACCTTTTAGAGGTTTTGCTATTTTAGATAGTGACTTATATTTAGAAAAGCTTTTTCGTATTCGATCACTTGCCCAATATGCGATTGGGCTACAAGGAATTTTAATAAAGTCATTTTTTGATGCAATATATCTCCATTTACAATTATTATCATGTATTGCTTCTAAGGTTTTTGGACTTTGGTTCTGGTAGCCTTTAAAATCCGTAAGTTTAATGAAAATTCCTTTGTATTCTGGCATTGGCTTTTTTTGAAGAGTAAAGGTGGCTACAGGCACACAAGCAGGCTCAAAAGCATTATATTCAAGTTGAATAAGTGAATTTATTGTTGATTTGGATAATATATTTTTTCTGAATTTTTCATATGATGAAATAAACATCCATACATAGGGCATCACGATCCCCTTATGTCCATTACTTTCAGCTGCTGTCAGAATTCTCTCTACAAAAATAGCAAATATATCTGACTTACTGTCATTATAATATTTTTGTGCAAATAGCTTTAAATCTGAATTCATTCCCTTACTGCCAATATATGGTGGATTCACAACAACACATTGATATTTTCTTGATAAGATTAATGATTGTTGCAAAAATGGCTTCAGTGTTTCAGCAGCACCCCGCTCAAATAAATCTCCAATTTGCGATTTATTTTCTATCAAGCGTCTAATGACTTCCAGCCTCTCAGACATTTCTTTAGGCAAAGTAATCAAGAAGCCCAATGTCTTCCCTTGTCTGAATAAATTCAGCAAGCCGGTAATATCTTCTTTGCTGACTTCAGACTTTTGTTTTACAACCAGCGTTCTTTGCTGTTCAAAATCTGGAAACAGCTTATCATCATCTTTAAATCGAATGATTTTTTCCTTCAGCAAAACTTTAGACAATTCATGAACATCTATATGCTCACTGCTTTGAATAGCCATCAGGTTCAGTTTTGGCGAATTGCCATTTAATATTCCTCGATCATCTGCTCGTGCCTTCATCATTAAGGCAAAGCCCGCAAGTTGAGCAGCGCGATCGCAGATTTCAAGTCCATAAAGGTTTTTTTCAAGAATCAAACGTGGAATGTCGCGTTTCCGGTACCCACGTTCCTGATAGATCGCTTTAAACAAATCATAAGCTTCCACTAATATGTGACCTGAGCCGCAGGCTGGATCGAGTAAAGTGAGGCTTTCCGGATCAATGTTGTCCGGAGTAATTTCTGCAATCTGCCTTTGAACCTCCTTGATCTGTTCTGCTGGTTCGATATAAAACTCCATCTGATTTCGTAGAGGGGAGTCCGGATAAGTTGCCAACCATTGTCGACCAAGTGTGTTCTGAACCATGTATTTAACGATCCAGTTGGGCGTAAAAAGTTGAGTAGCAGCCGGAATATCTTCGCTCTTGACAACTTTACCGATGACCTCATCTTTTTTTTCAGAAATATAAAATTGATAAATCCAGCCGATAACCTCTACGTTTTCCCAGTCGGCTTCATCAATATCCTGAACCAATTTTCGGATTGGAGAATTAGAATGCAAAAGGTTGTCTGGCAAAAGCAATTCTGTTTCATGATTTAATTTTTCAAATAGAAACGGCATTGACCTATTCAGTGCATCACATTGAGCAAAAATCAAAAGGCGATATAATTCATTGTCTTTGTCACCAGCCAAGCGAAACTCAACCACCTCATCTTTATTCAGGCCGGGAAGATCCAGATCTACTGCATGTTCCAGGATTTCCGGCACCTCTGAACCATTACGATTGCTTAACACCCTGTATCCATGATCCAGATAATCGTGAAGTTCCATATATCTGAGAGCCACAAAGCGGTTAAACCATGTGTAGGCAATAGATCTCATCACCAGTTCGAACCCATCCTGTTGAATCCGCTTTATGAGATGTTGACGGAGTTTTTCTATTGATTTAAGAAACGGACGACCGCCGATAATTGCAAAATCACCTTTAACATCTGCTGGTTCAATTTTATCTTTTGACAGGCCAAGCATATTGGCTTTTTCCGTTACTGCCTGTATAAAGTCCCTTCTTGCCTGTTGGGCGTATGCTTTTATTTTTGCAGTATTCATCTGTTTCCTTATCTGTACTAAACAAAAGGGCTTATTAAACTATCCGAATCTTTTTATCACTTTTTAATGCGGTGATAAGGGTTTTCCTGAACATTGAAAGGAATTCATCCACATCCTGTTCATTTTCCAGGTATGTTTTTGTTGATAGGGTTGAAGGGTTTATAGTTTGGATCTTTTTAACGTCTTTTGCCGGTATCGATTCTTCGACCAGGTCAACGGCCGCTTCATACTGTTCCTTGGCTTCATTGATCCGGTAAACGATGTGAGGAATACTATAGTCCGACTGTATCTTCTTTTTGATTTCCTGAAGAGGATAAAGTGCTTTGTTTCTCAGTAAGTCGTCTGTCTGTTTTTCATCCAGGAGTTTCTTTGCACTGTCTATTATTTTATCAATTTCGCCTGTTGCCGAGGATCTATTTTGGGCCACCAGTTCATTGTTTACAGCCTTTACGCCAGCAATCAAACTGCTTACCTCTTTAAGCATAGCGTATGGTGCTGGAGACGATAATATTTCATTCATTCTTTTAAGCTGTTTAGCTGCCTCTGGATTCTTTTCTATGTTTGCCTGGTTTGGTGTAAAGTCAGCTGTAGCTTTCAACAACTCATCCCAGGTTTTTATCTGATTTGCATGAAAGTCTTTCAGGTCCTGATAACCTTCACCGACGTCCAGAAGTTTATCTCTTTTCTCGATGAAAGATTTAATAAATTCGAAGGCATCATGAATTGAAAGCAAACTGTTCGTTACTGACAGGGTATTTGTAATTTCATTTTTACCTGGATATTTCCCTGTATTGGCGAGAATATTATAATTATCCAGGTCTTTTTTCCATTTTTTTAGCCCGTTTTTAAGAAATCCTACGAGTTCATCTTGTGTATCAGGCCCAATGATGCCGAATAATTCCTTGCCTATGCTTTGGGCCTTTTGAAGGTCTGCTTTTCCGCTTATCTTACGTTTTATGATTTTAACGGCCTTCCATTTAGGTGTTTTGGTGAGCGGATCTATGGCTGCTTTGGGATCGATTTTTTCAGCATCAACAACCAAATTGATGGCACCGGTCATAAACAGTTTTGCAACCCGAATAACGATTTCCCATTCCGGCCAGCCATAAGGTCTTTTGGAAAATTGAGAAACAAGGTCTTTGAGAATAACGGGATGGCTTTTCGCTGTCATTAGCTCAATATAGGATCGAATCTCTTTGATATCTTGTGGTTCGCCTTTTTCAAAATCCAACCTTAACTGTTCTTGGCCGATATCATCGGCAAGTAAAATCTGTTTAATTTCCTTTTGGGGGTTTTCATGGGGCGTCGTAAGAAAACCAAATTTACTGAAAATATTTAATGACAGATAATCCAAAACCTCGTTGATCGCTGCTGCAGTTCGGTCTGCCTTGACATCCTGTTTTTTCATAAGTGCATAATAATCTGCACCGGACACCAGTTCATCCAGCATGGTAACCAGCCGCTTTTTACTCTGTCTGTTTTCATCAGCCCGGTCCCTCAAGATGCGTTTTAACGTATCTGAAGCTGCGGCATCACTTTTCAACCGAATATATTTATCCGTCTGCAGAAAATTTCGTATTTCCCGCCCAAGCTGTTTGTTGTCTGAAAGCTTTGCAATAGCATGGTTATCAAACGAGGTGCTGTGCATAATACACTTTTGATCGTTGAAAAGGCTGTATTCATCATGAAGCGGGGTGATGAACTCAACAGCCAGATCATAGTCGCCCTTGCTCTTGAATGGTTTGCCGTCACATACGCGGTTTATCGGATAATCTTTCTTATATGGCTCATAGCGATGCTTTGTTTTTGATTTTAAAATATCTTCGAATAATATTTCCGCTATCAAATCTGTTTCTTTTCCGGGAGAAATATCCATGTTTTTGATTTCTCGGGAAACCTCCTGTTCTTCATTGGTCAAAAAGAAATACAAATCTCCGTTTCGGCTGATCAGATTTTCCTTTTCCAGGCGAACTAAAGATTCCTCGATGGCTTGTTTAAGTTTTATTCGGTCGGTATCCACTTCGTCGATACGCAAGGTAACCAGGTTGTCTATATTAGGTTTAATGATATCCACGTAACGAATAAGAAAAAGAATCTGAAGTGTTTCAACGTCAAAAGGTTTTACTAATCCGAGATTGTCTCCAGCCTGATCAATGCTCCTTTTTACGGCTGTATCCAGAAAACTTTCAATACAGGGATAAAACTCATTAAGGGGAACCAACGCGCCTATGGGTTTGTTAGAAACATTGATGGCTGCACTTTGAAATGCATCGAGCATGGAGCGCTCACCCCTGCTCAAATGAACCCCTGTGGCCCCTGCCTTGCGAATGGATTCGAATATTTTTTGAACGAGTTGAAAATGGTAAGGTGCAAAAGGATAGTTGTTTGTAAAATCGTCGGCATCTTTGTAATTTTTTAAAGTTGTACTATCCTGGGTAAAACTGAGCTGATTTTTCAGAATATCACCTTTTTCATTGAACAGTCCGATCAGCTCTGATCTGGCCATATCCTGTTTTTCAAGAAGTCGTCTCTGGATGACTTCATCTGTATTGGAACTTGACAAAGAAATTCGTGTGTTAAACCTTCCCTGAATCTTTGAAAAATCATTCGCCTTTGATGCTTTCAAATCACCAAGAACTCTATCGATGTCCTCTTGTGATGTTACCAGCACCCATGCCCTGCCTTGACAAATTCGACCCAGATCCTCAACAATAGTTTGCAAGTTCAACATCAAATGCGTATCATCGCCAATAAACTGACCGACTTCATCCACCAAAAATACAATCCGGTGGTCGGGACCTTTTGAGTCCAGGTATTCCTTAACTCGGTTTGAAAAACCCTCCACGGTTAGATTAAAGTTCTTTTCTATACTTTCAAACCATTCTTCAGTAGCTTGTTCCTTTTTATCCAGGACTTTTGACAAGGCTTCAACAATTTCATCCTTCAAAAGAGTATATGCATCCCGCTCTTTTTCCCAGGAAGATCCATATATATTGTTAAACGCTTTACAAAAATCTTCATATTTTTCTTTTCTGACAAGGTAATGCTCGATTTCCGCAAGCTGAAGCGAATCTGCGCAAAAGCCCTGCATTTCATTAAAAACCCGCCAGAAGACTGAAAGTACAGCTGTCCTTCCATCACTGGTATCAGCCCGGCTGTCAATATTGAACAAAATTATATCCGTATCTTTCTGACCGGCCCTTTTCAGGTCGGCCAAAAGCATGGGGTCTTCAATTTTATCGGTAAAAAAATCGATTGCTCGTTTTTCTGATTTTGTTTCGGGTTCGTGGGCAAGTCTGTTACCGATCAGATATGAAAGAATTTTTATAAAATGGGATTTGCCGGAGCCGAAAAAACCTGAGACCCACACGCCCATACGTCCGGTTAGAGCAGAATCTTGAGGAGAATCAATAGCAGAAAGGTATGCGTTTAAATATCTTCTAATATGCTGACTCAGTTCCCTTGTTACGACATACTCATCCAATTCCTGCCAAACAATAGCTTCAGTCTGCTGGTCGGCCATAACCACGCCCTTGATGGGTCTATGAATGTTCTTAACAAAAATATCGTTGATCTGCATTATTAGCACCCTCCTGATAAATTATGGAACCAGCTGAAATGCACGATAGTAGTTTTTCCCGTTTAATCGGCCAAACAATGTTAAATCCTGGCCCGTATAAACACCCGGATAGAACATAACCAATGGAGTATCTCCCATAAGTGAATGGAGATTATTAAGAAGATTGTGGCTTCGGAGTAAAGGCCATGAATTTCCGACTCCAGATATTATGACAAGATTATGATTTTCCGGATCAGCCGCATTGACAAATGCTCTGGCCACCTTATCCGCTGCCAATGGACCTTTTAGCGACTTTAATAGTTCTTTATCACCTTTTTTTTCCTGAATCTGAAGTGCGCGATCAAGAAGTTTACGATTCTTTAAATATTCAACAATCAGCTTAAATAGATTGATATGTTTTACACGTAATGCCGGTTTCGTCTTTTTTAAATATTCGAGTATAAATTCGATATGTTCCCGAACTTCCATTTCTTTTTCAGGTGGATAATCAAAAATGTAAAACGCGATTTCGTTGCCCAACCCCTTACTTCCAAGGAATTCTTCAGATGTAATGCGGTCGATAATCTTATTTAAGCGGGCTTTAAACGATGCCATAGTTCATCCTTTTTTAAATGGTAACTTCCATGCATCGCAAAACATAATGTTCTTGGTGTTTTTTCAGATATTGATGCACTTCGGGGACAATTGAAACAGGCAGCAATTTAAGAGATCTGGTTCCATCAATGTATTTTGCCTCAGCTAATATTCTAAAAATGACCTGCCTCAGTTTAGACATTGTTGTTTTAGACCATTCCAGGATATCAGGTTCTATTTGAGCACAGGTCTCAAAAAGGGTTTCCCAGTCTTTATTAGAAATTTTTGGTGTGAACGTTCGCCAGTGCTCACGGATAATTTTATCCATAAAATCGCCAAGAAATCGGTTGTGTTTTATAGCGGCGGCGAGAAGCGATTGAGTGATAACATCTGAGGAACCTTTAGTTACCAACGCCCAAAACTCGGGTTCCATGAGTTCAAGTCTATTTCTGATCAGTTTCGTTTGGCGTTTTGCCGCGGCGGGGCTTCTTTTTTGGAGGATATTATCGACTATGACAGCTTGATGCCATTTTGTTTTGTCGACACTTTTTATGAGGAGATGGGCAATTTTACGACTTTCGGGGATAAGAAGAGAACCAGCTACAATTTCAGCGTTGTAAATATTAGTTTGATCTGTTTTTTTATCAGACGACATTAAATTTCCTTGGAGTCACTTTTTTAATCTAAGTTATTATCAAATACCGATATAATGATTAAAGAGTTTATCACGTTACATTGTCGGATCAAAAAAAGTTGTCAAAAAACAAAACCCCACCTCTTTATTTAGAGAAACGGGGTTCCTTATATGCATCATGCCTGTTCTCCCTTATCCTAAATAATTTGAGGAAAAATTCGAACATTCTTAGCAAGCCTACTCCTATGGAATTATTTGTCAAGGATTTTAAGCAGATAGGAATAATAGCTAAATTTAACAAAACCTAATCATTTCAAATGTATTTGCAGCATATTTCATTTAACCTATTAATATCTTGACAATATTTAACTTAAATGCGATACAAGACAATCTCTCCAATATCATTATCAACCATATCCGCAGGAGAAACACACCATGGCACTTACGAAAATTCAGATCGTAGAATCCATCCAGAATCAGACCGGTTTTTCCAAAAACAGATCATCAGAAATTGTAGAAACCCTCCTTGAAATCATCAAAGGCACACTGGTGTCCGGCGAGGATGTCCTGATAAGCAACTTCGGCAAATTCTGTGTCAATCAGAAAAAGGAACGTAGAGGCCGGAATCCAGCTACCGGTGACGCCATGATGCTGGCACCCAGGAAGGTTGTTACGTTCAAATGTTCCGGCAAGTTGAGGGATAAGATTAATAGGAATTAGATCGAAAGGCTAATTATAATGGATGATGAAATAACGCCAGAAAACCATAAAGTTAGGGATTTAAAACATTCCGACACTTATGAACAAGATCACAAGAAAAGAAATCGATACTTAGAGTTCATTGCTGATTTTATAACAGGATTTGGTGCTCTGATCGTTGTAGGGTTAATATTTTTTATAATAATACCTGCATTGCTTCTTATTTTAAAGATTGGTGTTTTCCTTGTTATTCCTATTTCCCTGTTAGTACTACAGCGACACTTTAATCTTTAACAAGACAGCATCGGCTCTTGCTCTTTTTCTATGTGACTTTTGAGCGATATAATTACGATCAGTATGGTATTTTACTAGTTCCAAGGCATATGATCGTTCAA
>Ga0208279_1001195_pt1 | contig 14952 bp, 16 predicted proteins | sample AntAceMetag02UKM_FD_184766 | JGI IMG/M metagenome (GOLD analysis project Ga0208279, IMG submission 184766) | Saline lake microbial communities from Ace Lake, Antarctica - Antarctic Ace Lake Metagenome 02UKM (SPAdes) (version 2) | ecosystem: Environmental > Aquatic > Non-marine Saline and... | reverse complement strand
GCTACCCACGGCCCTGAAGTGCTGGCCGGCATTGGCTCATTTGGCGGCCTGTATTCTGCATCAAAGATTAAAGAGCTGGTTGATCCTGTGCTTGTGGCCTCTACTGACGGGGTGGGAACCAAAGTTGCGATCGCTGCTCAGGCAGGACGCTACCGGGGGATTGGGTCCGACATCGTCAATCACTGTATCAACGATATTCTGGTCCAGGGAGCTCGCCCGTTGTTCTTTATGGATTATTTTGCCAGCAGCCATTTGATTCCGGAACAGGTTGCTGAAATTGTTGGCGGTATGGCCGGGTCCTGTCAGGAAGCAGGCTGCGCCTTGTTGGGCGGTGAAACAGCCGAAATGCCGGGTGTCTATGCCGAGGATCACTTTGATGTAGTCGGTACCATTGTTGGGGTAGTAGAGCGCTCCCAAATTCTACCCAGGGCGGGGATTCAGCCAGGGGATCTGATTCTCGGGATTTCTTCCACCGGTCCCCACACCAATGGATACTCGTTAATCCGCCACGTTTTTGCGGATATCCCCCTGGAAACGATCTACCCCGAATTGGGTGTACCCCTCAGTGAAACCCTCCTGGCTTCTCATCGTTCATATCTGCCCTTATTAGCCAACCTTCTCCCTGGGCCATCATCCCCAATATCTGCCTTGGTACATATTACCGGGGGTGGTTTTATTGATAATATTCCCCGCATATTACCCGAGCATTATGGTGTAAATCTGCATCGTGATGCCTGGCCTATCCCCCCACTCTTTGAATTAATCCAGCGTTTGGGCAATGTGGAAGATTATGAGATGTATAAAGTTTTTAACATGGGTTTAGGAATGCTCGCTGTTGTTCCCCCGGACAAGATAGAAATCGTCCAGGCAGAAATCCCTGAGAAAACCTGGGTAATTGGAGAAGTAACTGGCGGTGAAGGAGTTTCATTATTGTGAGGGATAAAGCTCGTCTGGTTGTTCTCGCTTCAGGGTATGGCAGCAATTTAGGGGCTGTTCTTAACGCCTGCAGCGATCAGCAATTGAAAGCGGAAGTGGTTGCCGTTATCAGCGATCAAAAAAATGCTTTTTCCCTTGAACGGGCCCAGCAGCGCAAAACCCCTGCCGAGTTTAATCCCTGGGTACCTTTTGGCCGGGCAGGGAAAACCCGCCAGGAATATGATAAACATCTGGCGCAGACCGTCCTCGCCTACCAGCCTGATTTTGTGATCCTGGCCGGTTGGATGAGGCTGCTTACGATGTCATTTTTAGCCCACTTTCCTCACAAAGTTATCAACCTGCATCCAGCTCTCCCGGGCACCTTTCCGGGCACGGATGCCATTCACCGGGCATTTGTAGCTTTCCAAAACGGCGAGATCGATCACACGGGTATCATGGTCCATTTTGTCCCCGACGAAGGGGTTGATGATGGACCGATCATCTTAAAAGAAGAAATTCCCCTGTTTCCAGAGGAAAGCTTGGAAGCCTTAGAGAAAAGAATCCATACAGCGGAACATCGCCTACTGGTGGATGCACTTCGTTTGGTCATAACAGATCAGACATAACTTATATATTTTGGAGAAATTATGCCAACTGCTTTATTTTCACTTTCAGATAAAACTGGACTGGTTGATTTTGCTAAGGGACTCCTGACCCTGGGTTGGGATTTTCTTGCCAGTGGTGGAACAGCTCAAGTCCTTCGGGAAGCTAATTTGCCGGTGACCTCTGTCTCAGATTACACTGGATCTCCTGAAATCTTAGGTGGGCGTGTGAAAACATTACATCCAGCTGTGGAAGGAGGTTTATTATCCCGGGATACCAAGGCTGATATTAACGATTTAGCCCGAATCAATGGCCGCCCGATTGACCTGGTCGCTTGTAATCTTTACCCCTTTCAGGAGACCATATCCAAAGCTGATGTAACACTGGATGAAGCTGTAGAAAATATAGATATTGGCGGAGTCACCCTCATCCGCGCTGGGGCGAAAAACTTTGCCCGGGTGACGGTTTTGACTGACCCGGCCGATTTTGATCCAGTGCTAGTGGAAATTCAAACCCACAAGGACACCCTGCTGGAAACCCGCCGCAGATTAGCGAATAAAGCTTTCAGGCATACACGCGATTACGACACAGCGATTTCGGGATATCTTAGCGACGATGAATCCCTGGACATAAAACTCTATCCCATCCAGCAATTGCGTTATGGTGAAAACTGGCACCAGGAGGCTGCCTGGTATGGATTTTCCCCAAACGATGGACCAATGGGTGGCAGACTTCTCCAGGGTAAACCTGTTTCTTATAACAATGCCTTAGATCTGGATGCCGCCTGGCGGGGGGTTGTATCATTTGAGCGCCCGACAGTGGTGATCGTCAAACATCTTTCCCCCTGCGGCATTGCCTCCGCCGACACCTTGGCCGAGGCTTACACGCCAGCCCTGGAATCGGACCCTGTTTCGGCCTTTGGCAGTGTAATCGCTGTCAACCGATCCTTTGATGCTCAAATTGCCCATAAATTGGGTGATCTCTTCGTGGAATGTATTGCCGCTCCCGGTTTTGATGAGGATGCGCTGGAAATTCTTTCACAAAAGAAAAATATTCGCCTGCTGGAAATGCCAGATACCCGGATTGAGCCTCTGCATGAGTTGCGCTCCGTAGTACGGGGGATGCTGCGCCAGTCTCTAGATACAGGCGATCCTGAAGAGGCAGATTGGAAAGTTGTCACTGAAAAACAGCCCACAGAAGATGAATGGGTCTCTTTAAAATTTGCCTGGAAAGCCTGTCAGCATGTGAAATCAAATGCTATTGTTTTTGTTAAGGGGGAAGCCACGGTTGGCATTGGCGGCGGCCAACCCAACCGTGTGGACTGTGTGGGCATTGCTCACAACCATGCAGGAGAGAAAGCCAAGGGAGCGGTAATGGCTTCGGATGCTTTCTTCCCCTTCCCGGATACCGTAGAAGTCGCTGCCAAATATGGTATCAGCGCTATTGTCCAACCGGGAGGATCCTTAAGAGACGATTTATCGATTGAAGCGTGTAATCAACATGGAATTGCCATGATATTCACAGGGGTAAGGCATTTCAGACATTAATAATGAGGAGAGTATTAAATGAATGATAAATTATTTCAGGACGGTGTATGCCTAACCTTTGATGATGTTTTGGTTTTACCGGGTTATGCCGATTTATTGCCTTCGGATGTAGATATTCATGTTAATCTAACCTCCACATTGAAATTGAACATCCCCATCTTATCTGCTGCCATGGACACTGTCACCGAGGCCCGGTTAGCGATCGCCCTGGCTCGGGAGGGCGGTATCGGCATTATCCACCGCAATCTATCCCCCGAAAAACAGGCCGCTGAAGTTGATAAGGTCAAACGTTCCCAATCGGGGATGATTGTCGATCCTATCACTCTACCTCTCAATGCGACTGTCGGGGATGCTGAAAAAATCATGTCAGCTTATCATATCAGCGGGGTACCAATCATCGGAGATCGGGGCATTTTGCTAGGCATTCTCACCAACCGCGACATCCGTTTCATAGACGAAGGGGATTACGACCAACCAGTGAGCAAATTTATGACCTGTCCCCCTTTGGTTACTGCTGAAGTAGGGATATCCTTAGTCAAGGCGAAAGACTTACTCCAGGAACACCGGATAGAGAAATTACCTCTGGTTGATAACAATGGCGTGCTCAAAGGCTTGATTACTGTCAAGGATATTCAAAAACAGCGTGAGTTCCCCCATGCAGCCAAAGATGAGGGAGGCAGACTGTTGGTGGGTGCCGCAGTAGGAGTGGGGACTGACCTGGAAGAGCGCCTGGAAGGTCTCGTTCGAGCTGGGGTGGATATGGTGACTATTGACACCGCCCATGGGTATTCTCGGCCTGTGCTGGAAGCCATCAAGCGTATCAAGGCTGGTTGGCCAAATGTGCCTATTATGGCTGGGAATGTGGTTACCGAAGAGGGTACCATTGCGATGATCGAGGCAGGGGCCGATGTGGTAAAAATCGGCATTGGTGCTGGGTCGATCTGCACCACGCGTATCGTGACCGGTGCAGGCATGCCCCAACTCTCCGCTATTTATTATTGTGCACGCGCAGCTCATTCCCGCGGGGTTCCTGTTATCGCTGACGGAGGTATTAAATTCAGCGGTGATATTGTCAAAGCGCTAGCCGCAGGTGCAGACATTGTCATGTTGGGAAGTCTGTTGGCTGGATTGGAAGAGTCTCCGGGGGAAGTTGTTCTCTATGAAGGTCGTCACTTCAAAGAATACCGCGGTATGGGAAGTATGGGAGCCATGAGGGGATTCGGCCGGGACCGTTATAGTGCCGGGCAAAGCGGGGAAAGGAAATTAGTACCTGAAGGCATCGAGGGGCGCGTTCCCTACAAAGGAGGATTAGTCGATTACATTTTTCAAATTGTGGGTGGTTTGCGTTCTGGTATGGGCTATGCTGGGGCTGCGAATCTTGAAGAACTGCGAACGAGTACCCGCTTGGTTCGGATTACCAACGCCAGTCTGATTGAGAGTCACCCACACGATGTGATCATTACCAAGGAGGCACCCAATTATCAATTATCTCTGCGCTAGATTAACAATATAGACAGGGATCATGGGATCTGTGCACCTATTTTTGGAAATAGACAAAGGGCATCCAATTTCCAGTGTAAATTTATAATCCAACATTCTTTGACAAACCAAAGACATGACTCCATACCGGGTGAGTGAAAGTGGTGAAGGAGCCAATATCTGACTCAGCGTTCTTTCCGATCTACAGACACGCGGTGTATAGGATAAATACATCGCGCGCGATTGATATCACCGTCATCGAGGTTCATTTAAGTAATATCCTGGGACGGGAGGAGTTTCGTCAACGATCTATGATCGCAGCTGTGCGCGAGGGATTCATCGCTGGCTTTGGTATAAATTCCTATCTGGGGGTGACCTGCCCCCGAAACCTGATCTTTAATCAGACGCCAGGCCGGCTGTGAAAGTTTTTTCGGTTATTTAGGGATGAAATTTCGTCTTAAAACAAAAAATCACGGTGTTTTGGACCTAGATATCATCTATATCAAATTAATTGCACCCAAGTTGCACCAAGAACTAGGAAATCCACCATTAATTAAAGGCAAATTTGTTTTGTCACAATCAAGATAAGAGCCCCCTTTAGTAACGGGTCTCTTATCTTGTCTCTTATTGTGTAGCCGGCACCATCTCCTTTGTTTCTTCTTTTTCGGTTTCTTCCTCTACTTCCTCTTCCCTTGCTTCTTCTTTGACTTCTTCCTCCAGAATCTCTGCTGCCAACTCCTGGAGCGCTTTAACATTTTCTTCGGGCACATGGCTGGCCTACCAGAATTTTTCAAGCAGCTCTGTCGAGGTCAGATCCCCTACAGTCTGATCCTGGGGAAGACGGATCCGCTCATCCATCTGCGGACGTTTGACAAAATGAAACATAAAGGCATCTGAAGCATGATCCTGGATAGCTCCATCGTCTATCAAGGGAGCCCAAGCCCGGGGATATTCCATTACCAGGCGGACAACCGCATCTTCCATTGCTCCAGATCCATGGCCGAACCGATCCACATCTATGCTTTAAATAAAAAGACCTCCGCGATACTAAGGACCCGGAGGTCTGCTTTCTAAATTCCTTATTTTACAGAGATACCCACCACACCTTTCACCTGGACATTGCTTGGGAACCCGGGCAGCACCATACGCAGTTCATCCCCATCAAATGCGACGATGCAATCTGCACAGGCATCTATATCAGATTTGGCCGCTTCAGTCTCATAACCATCACTGGCAATAAAAACTATGGTCTCGCCTTCAGTGCCAGCTTCAGCCAGCAAACCGGACACCAGAACGCCAGTGTACTCCGCCGTGCTGCCGTCCTTTTTGGTTGCCTCTGCAACAACCATGTCCATCCCCTCCAGCTGGTCCCTGCTGAAAGGAACTCCGGACACCAGCAGGGCCGCTTCCTCTACTTCCTCGGCTTCCTCGGCTTCCTCTACCTCCTCGGCTTCTTCCACAACCGGAGCAGCTTCCTCAACTACTGGGACCGCCTCCTGGGCGCTGCAGCTGATCAGCACTGCAACCAGGATGGTCAATACTAACAACAGGCGTAATTTTAACTTCATAATTCTCTCCTATGATATATCTGATTACTGGTTGACCTGAAGCTCAACCAGCTGGAATACCCAGCGGTTGCCTGGCGTTTCAGGGGTTACCAGGCGAATGGGACCTTTATCAGGTGTGACTTCGGCAATCCATTCCCCGTTATCCTTCAGGGCAATGATGGCATTATCAAGCTCACCCGCCGAGATCTCGATCGCATACCCGTCCACTGCATAAGCGGTGATTGATACAAATTCTCCAGCGCCAGCCTGGTCCAGCACCGTAAAAAGGTCCACACCACTCCAGGAAGTAACTTCATCCTCCCCTGTGGATTTCTCCATCATTATTTCAGTCAAATCTAACTGGTCCATACCAACCAGGTCCTGGTAGCTGAGGATCATCGAGTTGGCGACATCCCCGCTGATCTCCAGCTTCCAATCCACCTTGGGTGCCCCACCCCCACAGCCAGCCAAGCCGATCAGGAAGGTTAATCCCAGCAGCTGATAAATCCATCTTTTATTTTTCATGTTTTTCTCCTTTCTTATTAAAATCAATTTTCAACCCGGAAAACCCAGATCGGGATCAGCATATCCCGGGGGATTAAATGGCCGTGGTTGCCCATCCGGCCTTCTTCATCCACCAGGTGCATGCCGTGGTCGGCAAAGATGACCACCATTGTTCCCTCAGGAAGCCTGGACAAGATCTCACCCACTGCGGCATCCACCTCACGGATTTTTTCAATTTCCTCTTTTGCTCCGGGACCTACATTATGTCCTTGATCATCTATGCCATGAAAATGCACCAGGAACAGGTCGGGCATTCCATTTTCCAGGACAGCCAGTGAATTTAATAACACATTATCGTCTGAGCCCCCATTGCCGTCCCGGTCGCCGGACAGAACCTGATCAGTATTCCTGAGGTTAAATGCCAGCGCTTCTCCCTCAACGGCTGCCGTTTCCAGGCCGGCCTGGGCAGCGACATCGAACAAGGTCTGCGTTTCCGTGATTCGTATCCCCCGGACTTCCACACCATGGATCGGGGGTTCTGTCCCGGTCAGCAGGGAAGCGGTGGAAACTGTTGTGATCGGTGGATAGGTTGTTAATCCGATCAGGGGCGGATCTAGCTTTGCCAGCTCCGGGATTAAACCCCCTTCCAAGGATTCCTGGTAGCGGAGGTAACCAAAACCATCCAGGAATAGCAGCAGCACAGCCTGAGCGGGATCGGCTGGCAGGGCAGCCCCGGTTGCCAGGGCCGGTGCCGGGATTCCCAGTACTGCGGCAGCTGTGGGGGCTATGTCGTAGATCTGACCCTCGACCCTCTTTTCCCAGGCAGACAGTTCAACGACCAGGGACGCAGGTTTTAATTCCTCCTCCCCAAGCCGGATTGAACCATTCTTCTTAACCAAAACCTCTTCAGCGGATTGAGCCCAATCTAAAACCTGCGTTTTATTATCCCCGTCTGTGATCGTGACCTTGTTAATCACCCGAGCACCGAAGCCATAAAAGAACTGCTCCAAGGGGATGGCATCTTCGTCGGCAAAATCTTCATACTCCTTCCAGATCTGGTAATTGAGGACCTTGTCCCCACCCGGCAATCCCCTGACCATGACCTCCCAACGGGAGCCGCAACCGGCACTGAAGAGCGCTAAACACAATAACAATCCAGTTAATCCAATTCGTTTCATATTCACTCCCAGATCAGTTCAAGAATAGGGCTAATCCAGCCGGATTTGCTCCTTTCCGGCAGGACCAGCGTGGGGCCTTTCCGCTCAGCAATCAAGACAGCTGAACCCGCCTCCAGCGGGGTCAGCTCAAACAACGCACCATCCCTCGTTTTAACAACCAGATGCGAGAAGCTATCCGGATATAGATCAGCCACGGCTGCCCCCCAGACGCGGGAAGCGGTTTGTGCTTCCCTGGTTTGACCATCGATCTCATAGTTAAACATAACCCGGGCATTTTCGGTGACCACCTGGCGGGTGGGCCCCAAAAGCAGTCGCCCCAGGGAAGTCTTTGCCCCGTTGATGGTTAAGTCCCGCTCATTACCAACCACGATCATGCCGGTGATTCCCTTCAGCCAGGTTGAAACATGGAGATCCTCAGCAGCAAAACGGATCCCATCCGTAAAGGGTAGCAGCAGAGCCTGGTCAGTCAGATTTTCCCGGGAAATGGTGATAAATCCGCCGTCGCGTGAGGTAAGAGTGACACTTTCAAAATCTCCCACTCCCTGCTCAGCCAGGAAGTCCAGCAGGGTGATGTGGGTATTGGGTTGATCGCGATAGGGCAGGATCTGGTTCAGCTCTACAAAACCCGGCTGCGGCACGTCGCCGCTGAAAGATATCAGATTAAAAAACGGCAGATCCGCAAATTCAGTGGCGCCATGTTCATCGTGGCAGGTGGAGCAGCGGTGAAAATCCGCCCCATCGTGGCACTCTGAGCACTCATTCATCAACAAGGCTTCCTCCCGGAGAGAGTCCAGGGAATAGTGTTTTGCCAGATGAATGGGCAGGCCCCGCTGCCAGCCCATCATAAAACCAGCGCCCACCAGGATCAGCACTGACAGCCCTATTACAACACCTACAAGCGTGGTTTTAATCTTCTTTCCCATCATCCTATCCCTCCCAAATTTTGATCATCACTGCCGCAGCCCCAACCAGGGCCAACGCCACTCCGGCCAGCCAGTCGATCCGGGTCGTTTCCCGGACCTTGTAAAAGGTCCGGGTTTTATATCTGCCGTAGCAGCGCCCTTCCATGGAGATGGACAGGGCCTCTACCTTGGACATGGCAGAGATCAACAGCGGCAGCAGAAAAGCCTGGATATTCCTCCAGAACTCAGCCGGGCTCTTCTTTTGATAAGATACCCCCCGAACCTGCTGGGCCCGGTAGACGATCATGGCTTCTTCTTCAAAGAGGGGGATCATGCGCAGGGCGGTCACAAAAGTAAAACCAAAGCGGTAGGAAAGACCTGCCTGCATCAGCGCATAGGCCAGTTCGCCAGGCGAGGTGGTCAATACAAAAAGGTAGCTGAGCAGAATGACATCCAGGAAGCGGGCTCCCAGATACAGCCCTCTGGCCAGTCCTTCCCGGGTTATCCGCCAGGCGCCCGATTGGAGCATCACTTCACCGCTGTTCATAAAAACGATCTGCAGGACGCAGATCAGTCCGGCTGTCAGCAGCAGGATCCTGAATCCCCGCAGTTCAGTCAGCTTCTTTCCGATCAGGGGGAAGCTGACAAGGAGGGCCACCGCCACCACCAAGCTAAAACCCGGCCCCTGGAACAGGAAAACCAGGCCGGTCAGCAGGATCAGCCAAGCCATTTTTATGAGTGGGTGCAGGCGGTGGATGAGAGAGCTTCCGGCCTGATAGGCCAGGCGGGCTTTCATAACTCACCTCCAGGCAGGTATGCCGTTTGTCCTAGATCTCTCAGGGCGATCAGCCCTTCCCTCATGGGCTGATCCAGGGCGAGACCGCCATCTTTCAGGAACATCAGCCGGGTGCAGACCCTGGAATAATAAAACGGATTATGGTTTACCATTACAACGGCATTGCCTTCTTCCACATAATCGATCAGCAGCTGAAGCAGGAAGTGAGCGTTTTTTTTATCCTGGCCAATGAATATCTCGTCCAGCAGCAAAATCCGCGGCTGTGAAGTCAAGACCGAGACCAGGTTCAAACGCCGCTTTTCGCCATAACTGAGGCGGTAAGGGTGGTCATCAATCCGCCCTCCCAATCCCATTTTACCCAGCAGGAAGTTCGCCCTGTCTTGATAGTCATCTGGATCAAGTTGAAAGTTTTTGGGGGCCATGACAGCTTCTTCCCAAACCGAGCCAGCGAAGATCTGATGGTCCGGATTTTGAAATACCAGCCCAATAATCCGGCCCAGGGATTTTGAATCATATTGATCAAGATCCTGCCCCAGGACCCGGATCAAGCCTCGGTCCCTTCGAATCAGATTCATTACACTCAGCAGAAGGGAACTTTTTCCCGATCCATTACCACCGAGCAGACTGACCAGCTCACCCGGGACCAGATTAAACCCAACATCCGACAGTACGGTCCGGCCATCATAGGCAAGAGTGAGATCATCCACTTCCAGGAGAGAACTACCCACTGCTGGCTTGTATTCAGGCGGGCTGAAATCAAGCTCTTCTTTCTCAGATGGATTAAGCAGAATGGATCCATCTGGGGACATTTCAATCAAACGTGGACCTGCTCGATTAAGAAAGTCCAGTTTATGTTCAATCACCAGCACGGTCAGACTCGTAGTGCGCTGGAGATCAAGGATAATATCAAAAATCTCCCCAGTAGCTGGTGGGTCCAGATTAGAGGTTGGTTCATCAAAGATAATCACCCGCGGTCTGGCAGCCAGGATGGCTGCCAGGGCAATTTTCTGTTTTTCTCCGCCCGAGAGGGAAATCAGCTCCCTATCCCTCAAATGGGAAGCACTAGCAGCCTCAAGAGACCAGGTCAGGCGCTGCTCAATTTCTTCACGAGGAATCCGGCGGTTTTCCAGGCCGAAAGCGATTTCATCCTCCACCATCAGGGTGCAGAACTGGTTTTCGGGATTCTGCTGGACCAAACCTACCTGATCAGCAAGCTGGTAGATGGGTTCCTGTCCAGGATCCAGACCGGCAATGGTGATAACTCCCTGGTACACCCCCTCAGATTGAGAGAATAAAAAACCCGCCAGGGCCAGGGCCAGGGTGGATTTGCCGCAGCCGGATGGCCCTGTCAATAACACAAATTCCCCCTTGTTGATCTCCAGATTGATGTTCTGGAGCGTGTCCACATTGCTTCCCCTGTAGCGATAGGAAAAATCATTGATCCTGATCATGGGACCCAGATCCGATCCAACCAGGTTAGGTACACTTCCCCATTCAGATTAGCAAGGGCATAGGAAAGGGTTCCTCCATCCAGCACGATGAAAATTCGAATAGCGTCATCGTCACGGATCTGGGCCAGAGCCAGGCTGAACTTTGTGCCATCCTCATTGCTGAACATCACCTCAGAGCCAGTGAGGGCTTGATCGGTCGATTCCAGGACCAGGATCAGGGGCACACCCTGGTATTTTTTAGATCCGAAACCCACATCCAACCCCGTGCTGTCCATCTCCTGAACCCAATCCGCCGCAGTAAAGGGAACCTGCTTTTCGCTGATCTCAATTAATAATGGAGTTGATTTTACGGCCCGGATTTCCACCACCCCATTGACCCAGGCTTTTTTACTCTCGGGTCCGATGATGTTATAGCTCCTGTTCTTCCTTTCCCCGAGTTCCTGGAAGATGATCTGCGGATTATTTTCCAACTCCTGGGAGGAGATGAAAAAAGTATAGCCATCAGATGCCAGCAGCAGGACCATATCATAGTCAGGATCCAGGCCGATCTCCTGCAGCACTGATCGCAGGCTGTATCCCCGGTAGGACACAGAGGCCCCGCTCTGGTCTATTTTCACAACCTGCTCCTTGACAGAACTCGCATTGGAATCGAAAACTGCTGGTTGGGATACCGCCCCGCTGATTATCAGGCCCTCAGCACTCGCCCCCCCACTCTTCAGATAGCCGAACAAACCGCCGCCCAACAGGAGGGAACTGATCAGCAGCACACTCAGGGATACCCGTCCCATGGGCTGCACCGGCTGGCCTTTGACCACTCCGGACCGGCGCAGCGTAGCCATCAAGGCAGATCCCAGAATCCCGGCGAAGATCACCCCTGATATAAAAGCAACCAGGGCAATCAGGCCAATCACACCATAAGTGAGGATATCGGCTGGCAGGGCCGCAAAAACCTGAAAAACGAAGACGTTGGATGCGGCGGCTAGGCCGCCTGCGACAGAATAGGTCAACCAATGATCCTTCTTTTGAAAAGGGAGGCTGCCCAGATCCACCAACAAACCGGCAACCAGATCTATCAGCAGGATCAGCAGCCCGTGTGTATTGCCAGAAAAGAGTTCCACAGCTCCCTTCAGAATGCCAGTTATTGTGCCGGCACCTTGTTTCCGGGTCAGTCCAACGGCCAGGACCAGCCACAGCACATGCAGCCCGGCAGCCCACTGGGTTGTGCCAGCAAATCCAAGGAAAGACTGGAAAAAATCGCCAATAAAGTTGATATAGGTACTAGCAATACCTCCCAGGGCAGCCAGGGCGGCCATCATCAATAAATCGCGGGTAGTGTAATAGTATTTTGGCGCCTGCATAGTGAGCTTTCCTGAAATAATGTTATTTAATCACATATTATTTAATTTGTAAATAGGGTGCAAAAAAAAGACCTTTCCACTGCCTTCAGGCCGACGGGCCGCCCTCTCCCGGCAGCAAATTTTCCTTAAATTCCGCCAGCCAGTCGTTAATAAATTGGGCCTGGCTGATGCGAAAATCATAAACATAGCGGAGGAACGAGTCCGATTCCTGTGTCTGATCGGCCTGCCATTCATTGATCATGATCTGGAAGATATCCTGCTGGGCCTTGATCAATTTGCCCGGCTCCGGCAGATCCAGCCATTCATAAAAGCGCAGTTTGGCCAGCAGCTCCACCCTGGCAGCCCGCAGCGATGAAACCGGTTCAGAAACCCAGTCCAGAAATGTCTTTCTTCCCAGATCAGTCAGGTGAAAAACCTTCCGATCTGGACGGTTTTCCTGGCGTTCTATTTCAATCCGAAGCAGGCCGCTTTTTTCAAGCCCGGACAGGGTAATATAAAGATTGGTCTGGCCAGCTTTCCAGATCATGCCAAATTTATCCGCCAGGTCCTGGTCCAGCTGGTAGCCGTGGTTGGGGCTTTTCATCAACAGGCCCAGGGCAAGGTTCCGCAAGGGATAGGATCCGAAACCAGTCTTTTTAGCTCTGCTCATAGGGTAAATCCTTAACAGCTTTATGAATTATAAAGCATGATTGGTCAAATCCTTCCAAAGTCAGTTTAATACAACAGGGTCAGGAGTATGACGCAGTCCACCGGCTCAGCGATCGCAGTGTCAACGATCTGGTCGAGCGACTTCAGGAAGTCCATCACCCTGAGGGGCAGCCCGGTTTCTGGATCCTGCCGGCCGTAGTTGGCCATGTCAATGTGAGAGTCTGCAAAGTACAGTATTTTTGGCATAGTTATTCTCCTGTAAGGGTTATGTGGTTGTTTTCTCATTTTCCTCCAGGGAACCAGGGCTCAAGGTCCATACGGGCAAATTCTTGTGTGAATCAAGGACGAAATTCATTTCATCTCCTATACATATGAAAGCCTCCTCCCCTTACAGAGGGGAGGAGGCTAAATGGTGTGCTAATTGCACTAAAACCACACCGGGGATTTTCCACTAAATCATCTAGTTTGGCGTCTCGATCATAAAAAAAGAGCCTGTTTTTGAAAATCAAAATGGGCTCTTTTATATACTCAGTTTAGATCAAATCTAATCAACAATCAAAAATTCTTAAGCAAATTACCGTTTACGTAAGTATTATACATTAAATGAAAAAGGCTGCAAGCAATGATTATTCGATTAGATTTTCTTATGAATCTGCGATGATTGTGAGAGTCTGAGCGGCTTTCTAAGATTGATAATGGCAAAATCTGCTGGTAGGCAGCGCGGATTGGTTATCAGCGACTTCCTCTCAGGGTCCAGCACCCTTCATTAATATACTAATGCATATTACAGGGAACGAAAGCCTTTGTCTCAATCCTCAAAAGATAATAACATGTTGATTTTTTCCAGCACTTTAGCGATGGTGCTTCTGGACAGATGACAGATTAGCTCAGCATCCCGGATAGCCCAATCTAAATTCTTAACCTGGTCGGCCAGAACAACTCCCTTAATTGGCAAGCCAGGTGGTATTCTTACCTCAAAGGGATAGCCCTTGATCTGATTTGTGATCGGACAGAGAATGGATAAGCCTACTTTACCATTATATGCCTTGGGAGACAGAACAACAGCGGGTCGTCTTCCCGCCTGCTCATGTCCTGCTTGGGGATCCAGCGTGATCCAGATTGCATCCCCGCGCTCAGGGATATAGTCCCTGTCTTTTTTTACCACGCTTCTCTACCTATTGCGGGACCTGTGTTCACTTCGCCATGAAGACTCTCTTCTGTCACCTGGTTAAGCATCGCTTCGAGCTCTAGTGGGAGCTCTCTCTCGGGAGAAATTACAATAGATCCGTTGACGATTGTTAAGTTTACCAAGGAGCCTTCCTCAAGCCCGACTTCAGCAGCAACTAGTTTCGGAATTCGCAGCCCAAGACTATTCCCCCATTTATTGACCTTTTTTCTCATATGAATTACCTCGTTTTGTCACCAGCTGAAGGATATACAATGAGTATACATGGATTAATCGGCCTTGTCAAGTAAGCCTTGGACCCATCCCTACCGCCACCAAGAACCTGGTTGAAATCAGACAATGCACCTATACCGCAATTATTAACCACTTCTGACGCCTTGGTCCAGGCACTGGCTATGTGTTTGTCGTCAAAAGGAATTGAATAAATCCATTTGGGAAAGGAATAGAAATTCCACATCTCCCAGAAAAACGCCGTGATCAAGACTCCGGCAAAAAGCGCCCCGATGGGTCGCCAATCCCCTTTCCTCAGCGAGGACACCAGGGAAGTGTTTCCCAGCCAGATATTTATCGGTTCCATAATAAAATAGATGGACAGCCACACCAGGGGAAAAAATAGCTTTGGCCACAGTAATATCGCTGTTAAACACAGCCAGCCGCCCAGGAAAACCGCGATTTCCGTCCCGCGTCCTGGATCCAATCTGGGGCCGCGCTGCAACCGGGACAAAATCGAAAAGCTGGCGGCGAATTCCGCGCTTTCCAGAACCGCGGGGATGACAGTAGAAAAACTCAAACTGGACAAGACCGCAAACTCAAGATTTGAAAAAGAGTCCCGTCCCAG
>Ga0208279_1001189_pt1 | contig 14975 bp, 17 predicted proteins | sample AntAceMetag02UKM_FD_184766 | JGI IMG/M metagenome (GOLD analysis project Ga0208279, IMG submission 184766) | Saline lake microbial communities from Ace Lake, Antarctica - Antarctic Ace Lake Metagenome 02UKM (SPAdes) (version 2) | ecosystem: Environmental > Aquatic > Non-marine Saline and... | reverse complement strand
GTGGCAGTATTAGACTGGAGGTCTATAATGACTACAGCATCCATCCATGCCGTTAAGGAACCATTTGGTTATGCAAAGATGGTTGGAATAAAGGCTTCGGACAGACTGGAATTGTCTGATAAGGTTCAGGCCGGCTTTCCATTCAAAGCATTCACTATTTTGACCAAGTCTATGGAGGTTTCGAATAAGGAACTTGCAGAGCTGGTCCAAATAAGTGATCGAACATTGAATCGAAGACAAAAAGAAGGAAAGCTCAAAGCAGATGAGTCAGGGCGGTTGCTGAGGTTTGCTCGGATATTTACACACGCAGTAGACTTATTTGAGGGAGACAAGCAAGCCGCGCAGACTTGGCTGTCAAGCGATAACCGTGCCCTGAAAGGCGAATCGCCACTTGAGGCAAGCAGGACAGAGGAGGGGGCAAGGGAGGTGGAAAACCTTATCGTCAGGCTGGAACACGGAGTGTTCTCCTGATGATAACCGCCTGGAGAATCACTAAAAATAAATATCAAGACAGTGCATTTACAGGAGAAGGCGCAGAAATTGCTGGAGGTCGCTGGAACAGCCAGGGCACCAGGATCGTTTATGCATCTTCTTCCGCTTCGCTGTCTATTTTGGAAATCCTGGTCCACCTTGAAAGCAGTTCAGTTCTCTCATCTTATTCAGTTATTCCTTTCCACTTTGATGAAAGTTTAGTCTCAGAATTAAAGAAAGGGGACCTGCCAGGAGGCTGGGCAACGCATCCTCCCCCGGTAGCTTCTCAACGTATCGGCGATAGCTGGGTCCACGATCAAGCATCGCTGCTGCTCAAAGTTCCGAGTGTAGTTGTTCCACTTGAATCTAACTATCTTCTCAATCCAGCTCACCCGGATATTGACAAGATCAAGATTGGCCATCCAGTTCCGCTGCCGCTTGATGAACGGCTGACAAGACTCGCAACATAGATTAATATTCCAAAAAACAGTAAGGCCCGCTTGTGTCCCTCAAAGACACCTGCGGGCTTTTTGCCTTTAATAATCTTCAAATTCCTAATATCAAAAGGAGAAAACATGAGCCACTTAGGTATGGATTTGTTCGAGCATATCAAGCTAAAGTTTGGTGAAGAAAATTTCAAGCGCGTGTATTTCCGCGATGCAGCGGTCTACCATATCGCTGACCAGGTCCTTCTGGTACGCAAGGAATTGGGGTTGACGAAAAAGGAGCTTGCGCAAAAAGCAGGTGTTGGCCAAAGGGCGATCTCTAATATTGAGAACGCCGAAACGGGCTTATCTCTATATGCTCCTCAAAAATGTGTATGTCCTGCCGTAGCCTAACGGAATAGCTCACCCGTAGCCGGATGGGCATTTAATGATTATAGATGAAGAACCAATAAAGGGAAACGAAAGGTAGGATCACCCAACGAGGCAGGCTGTCGGGTGGAGCGTGGGTTAGTTTGAGATGATTTCGTTCAATCCATCAATAATAATGTCCAACTCTTCTGGATTAACTTGACCAATCTTTTTATCAAGGCGTGAAGTGGATATCGTTCTAACCTGGCTTATCTTTACCCACGATTGTTTCGGCAAATTACCGCTTATTAATTTGTGGGTTAATGGAAAGCTAGCCCGTTGGGGTTGGCTGGTAATGGCCATGGCGATGATAGTGCCAGATTTATTGTTGAAAACATCATGGCTAATAATCACAACTGGTCGAACGCCAGATTGTTCATGCCCTTTGGTAGGATTAAGATCAGCCCAGTAAATATCCCCTCTTAATATTCTGGCCATTCAGATAGATCTCCCGCCAGACCTTCGTCTGCTAAAGCTTGTTCAAAAGAAGAATCTAGTTTTGCAGACTCTTCGGCCAGTCTTGTTTTTTCTACTTTAGTTATACGCTCAATAACAGCATGTTCAACAGCGCTGCTTCTACTAGCATACCTACCTTGGGAGACCATATGATCTAATTTGGTTATCAGATGTTTTTCAATTGTGACCGCTACTTTTTGTTTAGGCATATTCATCACCTCCGGTATGACATTTTATCATACCTTTGTTAAAAATGTCAAATCCAAAGATCGAAACCTAACCCGTTGATAGCGCACAATATTGCCTGATATCTGCTTATGTCTATTATAGATCAACTATTTAATTAGCAAAAATGGGTGTTCTTGTGCTGATTTTCAAAAACAGGCTCTTTTTTTTTATGATTGAGACGCCAAACTAGATGATTTAGTGGAAAATTCCCGGCGAGGTTTTAGTGCTATTAGCACAACATTTAGCCTCCTCCCCTCTATAAGGGGAGAGGGCTTTCATATATATAGGAGATGAAATGAATTTCGTCGTGATGGATTTTTTGAAATCACTCGACCAGATCGTGGATACTTCGATCGCTGAACCGGTGGACTGTATGATATTTGTCGGTGATGCGTACCAAACAAGGCATAGCGGCAGCAAGAGCTAGCGGTAAATAACTGGGGAGGCCAAAAGGTATCCGTGATTAAGAAAGGGCGTTGGGTCTGTATCGTGAACAGAATAAGGAATATCTTTATCTAGGTCTTTCGTTGAGTAGTATCAGAACTATCCTCAATCCACAATTAGAGATACCATTAGCTATCCATCTTATCGGTATTTCGTTAGTCAAAATTACTTGAGCTTTGGCAAACAAAGAAAGGAAAAGGGTGGATTTCTACCGTATATTTACGCACGAAAATGGGAGATACCCAATGTACAGGATATTCTGTTTCTCCGTCCAATTCGAAGTCAGCAGACGCTCTATCATTTGAGCTACGGGTGCGTGGTTTAAGGTATTATACACTAGGTGTATTTTTCGTCAATTTGATGCATAATGTATTCACCTTTTTTAGATTAAGGATATATTCGAAAGAAAAATGCGAGCGAGATTAGCTATGAATGAACTGCGGAATTTAGTCCGAAGTTTTCCCTGGATGTCGGTTTTCTTACCGTTTTTGCGATTATTTATGAAGGACAGAATTCATGACCCCCGAAATTGCTCTCACTTTAGCCATCATCGTTGGTGCCCTGATAGTGTTTGGCACTGAAAAGCTGCGGGTGGATGTTGTAGCTCTTCTGGTACTGCTAATAGTTGGTCTGACAGGTCTTGTTGGTCCAAAGGAGATCTTTGCTGGGTTTTCCAATTCAGCAGTCATTACAGTCTGGGCGGTTTATATCGTTTCGGGGGGATTGTTCAAGACCGGCGTTGCTGATATCTTGGGGAAGTTTATTCTGCGGTTATCGGGGAATAACGAGCCCCGCCTAATCTTAGTGATTATGTTGACGTGCGGCCTGATGTCAGCTTTCATGAACAACGTTGGGGCAACAGCAATGTTGCTGCCGGCCGTTGTAAGTGTAGCGAAAAAGACTAAAATTCCAGTCTCGAAACTCCTGATACCGCTTTCGTTCTCTTCCTTGCTTGGGGGCAAAATAACCCTGATCGGAACACCTGCAAATATTCTGGCAACCAACATCGTCGCTGAACATGGTCTACCCACTTTTAATTTCTTTGATTTTGCGCCGATCGGGTTGGTAGTTTTGACCACGGGTATTTTATATATGATTTTCATTGGACGACACTTTCTTCCAGTGCGACAACCGGCGGGCACCTCACAGATAAAAGGGGAGTTACGCAACTACATTGGTGAATTACATGTTTTGCCGGAGGGAAAGTTGGCAGGCTGCTCACTATTAGAATCTAAATTGGGTGCGGACTTCGATTTGACGGTCATTGCTATAGTGAGAAACAACAAAACTCTCACAAAAATGGAACGCAACACGCTCATCCAGCCACATGATATTTTATTAATCGAAGGTTCAACCGATAACCTGTTGCGTGCAAGAGAAGAACTAGGGCTAAAAACTGAAAATGAAAACAAACTGCACGCTGAACTAGACAAGCTAAGCGAGAATGAAATTGGCATTGTAGAAGCCGCTTTGGCACCGCGTTCATCATTAGTAAACCGCAGCCTGCGTTCATTAAATTTCCGAGAACAGTACGGCTTTACTGTATTGGCGATTCGACGACAGGGCGAAATCATAACCAAACGATTGAGTAATGTGCAGTTGAAATTTGGTGACGACTTGATTCTCCAAGGTCCGCGCCATCGAATGCCTTCCTTGGAAGAGCATAATGCTTTGCTGGTATTAGAACCGCTTAAAATCCCTGAAAATCGACGCCGAAAGATGCCTATTGCTGTCGGGTTGATGCTGCTTGTAATAGGATTGGTATTATTTGCGGGCATTGACATCTCCCTGGCGATGGTGATGGGAGCGGTTGGTATGGTTATATTCAGGTGCTTGAGTATGGACGAAGCTTACGAGAGTATCGACTGGCGCACTGTTTTCCTAGTGGCTGGCATGCTTCCCCTGGGAACAGCTATGGAAACGACCGGAACAGCCAAATACATAGCTGACTTGATGTTGAATACCGTTGGCACCTTAGGGCCGATGGCAGCATTGGCCGGTATCTATTTGTTAGCCGCGTTGATTACACAACCCATGTCTAATGCAGCGGCGATGGTGCTGGTGGTTCCGATTGCGCTAGATACAGCAATGAGTCTTGGAGCCAATCATTTGCCATTCACCTTGGCTGTCATCATCGGTGCAGCAACCAGTTTCCTGACGCCAGTTGGTCACAAGGCCAATTTGTTGGTTTTCGGTCCTGGCGGCTATAAATTCTTCGATTACGCCCGGGTTGGTGCATTGCTGACCGTCTTCCTGTTTATAGCCACTATGATTTCCCTGCCGATCTTCTACCCACTTTTTCCCTAACTTATGAACCGATTAATTTCCATTTCCACAAGATATGACATTATTTCAGAGTACCGGGATACCCCAATTGGGCTTCTATTGGAATACCATAATCTCAACCGGGTACTTGAAATTTTCTCCAAATCGAATCTGCTAATTGGGTATTTTTGCATATCCCCCCAAAAAGGTACACTCCAGGGCTACGCAAATTTTGGTGCCGTTTCTGACCGGGACAATAATTCCTGCACAATCTCATCAATATCAATGGACTGAAACGATTTAGTAAACTCATATCGACCGTAAAAATTGATGTGTTGCCAGGCTACAGGTGATACCCTAGCAAGTGGACCGGCTGCCAGGGAGCTCCCGTCCTCTGTCTGGCGGCGTAGAACATTAGACAAGATCAGTGCGTTGTAAAAAATAATACAGTTAGGGGGTTTTTGCACATCCCCTCAAAAAGGTTCAATCCAGGGTGGCGCTGAAGGCACTATTACCACAGTCTGGTTTCTGCCAGCGCTCATTGACTTCATCTAGGTCAAACGCGTTAGCATCATAATAACCACCGAGCCAACCTTTATACTCGCGATAACGGGATCCCCGTTTCGCTTTCATCTCCTTGTCACGTATTTTTCGTTCTCTCTACTTCCTTAACTATATTGAGTTGTTGCCCTTGCGGCAGAATGTCCAACAGGCTATGAATCGTGGAGAAAGCTATCATCAGTTGCGCCGAGCAGTTTCCTATGCCAATTACGGCACCTTGCGATTCAAGACTGAAAGTGAACAACTGATCTGGAGCGAATGCAGTCGATTGATTACAAATTGCATCATTTACTACAACGCGACTTTTCTGTCTCGCTTGCTTGAGATTAAAGAAGCCGCGGGAGAAGCCGAACAGGTGACGCAACTTGGACGAGTTTCTCCGATTGCTTGGCAACATATTAACTTCCAAGGAAGATTCGAGTTCTTGGATCCACCTGCAATCATCGATCTCGAACCGGTAATTCAGGAGCTAACCCAAGAGTCAGTCGACATTTACGAGGAACTAGATTGAACCTTTTTGAGGGGATGTGCAAAAATCCCCAAAGTCCTTTGTGTTCCGGGTCACCAGAGTAAGCCCCCTCTGGGATGTTGAAGCTGTGGGGAAAGAGTTGCCTGCTAATTGACAGAAGGATAATGCCGGTTCAGTTTTTTATAGATTTCGACGGAAAATCAAGAATTAGGGTTTGCATTTATGTTAGCAATGTGCTAATATAGCAGTGTGTATAAAATCGTCTTTACAAAAAATGCATATAAATCATTTCGACGGATTCCTGAAAATGTTGTCGATCGCATACGGAAGAAGTTAGATCAAATCGCGAAAGATCCATACACAAAGCGCTCAAATGTCACCAAACTACAAAACCGTCAAGGCTATCGTTTGAGAGTAGGGGATTGGCGGGTAATCTATGATATTCGGACAGACGAATTGATAATATTAGTGTTGAAAGTTGGCTCACGTGGAGAAATATATCGATGAATATTCAAGTAATTGAAAGAAACGGAAACCCTGAATGGGCGATTATTCCATACAAGGATTATTTGCGTTTAGTCGAAGAGGCCGAAATGCTGAATGATGTACTTGACTATGATGTGGCTATAGAGGCAGTCAAGCAGGGAGAAGAATTAGTGCCGAGCGAAGTTGCATATGCAATTCTAGATGGAGAAAGCCCTATTCGAGTATGGCGTGAGTATAGAGGGTATACACAGCAACAATTATCAGAAGCGGCTGGAATTAGTAAGCCGTATTTGTCGCAGATTGAAACAGGCAAACGAACAGGAACAACAGAAGTATTATCTGGCATTGCAAAAGCTCTCGATTTGACAATAGATGATATAGTGGAAACTGATTGATTAGGTAAACCGGAATGTGTCAATGGTTTTGGACAACTGATTTCATAATTTACAGTGTAATTCTATATCTTCCAGCTCTGAAAGTTCGAAGAAACCCTGCCGAACCTCCAAATTATCTGAAGGGAAGTTCGGTTTTCCGGTCATTTTCCAATTGCCGCCTTTTTTTCGGCTTGGAGGCGGATTAATCCAAACAGCTTCAGGTAGCGTGGGGTGAAAGTTCGAAGAAACCCTGCCGAACCTCCAAATTATCTGAAGGGAAGTTCGGTTTTCCTGTCATTTTCCAATTGCCGCCTTTTTTTCGGCTTGGAGGCGGATTAATCCAAACAGCTTCAGGTAGCGTGGGGTGTTCAGGAGGTCCCTTAACAAATCGTTCTGGATGTTTTTCATATGCCATTTGCAGCACCTGCTGGCGCTGCTGAATGATCTTGTGAGCTCGTCCATAATGCACATCAGCTGGCGTTAACAGCCCTAAAGAGCTGTGATAGTGTTCGTAATCATACCAGTTGAAAAAAGATCTTGCCCAATCTGAAGCATTGGCTTTGTTTTCAAATCTCTCTGGAAAATCGGGCCGATATTTCATCGTTTTGAATTGCGCTTCCGAGTAAGGGTTGTCGTCGGAATTATACGGCCGTGAGTGGCTTTTGCTCACACCTAATTCCGCCAGTAACAAGGCCATCGATTTAGCAATCATGGGACCACCGCGGTCGGCATGAAGGGTAAGCTGTTCCTTCTTGATCCCCTGTTTTTCGCACGTTTCTGAAATGAGCACCCGAGCCAGTGAGGCTGTCTGGCGCTCTGCAATCATCCATCCAGGAACGTAGCGGCTGTAAATATCCAGAATCACATAGAGATAATAGTACGTCCATTTCTTGGGCCCCAGGAGCTTGGTAATATCCCACGACCACACTTGATTGGGCTTGGATGCCAATAATTCGGGCTTTTTGTAGACTGGATGCCTCAATTGGTCCCTTCTTTCCCGTACTTCATCATGTTTTTTCAGGACTCTATACATTGTTCGCCAGCTGCAGAAGTAAGTTCCTTCATCCAATAAGGCGGCGTAAACTTCTCGGGGCGTTTTATCCTGGAAGCGCTTACTGTTGAGCTTTTTCCTGATTTCCTCTTCTTCTTCGCTAGATAGCTTTCTCGGAGGATCTCTCCGCGGAGAAGGGTTCTTGAGCTCTTGGGTATAATAGAATGTACTTCTGGGAATACCCATTGTTTTACAGGCCCCAGATACACCAACTTCTTCCGCTAGAACCTTCGCTTCCTGGATCATCTTTTCTTGTCGCTCTCGTCCGCCCCCAGTCCAAGTATCTGTGAGATTTTTTTTTGAGCCTCGATGATCAACTCAGACTGACGCAGGCGTTCCCGAAGCCGCTCATTTTCTTTTTCTAACTTCTCCATCTCCTCTCTTTGTGGATTTTCTTTAGGTCCTCGCTTTGTGGAGGTTGATCCAGCCAGGTTGTCGCGTTCTAACTGCCGCTTCCACGTTGCGATGTATGAAGAATATATCCCTTCCTTCCTCAAGAGGGCGCCTTTTTCTCCAGGTTCTGTACAGGCATTATATTCTTCTAAAAAATGCTTTTTGAATGCCGTTGAGAACTGCCTCCTCTTGGCTCTTGGTAATACTTCCGGGTTTGGATCTTTGGATCTTGGTATCTTGATATCTCTTTTGATCCCTGAAACATTGGTCTTCTCCTTTGCCCTGCTCACTAAATTATACATAGGAGTTGTCCAATGATTATAGACACAGAGGGAACCGGGTCATTTTGGAACGCGACCCAGAAGGTGCAGAAGTTGATTTGTCTCTATTAGAACCCATGATTCCCATTGGCTGGGAGAATATCATTCTGTATGGCGAGTATGTTCTCAACCGAGATCTGATCGAATAGTCACACAGCTTCCGATGGGTGTCTCTCGGATTCCTACTGTATATTTACGCACGAAAATAGGGTACTGTGCATATTCGCGCAGAAATATACGCTAAGAGGTGTGCAAAACTGCCTCAGACCTGAATCAAACTGCGATTTAGAATGTATTCTCCATAAAGAATCACATTTTCCCACCCAATAGGGCTGATGTGCTTCAACAAACTGATTGTGTTAACAAGCGAAATTAGACTAAAAGATGATTTGAGATAAAATAGATTAAGGTAATTTTGGATAACAAGCAAGATGGGGAATGTTTTGGCTCATTTTTGTGTTTCAGCTGACAATCAGGATTCCAATACTCAAATAATGGGATCACATCAAGCAATAATTGTTCTAAAGGGACACGGAAAATACTTGACAAGGCGGATTCGGGCCTGTCGTGCTATTTCTTAGCGTATATTTCTGCGCGAATATGCACAGTACCCTGATATCTGACCATATATTCATTATAGATTAACAATTGGGGTGCTTTTTAGGAAACCAGCTCTTCAATATTGTTAGATGCCTGTATTCCTTTTCCTATACTGTCTATTCGATAATATATACCTTCGCTTTCTTCTCTCTTATGTTACTTTTCCGACATTTCTCCGATAGAATCAATGAGAATGAAGATCCTCAATTCAGCGGACCTCTTCAAAATAACCAGGAAATCAAATGTCTGATAAACCGGAAATCGACTCCCGCAATGACCTCTTGAAAGATGAGGATACCCTTGTCCGGCAATCCCAAGAGAATCCAGGGGCTTTCGGGCCCTTGTTCGACTTTTACGCTCCGCTGGTTTATCGCTATGTATTGCACCGCATCGGGGATGTTAGCGATGCAGAAGATGTAACGTCCCGCATCTTTACGGACGCCCTTCAAAGCCTTATTCGATATCGACCGAAACGTCACGGGTCATTCGGAGGTTGGCTATTTACCATCGCCCGACGCCGCTGTGCCGACCATTTCCGCGTTTCCAACCCACTTCCTCTGTATGATTCCGATCTCAAGGACAATGTGGCAGGACCATTGGACAGAGTAATTTCCCGAGACGAACATGGTCGACTCAAGGAGATCCTGAATAGTCTGAATGATAACGACCAGGAACTTCTCCGGCTTCGATTTACTGCCGAACTGACCTACCAACAAGTAGGCGATGTCATCGGGAAGAGCGAAGGAGCTACCAAAATGAGGGTGGGGAGGCTCTTGAAGCGGATGAAAAAAATTTGGGAGGAAAATGATGGGAAATACTAAAAATATATCGGACCAGTTTGAATCTCTCCTGCGAAGTTACCACAAATCAAAAGAACCAGATCCAGCGTATCTTGCCCGTATCCGGACGGATTTGCTTACTGCCGCATCCAAAAAAGAGACCAAGCGCTCTGGGTTCTTTAACAAATGGAATCCTACCAATTGGCGTTACGCCGTGGCTGCAGCCCTGCTCCTGATAATTGTAGCTGTCTCTGTCATCGGCCCTTCCCAGGTATGGGCTCAATTCGAGAGTTGGATAGCCTATTTACCAGGTCTGGGCAGGGTAGAGCTCTCGGGTACACGAGCCTTGGAGGAGCCTGCTATCCACAGCGAGGGCGGTATCTCCTTTCAGGTTGAGCAATTTATAGCAAGTCCTGACGAAACGTATATTAGCATACACATCACAGGGCTGGCCTCCAGTTTGATTCCTTCCAGCGATTCGAGCTACTTCCCAGGGTTACCTTCCACTCTGATTGCTTCCAGCGTATCATCGATTTACATCCAATGGGATGATCCTGACGGGCAGCGCAAAGGTGTAGCAATGAGGATGGCACAGGGTTTCCCTACCTTCCCGCCCTGCCCTTCGGAGGGATGCCCAAACGATATCCAGCCTGATGGCTATGACTTGTTACTTGTTTACGATCCGCTGGGGCCAGATGTCAACCAGGTACAAGTCCAGTGGCTAACGTATGGCATGGTGCCTGGTGCGTATCCCACCGATACCTGGACACTTGACATCTCTCTCACACAGATATCGGATGAGAATGCCCAAGACCTCCTCCAGCCGGGCTATTCCCCCCTATCAGCTGAAGATTCCCAACATGGCATTACGATCACTGTTGACAATGTCTTCTCCAGCGAGTCATGGACCATCATTGATGCTTCCATTGCGATGCTAAAGTCTGTCGGGCAGCCCAATTTTCTAAGATTATCCCTTTCTACCGATACGGGTGATCTGTTGGAGCCGATCCGTATCCCGAATGATCTGTACCTGAATAGTATATCCTGGCAAAATATAGAATTCGAAACACCGGGTGCTCCCACGTTAATGGTGTGGCCGATCCTGTGGCAGTCCAGCCCTATCGAAGCCCAAGCGAATCAAATGACATTATCTATTGAGAGCATCGATCTCTACCATGGTGTGGCGTTTGTGTTTGATGTAGAAACCGGTCAGGATCCGGAAGTGGGAACGACCATCCCGCTTGACATCAGTTTCGATGTCGATGGTTTTCCACTTCATATCTATGAGGCGCGGATCGTACTGATTCCTGAAATAAATCAAAGTGGGACCAATAACGTGATGGCGATTGAATTCGCCCTTGACAGAGTACTATCAGCTGATGGGAGGAATCTGCGGGCGGTCTGGTTCTCTCAGTATGGTCATACCTTCATGGACCCTATCATTGATCGGCAGCCGGAATTGAGCATCGGCCGGCTTGTGTTAGATCCAGATATGATTCGAGATGGGAAAATACGGGTTTCCGTTTCCTGGGTGGTTCTTGAACAAGAAGGGCCCTGGGTGATCAGCTGGGATATTCCGCAAGAAAAGGATTAATCAGCTGTTAGTATAATGCGGTTGTTTTATAATCGCGGAGTAGTCTATACCGTGCCTAACCCGTTTATATCGCTCATTTTGACCAAACGATTCAATCAAACTGTCAAAATGACTAAATATCTGCTTATATGTATTATAGACCGTTTAGCAAAAGCTATTATTGACTGGCGGGTCACGATCAACTCGGAAGGCCTTGACCTGCGCAGTAAACAAGGTCCCCCGTGAAAGCAACGGCTCCACGGGCTTTTTAACAACGCCCAAAAGCGTGGAAAGATGATCGGTAAACCGAAGCTGCCGCCCAAAAACCTTAGGCGAAAATACGCTAAACTAGGGAGGCGGACCGGTGTACCAAGTAGGGGGTTTTTGCACATCCCCTCAAAAAGGTTCAATTCAGCTGTAATCTAAGACACTTTATAATGAAGCTCTGCTGCCAAACAGAGAGACTTTCTGCCATTCTTGCACCTGTTGATTGGTATTATAATCCGATTTGAACTCCGGTATCTTTGATACTGACCCCCCGTTGTGGAAACATAGAAAGCCCTGGTCCCGCAACCATAAGCAGGTGCATACGGATGACCCCGCAGAACGACGAAGGCGGCTCTAAACGTCTACATATCATCGGCGCCAATGAAATTGCCTCAATTTACGATCTTCCCAGGTTTTCTGCAGAAGATCAGTCTCATTTTTTCTCCCTATCTGCCCATGAGCGAGCTGTGCTTCCCGAGCTGCGTACCTATGCATCGCGAATCTTCTTTATTCTACAACTTGGATACTTCAAAGCAGCGCGGCAATTTTTTGTGTTCAAGCTTGACGAAGTAGTCCAGGATATTACCTGGATTCAACAAACTCACTTTCCAGGCAGCAAGCTTCCTGAAAAACCAGTCGCCAAAGGAACGCGGCTCAAACATCAGTCATTGATCCTCCGCCTTTGTGAGTATCGTCTCTGTGGTGATCTGGAGAGGCGGCAGCTAGCAAGCAAAGCGGAACAGGTTGTCCGGATATCCAGCAAGCCAGTCTTTGTGCTTTATGAATTGCTCCACTTCCTGGCCAATCAACGCATTGTCGCTCCTGGTTACACCGTTATGCAAAACATTGTTAGCAACGCGCTAACAAATGAACAGGTGCGGTTGGGCAAGGCCATCCAGGATCATTTGTCTTCAGCAGATATCGAAGCCCTAGAACTATTGCTGACGAAACCTCATGGTTTACATGAGATTACACGCTTGAAGAAAGAACCTAAAGATTTTGGCGTGCAGGAGATGCGGCGTGAAATTGCTCGCGGCGATCAAATCGGTGCTCTGCATGATCTAGCACAACGCGTGCTGCCGCAGCTGGAGATATCCAGCGAAAGCATAAAGTATTATGCCTCACTGGTCGGTTATTACTCTGTGTATCAGCTGCGCCGTTTCGACCAGTAGGTTGCCTTCATCTATCTGCTTTGTTTCGTCTACCATCGCTACCAACAAATGCACGACAACCTGATCAATTGTCTCATTTACCAGGTACGGCGCTATAACGAAAAAGCCCGTCAGGTCGCTAAAGAGAAGGCCGCCGATCACCGGGCTAAGCAGGCCAGGAACTTTACCAAGGCTGGTCTCGTCTTGCGATTATTTACAGACAAGACCATTCCACCGGAAACTCCTTTTGGCGAGGTCCAGGCGATGGCGTTCAGGATTGTTGGACAACAGGAAATGGATCGGCTGGCCGACACGCTGGTAAGTCAGGAATCAATTAATGAGGCTGTCTGGCAGTGGGAATACCTGGAGGAGCGGAACGCTGAATTCAAGCGGCGCTTACGGCCTATTCTGCGCACAGTATCGTTTGAAGCTCTTGGCAGCGAGAACCCCCTGCTGGAAGCAGCCCACTTTTTGCAATCTCTCTTTCGTGATGGCAAATCTTTGCGCGGAATGTCGTCCAACGAGCTGACTGTGCAATTTGTCCCTGACCGCAACCACCGGTACCTGTACACAGTTGATGCCAGGGGCCAAAGGCAATTTTCCGTTGATCGCTACGAGTTCCTGGTTTATCGTGCCCTGCGCAATGCCCTTGAAGCAGGTGATGTTTTCTGCCGCAACAGTGTTCGTTATCGCAGTTTTGAGGATGACTTACTGGATGATGCACGCTGGCAAAAGAAAGAAGAACTTATCACTGACACGGGATTGACCATCTTGCATCAACCCATTGAAAAACTGCTGGAATCTCTGGAGCGGCAGCTGGAACTCTTGCTGGTGGAAGTCAATCAACGGATTGCGGCGGGAGAAAACAAGCACATAAAAAAGAAACCAGGCGGTCGGTGGACATTACCGTATGCCCGGGCCGCACCAGCCATTAATCATTCTTTTTTTGCCTCCCATCCTGATATCGATATCCAGGCCGTATTGCGTTTTGTTGATCAAGGAACTGATTTTACAAACCAGTTTGATCATGTAGTCTATCGTGCGGTCAAACAGCCGCTGGATAAGTCCTTGTTGATGGCTGCTCTTATCGCCTGGGGAACGAATACAGGGCTTGGGCGAATGAGCAACATATCTGATGTTGACTTTTCCACTCTAACAACAACTTCTGAAAATTACATCCGCCTGGAAACTCTGCGGGCGGCTAACGACCAGGTGAGCAATGCTGCCGCAGAACTCCCCATCTTCCGGTATTATGACATTGGTGACCTGGTTCACTCCAGCAGTGATGGACAAAAATTTGAGACCAGAATACACACGATTAACGCTCGTCACTCATCGAAGTATTTTGGCTTGAAAAAAGGCGTGGTCGCTTATACTTTGGTCGCCAATCATTTACCCATTAATGCCCGGATTATCGGAGCCCACGAGCATGAAAGTCATTATGTCTATGATTTACTGGCCAACAACACAACTGAAGTCCAGCCTGCCAGGCACTCAACAGACACTCACGGAACAAATCATGTGAACTTTGCGCTGCTGCACATCTTTGGCTACCAGTTTGCCCCGCGATATAAAAACCTTTTTGACAAGGTTCGCACGTCGCTTTATGGCTTCAAGCATCCCAGCCAGTATTCTGACATGCTCCTCAAACCAATCCGGAAGGCCAACAAACAGCTGATCATTGATGAGTGGCCTAACATGCAGCGGATTTTTCTTTCGCTCGCATTGAAAACTACAACCCAATTCATCATTGTCGGCAAACTGAGTTCGTACACACGCAAGAATCGCACCAAGCGGGCGCTTTGGGAATTGGATAATATTTACCGTTCTCTCTACCTTCTCAGCTATATCGATTCTTTGACTTTGCGACAGAATGTCCAACAGGCCATGAATCGCGGTGAAAGCTATCATCAGCTGCGCCGGGCCGTTTCCTATGCCAATTTTGGCACCTTGCGGTTCAAGACCGAAAGTGAACAATTGATCTGGAGCGAATGCAGTCGATTGATCACGAATTGCATCATTTACTACAATGCCGCTTTGCTGTCTCGGTTGCTTGAGATCAAAGAAGCCGCGGGAGAAGAGGAACAGGTCAATCTCCTCGGACGTGTTTCACCTGTTGCCTGGCAGCATATAAACTTCCACGGAAGATTCGAGTTTTTAGATCCACCAGCACCCATCGATCTTGAATCGGTGGTTCAGGATCTTGTCAGGGGGGAGATCAGTATTTCTGAGG
>Ga0208279_1001188_pt1 | contig 14982 bp, 9 predicted proteins | sample AntAceMetag02UKM_FD_184766 | JGI IMG/M metagenome (GOLD analysis project Ga0208279, IMG submission 184766) | Saline lake microbial communities from Ace Lake, Antarctica - Antarctic Ace Lake Metagenome 02UKM (SPAdes) (version 2) | ecosystem: Environmental > Aquatic > Non-marine Saline and Alkaline... | reverse complement strand
CCTAGGATGGGACGATCTCGACGCCGCCGCCGGTGTGTGGGTGGCCACCCACACACCGGCCCGAACACTATGCGTCGGACAACTTCCCAACACAGTAGCATCGGACAATCAAGATACAAGGATGGGCACAGAATATGCCCATCCTACATTTGTGATGACACCGCGGCTGGTTTGATCTGGGGCGATTGGTATGAAGCAGGGTTACAGGCGGCTGATTCCTTTGGTGGCGGGGTGTTTGATTGCGGCGGTGAATACGTGGGTGATTCTGCCGCGACTGACGGGGGGCGATGCGCCGAAGATTCTGGGTGTTGTCTTTGCCCCCTCGATGGCGGCCTGCATGGCTTCTAATGTTGCGAGGATGTTTCGGTTTTCCGAGCCTCTCTGCGCGGCGTTTTCCGCCGTCGTTGTTGTCGGTGGTTGGTATTGCCTGATCGCCCTGGTCGCGGGCCGGCGGGTCTGTATTACCGGGATAGCCAGAATCTGCTGTCTGCTTGGCTGCGTGCTCATCTGGGCCCTTGCCCTGTTGACCTATATGGCGCACGTCGCTTCATGAATGCAGAGGGATGTGCCTTGGGCGGGCGCTTGGCTTACGAGGATGAGCGGCGTAGAGCGGGCTTGGCCCGGCACAGAGAAAAGGCGAGTGTCTATAGCGATAATGGATTGAATCGGTGGGGCGAGCCCCACCCTACCTGGTTCGTCACGGAGTGCAGCCGTTGTCAGGCGGGTGTTTGAGCGGCGGCCTGGTTGACGAGGAAGAGGACGGCCATGCGGACGGCCAGGCCGTTGGTGACTTGCTGGAGGATGACGCTGTTGGGTCCGTCGGCGACTTCGCTCTCCATCTCAAGGCCGCGATTGATGGGACCGGGGTGCATGACGATGATGTCGGACTTGGCGCGTTTCATTCGGTCCAGGGTCAGGCCGAAGTAGCGGGAGTACTCGCGGATCGACGGGAAGGGGTTGCCGCCCATGCGTTCGAACTGGATGCGCAGCATGTTGATCACGTCCACCTTCTCGATGACCTCGTCGAGTGAGTAGCTGATGTTGACCGGCAGTCGGTCGGCGTCGGCCGGCATGAGCGTGGGCGGTCCCACCAGCGTGACCTCGGCGCCGAGTTTGGTCATGGCCCACATATCGCTGCGGGCGACGCGCGAGTGGGCGATGTCACCGACGATGGCGATCTTGAGCCCCTCCAGCGAGCCTCTCATCTGGCGGATCGTGTAGACGTCCAGCAGGGCTTGGGTGGGGTGTTCGCAGAAACCGTCGCCGGCGTTGACGACGCAGGCCTTGATGTTCTTGCTGAGGAACATCGGCGCCCCGGCGGCGCTGTGCCGGATCACGACGATATCGATGCCCATCGCCTCGAGGTTGCGGGCGGTGTCGAGCAGGGTTTCGCCCTTGCTGACGGCGCTGCTCTTTTTGGTGAACTCGATGACGTCGGCGCTGAGGCGGTTGGCGGCCAGGGCGAAGCTGTTGCGCGTGCGCGTGCTGTCCTCGAAGAACAGATTCACCACGACCTTGCCGCGCAGCGGGGGGGCCTTCTTGACCGAGCGCTTGCTGATCTGCTCGAAGCCCTTGGCGGTGTCAAGGATATAGGTGATCTCCTCGGTGGTCAGGTCCCGCAAGCCAATGAGGTGCTTGTGTTGCCATTTGAACTGTTTGCTTTTTCGCATGATTGCCATGGTATTGTTGTGCCGTCTCCGGGAGCCATGGTGGGTGTGGCGTTCCACGATGTCAAGAATGCGGTTCATGTGTCCCTACTCGACTACGACCTCGTTTCTTCCGTCCGATTCCACCAGTTTGACGTGGACTGATTGCCCGGGTTCCACCTGGGCTTTGAGTCCGGTGTAATCGGCTTGGATGGGGAATTCCCTTCCCGCTCGTTCCACGAGAACAGCGAGCCTGATGGCTTTGGGTCGGCCCAGGTCGATCAAGGCGTCCAGGGCGGCCCGGGTGGAGCGGCCGGTGTAGAGGACGTCGTCGACCAGGATGACGGTTTTGTCATCGACGTTGAAGCCGATCTCCGTGGTGCGTACTTCCGGCTGGCCCTCGCTGTGGGGCGAGTTCAGGTCGTCCCGGTACAGCGTGATGTCGAGCGTGCCGCAGAGGACGGGATGGCTCAGTTGGTCCGATACATAGCGGGCCAGTCGCTGGGCGAGGATCTCTCCCCGGCTGCGGACCCCAATAATGGCCAAATCGTCGGCGCCCGTCGCGCTGGAGGCGATTTCTTTCGCCAGAGTAGCCAGGGTCTTTTCAATCTGCTCGCTGTCCAGGATTGTCTTCATAGCCGCTATCTACCTCAAAACGCGGTTTTTGCACGGTTCTCGCGGTGAGTATATCAGTCCGCGTCCGGCAAGGCAAGATTTCCCATCACAGTTTTCACAATCCGCCTTTACAGCACTGAGAGGTCCGTTATACTGGAACCAAGCGGCGGAATTTACTTGAATCGGAGGTGGGTTTCTGCTATCATGGGCACAGTCGTATGGAGGACGTAGCCGGGCAACACGGGAGGTTGGTCTTCTGGGGGAGTAACGCTGTAATGGCGACGGTTCTGTGCTTTATCCAAAGGTTCTGCGATGCGAAGAGATGACATCAAGACAACTCTTCCGGCCTCAAGATTATGGGGCGTTGCGTGGGTGGTCGGCCTGCTGGCCACCGTCGCGGCGGCGCAGGATCAGGGCGTCGCATCGTTGCAGCCCCAGGGTCTGGATCGCGTGGGGACCTACGCTCTGCGTGAGTTGGCGCCGGAACTGACGGGCGAGGGCGTGCGTTTCGGGATCATCTGCCGTAGCGTCACCTACGAGGACGACAAGCCGCAGAACGATTATCAGCCCAATATCGACCACGCCTGCTTCCGAGACGCGAATTTGCGTCTTCAGGACGAGCGCCTTGAGACCGTTGGCGTTTCCGCCCATTCGACGGCGATCTGCTCGATCCTGTTTGGAGAGGATCTGGAAGCGACGGACCCGGATCTGGGATCATTTCTCTATCAGGGAGCCGTCCCAGCCGCGGAAGGACGCATTTACGAATACCTCGATTTCGGCGAGAAGTACGTTTTCACGCAGACCGCGCCGCCGGTCGATGTGATTACCGCCAGCTTCGGTTTCCAGTTTGAGAACTGGTGGACGCGGGCCCTTGAGTCCCTGATCGAGCATGAGGGCATCCCGGTGGTCGCCAGCGTGGGCAATGGCACGAACGCCTCGGACCCGCCGTTGTATCCCGGCGCCAGCTCGAACACGATCGGCGTCGGTGTCGTCAGCTCGGTCAAGACGGGCGATCCGGCGACGGACCTAACCCATTTCTCGCTGGCTTATCCGGAGCGGTCCACGCTGGGCCCGACCGACGACGGTCGCTGCAAGCCCGACCTGATTGCTCCGGGCAACTGTCTGGTCGCCAGCGCCGACGGGCAGCGCGACTACACGATGTCGGGTGACTGGTCGAGTTTCGCCACGCCCGTGACGGCCGGCGTGGTCGGTCTGTTGGTCCAGGCGGCGCAGCAGGACACCGCCCTTGACGCTGTCTTGTCGCCACAAGGGGGCAGTTGCGTTCTGAAGGCGGTCCTGATGAATTCCGCTACGAAGCTGCCTTTCTGGCACAAGGGACGACTGAGCACCGAAGACGACGGCGAAGCGCCGCTCGATCTGGTCCAGGGCGCCGGGATGGTCAACGCGGTAGGGGCCTATCGTCTGCTGACGGCCGGTCACCTGCTTCCGGGTGATGTTCCGTCGGCCGGGTGGGACCTGAACCAGCTTGACGCGACCGAGGGGCTTCCGCAGGTGTATCGTATGACGGTGGACGAACCGGCCGGCAAGGTCCTCACGGCCACGCTGGTCTGGAATCGTCACTACAGCCGGGAGTATCCTTTCGATCGCATCGCGAGCCGGGACAGCAACCTGAGGATCGAGGTTTTGGCCATCGACCCGGAGGATCCCAGCAAGGACCTTCTGCTTGATTCCTGCGACAGCAAGGTGGACAACGTCGAGCACATCCACATTCCGATGCTTCCGGAGTACAGCCTCTACGAATTGAGGGTCTCCTACAGCGACGCCGAGAATGCGGTCTCGAGTTCGATGTCCGAGCGGTACGCCCTGGCCTGGAGCGTGGACGCCAAGCCTGGGATGGACAACATTCTCTGGTACGACCTGAACGTGGACGGCATCGTCGACGAAGCGGATTTTGCCGTCTTCCTGGACAACCGCAACCTGGGCCTGACCTCTCCCGACGCCTACGTGATCGGCGATGTCGAACCCGACGGCATTATCGACGGCCGCGATCTGGAGCGTCTGTTCGAGAATCGCAATCGGACGGCCGACTGGCGCACCGCCGCGGTGACGAACTAGGCCGGTTCACTACCCCGGGCAGGCAAGGGTGGTCGCCCAGAGGCTGCTTCCATCGGCGCAAGTAGATGATGACCCGGACGATCCGCTACATCCTGATTCTGTGCGGTGCCATCGCCGTCTCGACCGCCTCAGCGGCCGATCGCTGGCGCTTCATCGTGGCCGGGGATAGCCAGGGCTTTGACATGGGTGTCAACGCGCCGATTCTCTCCGATCTGGTCGGTGAGATCCTGCGCCAGGACGTGGATCTGGTGCTCTTCACGGGCGATCTGGTCATTGGCGAGCGGGCCGACTTCGACCGGTTCGAGGCGCAGTTGCGACAGTGGGTTCGGATCATGCAGCCTGTCTATGATGCGGGCATCGGTGTCTACGCTTGTCGAGGCAATCACGAGATTCGGGACATGTGGGGCGCCGGCCCCGACGTCTTGCCCGACCCCGTGGACAATGGTGCCAGGCGCTGGCTGTCCGTCTTTGGGAACGGGTCGTATCCTCAGACCATGCTGCCGGACAACGGTCCACCGGGCGAGCGGTATATGACCTATTCGGTCGGTCACAAGAACGCCCTGATCGTCGGTCTGGACCTGTATGCTGGGGTGAGGCATCGTCCGGCCCATGCGCTAAACCAGGCTTGGCTGGACGCGCAATTGGAACAGAACACGAGGCCTCACATCTTCGTCTTTGGGCATGAACCGGCCTTTCGAGCATTTCATTTCGACTGCCTGGACGCTCATCCGAAGCAACGGGACGCGTTCTGGCGCAGCCTGAAGCGTGCCGGCGGGCGGACCTACTTCTGTGGGCACGATCATTTCTACGATCACGCCGTGGTTGATGACGGTGACGGTGCCGCTGACAACGACATTCATCAGGTCATCGCCGGCGGGGCGGGCGGCCCGCTATACACATGGACACCGCCCTACGATGGCAACAACGGAGATTTCATCGTCCAGCAGTACTGCCATGTGCGGCAACATGGCTATATGCTGGTGGAGGTGGACGATCTTGACGTCACGGTGATGTGGATGGAGCGGCGGGAGGGTAGTTCGTGGTGGCTTCCGTCCCACGTGGCCAGCGATATATGGGATTACCGCGTCAGTCCGGGCCCGATCCTCATCCGGCCGAACGGCGCCGAAAGAGTCGCGGCGGGGCGGCCCTACGGGGTGCAGTGGACGATGACGCCGGGCGCTGAGGTACGCCGCGTCATTCTGGAGTATTCGCTCGACGGCGGGGCCGGTTGGACCTTCATTGATGAGGTGGACAACACCGGCGCCTACGATTGGACTGCGCCCAAGGCTGATTCGGCCCTATGTCTCGTGCGCGTCAGCGATGCAGAGGCGCCGGCAACCAGCGACACGAGCGACGCGCCATTCTCGATTTTCGCCTGCCACGCCAAGTTGGCCGCCGATCTGAATGGCGACTGTTACGTGGATTTCGCTGACTTGGCGATCCTGATGAGCGAATGGCTTCGTTGTGGCAATCCGCTCGATCCTTCCTGCGGCGCCCTCCAGTAGGGCGCGTCCCGGTAGCCTGAAACAGTCTCGGTGGTTCCTTGAAGCGGCAAAGGCGAGTCTCCTGCCTTAGTTCCGCAAAAACCCCCTTTCCTTGCGACGCCGTTTCTGGTAGAAGTACGGGCGCTTGCATGGATGTGAGAAGGTGGTTATGTGCAACGTGGACGGTACAGTACGGGCTTCCTGGTTGGGGGCCGATGGAGCAGCGCGGGGGTGGGGGAATCAGTCTTTTCGGACTTCATAGAGGCTTAGGTGCGCTATGGCGAATCAGGTGCTTATCAAGAATGGACGGGTGCTCGACCCAGCGAACAATCTCGACAAGGTCTGCGATGTGCTCATCGTCGACGAGAAAATCGCGGACATCGGCCGGTTCAATGGAGCGGTGGCCCAGTCCGTCGAACGGGTCATCGATGCGACGGGCAAGCTCGTGACGCCCGGTTTGATTGACATTCACGTCCACTTCCGCGAACCGGGCGACGAGGAGGAGGAGACGATCGCCAGCGGTTCGGCCGCGGCGGTGGCGGCCGGCTACACCTCGGTGGTCTGCATGCCGAACACCAAGCCGGCCATTGAGAGCGAGACGGATGTCGAGTACGTCCATCGCAAGGGCCGGCAGGCCCGCAAGACGCATGTCTATGTCATGGGAGCGATCACCAAGAATCGCGAGGGTGTGGAACTGGCGGAGATGGGCATGATGGCCGAAGCCGGCGCCCGGGGGTTCACCGACGATGGCAGCGGTGTCCAGGACGTCGCGGTCATGCTGCGAGCGCTGAAATACGCCAAGATGTTCGACCGCGTGGTGGCCCAGCATTGCCAGGACGATCGGATTGCTGGTCAGGGCGTGATGAACTCGGGCTACTACGCCACGATTCTGGGCCTGCCCGGCATGGATACCCTGGCTGAAGAAGGCATGCTTTGGCGCGACATTCAACTGATCAAGAAGACGGGTGTTCGCTATCATGCTCAGCACATCTCGACTGCCGGTTCGGTGGAACTGATTCGGCAGGCCAAGCAGGACTCGTTGCCGGTGACGTGCGAAGTCACTCCTCACCACCTCCTCCTGACGGAGGAATTGTGCTCGGAGTACGACACGAACTTCAAAGTCAATCCTCCGCTACGGGGGCAGAAGGATGTTGATGCGTTGAAGGAGGCGTTTGCCGAAGGTCTGGTGGACGCTCTGGCGACGGACCACGCGCCGCACCTGCAGAGCGAGAAGGAGTTGGAGTTTCTGGCCGCACCCTGCGGTATTGCCAGCCTCGAGTGCGCTCTGCCCTTGTACGTCAAGGCGCTGGTCGAGCCGAAGATTCTGGACTGGCCCGGCCTGATCCGTCTGATGACCGTTCAGCCGGCCGAGATCATTGGGATCGACAAAGGGACTTTGGGCCGCGGTAAGCAGGGTGATGTCACTATCATCGATCCCGACGCCGAGTGGGAGGTCGATGTCAACAAGTTCGTCTCGAAGAGTCGCAACTGTCCCTATCACGGATGGAAAGTCAAGGGCAAGGTCGAGGCCACCATTGTCGGGGGCGAAGTTCGTTTCGAGGCGTGATGGCATCCGTTGAGGAGTCTGGCCGGGGTGCAGGGCTGCACTGTGATGCGGTTGCCCACGTTGGCACAATTGAGAGCTAAGATGATTATCATTGATGGAACCAATCTGTTATGGGCGATCCATGAATCGCCCGGAGAGCACGAAGTCGCGGGCGAAGTGGGACTCTGTCGCCTATTGGATCGATACCTTGCATTGGTCGGTGACGATGGGCAAATCGTCTTTGACGGGGCCGGTCCGGCCGACAAGAGCCAGTTCGGCGTTGTGGGCCGCCTCGACGTGGCTTTTTCCGGTTTCAACAGCGATGCCGATAGCGTTGTCGAGGAGAAGATCCTGGCCAACACGGCGCCGCGCCGTCTGACCGTGGTCAGTAGCGACCGGCGTTTGCGCAGGGCCGCCGGTGAACGCAAAGCGACCGCCTTGAAGTCGGAGTTGTTCTGGGGCCAGGTGCTCAAAGAGCTGAGTCGCAAGAAACCGACCAAGAAAGAGCCTGAGGAAAAGCGCGATGGGCTGACCGAGGGCGAGACGGAGCAGTGGATGGACCTCTTCGGACTGGAAGAGTAGGCTCCTCTCGGGTCGGCAGTGGAGGCACGTACGATCGAAGCGACACGCGGAGGGACAGTCGTGGTCAGCGCCGGGGCCGAACGTGGTAGTCGCGTCGCCTTTCTGGATCTGGCTCGCGGCCTGGCGATCGTCTTCATGGTCCTGCAACACGCGGTGATCATCTATGCGGTGGGCGAAGGGGAGCCGTCCATTCTGGGACGGATGGTGTTGCTCCTGGGGACCGCACCGGCGGCGCCGGTCTTCCTTCTGATCATGGGAGTCTTTCTGGGGCGATCCAGCAGGGGAGTCCGCCATGGCGTTCTGCGGGGCTTGCGGTTGCTGGCGCTGGGATATCTGTTGAACTTCCTGCGTTTCACTCTGCCTCTGGCGATCGCCCGTGTGGAGGGTCCTCTGCCCAATGCGGCCGAGTCTCCGCTATCACTCCTGTGGGCGGTTGACATTCTGCAGATGGCCGGCCTTTCGTTCATCGTGTTGACGCTGCTCAAACGAACGCTCCCCTTTCGGTGGGCCTGGGTGGCCATCGCGGCCGGCGTGGCCGTGCTCGCGCCTCTGCTCTGGGGTAGAGGCGCGCCCTGCCCTCTGTTCGACCTGCTCTGGGGGGCGGGCGGACAGGTGTTCTTCCCCCTGTTTCCCTGGCTGGTGTATCCGCTGGTGGGGATGGCGTACGGGCCCTACCTTCTTAGTGCCGACGGTTCCGGCCGGGTCATGAAGCGTACCGCCGGGCTCGGGGGATTGCTGATGGTCGTGGGGGCGTCGACATTCCTCCTGCCGAAGACCGTGATCTTTGGCGTCGGGGATTACTGTCGCAGCGGTCTTGGTATGCACCTGCTCGTGTTGGGCATTGTCTTCCTGTGGTTGCCCTTGTGCTGGCTGCTGGTGCGTCGGGCCTCGGATGGCAGGGGACTTCGGCTTCTGTATTTCTGGAGCCGGAATGTGACGACTGTCTATTTTATTCAATGGGTGCTCATTGGGTGGGGAATCCTGCTGCTGGACAGCAATCGTTGCAGTAGTCTCGCCGCCGTGGGGGTAGGCGTTGTCGTTCTGCTGCTCACCCACATAACAGTCAAGGCCCACCGCGCCCTGGCGATGCGCAGGAGCAGTCGGCGCATTGGGTAGTGCTGTTAAGATGGGTCCTGTGGCGTGGTGTTTGTGGAGGGTTCCTACTTCCTCAGGCGGGCATTCCGCCTCCGTGCAGCCCTCGATTCGGCGGCGAGGCAACGGCGCAGACTTATCTTCCCCGTCGGGAATTTTGTGTTGCCTGGCGGGGTGAAAAGTTGTATAACCGCCTGCCTTTAGTATCGTCAACATAGCGCTGTAAGGGAGGGCCCCGATTCTTTCGCGGGCCGAGTCCTCAAAAGCGCGTACGGTTCCGTTTAAAGGCCGCCTGCCTGGGGGGTTTTTGAGCTGAGTTGTGTTTTGTTCATTTTTTGCCGAAAGTGGAGAAGCTATGAAGCGCAGAATGGTAACGATTGACGGAAACACCGCAGCGGCGCATGTTGCTCATGCGACGAATGAGGTAATTGCCATTTATCCGATTACGCCGAGTTCATCGATGGGGGAAATGGCCGACGCCAAGACGGCCAAGGGCGAGCCGAACATCTGGGGGAGCCTTCCTTCGGTGACCGAGATGCAGTCCGAAGGCGGCGCGGCCGGTGCCGTGCATGGGGCGTTGGCGGCCGGTGCTTTGACGACGACCTTTACGGCCTCGCAGGGCCTGCTGCTGATGATTCCGAATATGTACAAAATCGCGGGCGAGCTGCTGCCGACCGTCTTTCACATCTCCGCGCGTTCGCTGGCCTGCCAGGCGTTGTCCATATTCGGCGATCATTCCGACGTCACCACCTGTCGCGAGACGGGTTTCGGCATGCTGTGTTCCAGCAATATCCAGGAGATCATGGACTTCGCGCTGATTTCCCAGCAATCCACGCTGGCGTCGCGCGTGCCGTTCCTGCACTTCTTCGATGGTTTCCGCAGCAGCCATGAGATTCAAAAGGTCGAAGAGTTGACCTATGACGATATGCGGGCGATCATCGATGATGATTTGGTCGCTGCCCACAAGGCTCGCGCGTTGTCACCCGATCATCCGCTGATCGGTGGCACGGCTCAGAACCCGGACGTCTACTTCCAGGGCCGCGAAACGGTCAACAAGTTCTATCTGGCCACGCCTAAGATCGTCCAGGACACGATGGACAAGTTCGCCCAACTCGTCGGCCGGCAGTACCGGCTGTTCGACTACTTCGGGGCGCCGGATGCCGAGAAGGTCATTATCATCATGGGTAGTGGGGCCGACACGGTCCATGAGACGGCCGAGCACCTGGCCTCGCAGGGCGAAAAGGTCGGCGTCATGAAGGTGCGGTTGTACCGTCCCTTCAGCATCGAGCACTTCGTCGCGGCGTTGCCCAAGACGGCCACGAAGTTCGCCGTATTGGATCGGACGAAGGAGCCGGGTGCGATAGGCGAGCCGCTCTACGTTGATATTCGCACGGCAGTGGGCGAGGCCATGGCCGACGGGCTGGTTTCGTACGACGGTTATCCGGTTATCGTCGGGGGTCGCTACGGCCTGGGTTCGAAGGAATTTACGCCGGCCATGGTCAAGGCCGTCTATGACAATCTCGATGTCGCCAAGCCCAAACGCAGCTTCACCGTGGGCATCAACGACGATGTGACGAACACGAGCTTGGACGTCGATAGTTCCTTCGAGATTCCCACCGGCGGGTTGTATGCCGCCATGTTCTACGGGCTCGGCTCAGACGGCACCGTCGGCGCTAACAAGAACTCGATCAAGATCATTGGTGAGAACACCGACAACTACGCCCAGGGCTACTTCGTTTACGACTCCAAGAAGGCCGGAGCGGTGACGATCTCCCACCTGCGGTTCGGAAAGAAGCTAATTCGCCGACCCTATCTTGTCGACAAGGCCGATTTCATTGCCTGTCACAACCCCAGCTTCCTGGAGAAGTACGACATGTTGGGTGCGGCTAAGGACGGAGCGACGTTCTTGCTGACCACGAGCCACAAGGTCGATGAAGTCTGGGACACGCTGCCGACGGAAATGCAGCAACAGATGATCGACAAGAAGATGAAGTTCTACGTTATCGACGCGATCTCGCTGGGCGAGGAATTGGGGCTCGGGGCGCGCATCAACGTGATCATGCAGACGGCTTTCTTCAAGATCAGTGACATCATCCCGCAAGCCGACGCCGTCAAGGCCATCAAGGACGCGATCTACAAGACGTATGGCAAGAAGGGTGAGAAGATTGTCAACATGAACAACGCCGCTGTCGACAGGGCTTTGGATTGCATCACCGAGGTGACGGTGCCTGCGACGGTCACCAGCACCTGGGGTCGCCCGCCTTCCGTGCCGGCCGACGCGCCCCAGTTCATTCAGGAAGTGACCGGTGAACTGATGGCGATGCGGGGCGACGCGGTTCCCGTCAGCAAGATGCCCGTTGACGGCAAGTATCCCCTGGGGACCACGAAGTACGAGAAGCGCAATATCGCGGTACACATTCCCGTTTGGCAGAAGGAAGTTTGCCTGCAATGCGGCATGTGTTCGCTGGTTTGTCCCCATGCGGCGATTCGCGTCAAGAACTATGATACCGAGTACGCCGATGGTAAGGCCCCCGCGGGATTCAAGAGCATCGACGCCAAGGGTAAAGGTTTCGAGGGCATGAAGTACACTGTCCAGGTGGCTCCGGAAGACTGCACCGGGTGTGGCGCCTGTGTGCAGATCTGTCCCGGGAAAGAACGCGATGCGAACAAGCAGCCCACCGGACGCAAGGCCATCAATATGGAATTGCAAGAGCCGATTCGCGACGTCGAACGGGCCAATTACGACTACTTCCTCTCGATCCCGCTGACGGATCCTTCGCTGTTTAAGCGTAACACCGTCAAGGGCAGCCAGTTGCTGGAGCCGCTGTTTGAGTATTCAGGCGCCTGCGCCGGTTGCGGCGAGACGGCCTATGTCAAACTCCTGAGCCAGCTCTTCGGCGATCGGGCGATGATTGCCAACGCGACCGGTTGCTCGTCGATCTACGGCGGCAACCTGCCGACGACGCCTTACACCACGCGGGCCGACGGTCGCGGACCGACCTGGAGCAACAGCCTCTTCGAGGACAACGCCGAGTTCGGTTTGGGCATGCGACTGAGCGTCGACAAGTTCCGCCAGTTGGGCCTGGAGTTGCTGGATCAGGTCGCGCAGAAGGGGTGTGTTGATAAGGCGCTGGCCGCTGAGATTCGCACGGCGATGCTGGCCGACGATCCCGAACAAGACGCGATCGAGCAGCAGCGAGCCCGCGTCGATCAGCTCAAGACCCAGGCGGCCAAGAGCGATTGCCCCGAGTGCAAGCGACTGCTGACCGTCGCCGACTACCTGGTCCGCAAGAGCGTCTGGGCTCTGGGCGGCGACGGCTGGGCCTACGACATTGGTTACGGTGGCCTGGATCACGTCCTGGCCAGTGGGTCCAACATCAACGTGCTCGTGCTCGATACGGAAGTCTACTCCAACACAGGCGGTCAGATGTCCAAGTCGACGCCTCGCGCAGCGGTGGCCAAGTTCGCCGCGGCGGGTAAGGCGTCTCCCAAGAAGGATATGGGTTTGCTGGCGATGACCTACGGAAACATCTACGTTGCCAAGGTGGCGCTCGGCGCCAATCCGGCTCAGGTCGTCAAGGCCTTCGTCGAAGCCGAGGCATATCCCGGACCGTCGCTGATCCTGGCCTACACGCACTGCATCGCGCACGGCATCAACATGACGACCGGGACCGAGAACCAGAAGAAGGCCGTGGCCTGTGGTCATTGGCCCTTGTACCGCTTTGATCCGCGTCTGACAGAGGCCGGCAAGAATCCTCTGCAACTCGACTCGAAGACGCCCACGCTGGCGTTCGAGGAATACGCCTATGGCGAAAACCGCTATCGGTCGCTGAAGCAAGCGAAACCGGAGGCGGCGGCTGAGTTGATGAAGCTTGCCACGCGTGACGCGGCTGATCGATATGCGTTGATGGAGCAGCTTGCCAACCTAAAGTGTGGGCAAGACCAATAGGGACTCGATCGGTCGAGTCCCCCAATGACATGGGGTAGGGATGTGCCATGTTCACAACGGTGATTAGACGCATAGTTCTGACAGGATTGGCGGCATTGACGTTAACCGGGTGTGGCCAGCAGGTCGCACAAACGCCGCAAGGCGATGGGGAAGACCTGCTGGCCGCCGGCCCGGATCGGGAGGTGTTATCCGTTCCGGCTGATTATGTCTCGGCCATGCTGGAGGCGACCGGGGGCTTGTCCACCTGGATGCAAAACAAGAAGCTTCAGGCCGGCGGCGTTGTCAAGCTGTTTCGGCCCGATGGGAGTTTCTACCTGACCGAACACACGCTTGTCGTGTATCCGTGGTCGGCCGCGCTACGCATCTCGGCCGACGAGCCGCGCGGCAAGTTCGTTTGGCAGGTGCTGGACGGACGCTATGAAGTGCTGGAAGGCGAGACGCCCCTGGACATCTCGCCCTTGGCGGGTTCCTACCAGGCATATACGAGCGCCGTTCTTCAGATCGTCACGGCGCCCGTACGTCTGTTGGAAGAGGCTACGGAACTCAATCGTGAGCCGACCCCGGTGCGGATCGACGGACAGTGGTACCAGCGGATCACGGCCAAGTTCGGCGAACGCAGGGTTACCTCGAAAGGCCAGGCGGGCGAAAGCGGCGCCGTTGTTGCCCCTTACTGGACGGATGGCGTATACTTTCTCAATCGTGGGGCCGGTCTGGTTGACATGATTTGGCTGGGCAATACGACCAACCAGGAGTACCTCATGGTTCGTGGGTACGACTACAACCAGGCGGAAAAGGGCGGACTCCGTGTCCCTTCGAAGGTGGAGATCTTCCGGGCCGATGCCGATGGGACCACGCGGCAGCGCTTGGCGGAACTCGATGTGCGCGGCAAACCGGAAAGACTTCCGCTTCCTGGTATTTGACATCGAAAGGGCCGTTGCGCCGACGCGCGGCGGCCCTGTTTTGTCTCAGGCTTCAGATGGCCATCGTAAAGACGTGAGCGTTGCCTGCAATCACAGGGGCGTTCTGAGTCTCGGCCAAAGAGAGGGAGGCTCTGCGCGACGCTCGTGCAGAGCCCGAGCTTTTCTCGCATCCATCCAGGCGGCCACATCGCAAACATCCATTGCATCCCACAGGTTGGTGAACTATCATAAGACCGACGCCGTAAGGTACATCATCGTGCTCAGGTCGTTCGATGGCGGTTACACTGTGACATGTGGATGATGCCGATGGTTACGCGGACAACAATGTGGGTCGTTTTCGTGGGGGTCCTGGTGACGGCCCTGGCGGTGTTCTTCGCCGTGCGAGGGGGCATGGGACTAACTCCGGCGGAGAGTCCTTCCCCACGCGACCGCCAGCCCGCCGGGCCGATAGTTATCGATGATGGCAGCGCCTGGCCTATGTTTGGTGGCGGGCCGGGCCTCCTGGGCCGAGCGTCGGGGACCCTGACCGAGACGCTGGCGGTGCTCTGGAAGTTCAAGACCGGCGCCGAGGTCAAATCCTCGGCCGCCATTGTGCAAGGCCGCGTCTTCATTGGTTCCTCGGATGCAAACGTCTATGCCCTCGATCTGCGCACGGGCGCCGAGCACTGGTCCTATGCGACGGGAGATGTTGTTGAAGCGGCGCCCTGTGTGCTTGACGGGATGGTGTTTGTCGGTTCGTCCGATGGCTTCCTTCATGCCTTGGATGCTGAAACAGGACAACTGAAATGGAAGTACGAAACCGACGGTGAGATTCTCGGGGCGGCCAATTGGACCCGTTCGCCTGACGGTCAGAAACGTTGGGTCCTGGTCGGCAGTTATGACAACCGCGTGCATTGTGTCGAAGCCCAGACCGGCAACGTGGTCTGGACCTATGAAACCGACAACTATGTCAACGGTTCGCCCGCCGCGGCCGACGGCCGGTGTGTTTTTGGTGGTTGTGACGCCCTGATCCACGCGATCGCGCTGGCCGATGGCTCGAAAGTCACTGAGATCGACAGCGGTTCCTATATCG
>Ga0208279_1001183_pt1 | contig 15046 bp, 30 predicted proteins | sample AntAceMetag02UKM_FD_184766 | JGI IMG/M metagenome (GOLD analysis project Ga0208279, IMG submission 184766) | Saline lake microbial communities from Ace Lake, Antarctica - Antarctic Ace Lake Metagenome 02UKM (SPAdes) (version 2) | ecosystem: Environmental > Aquatic > Non-marine Saline and... | reverse complement strand
TTCAAGCTCCTCCTTCCCCAACGGCTTGTAGCTTCGTTTGTTCCAATCTTGGACTGCATCCTCTTCACAGCATTTAAAAGATATTAGTATATCACAATCAGTACATCTTATGTCTGTTTGTTCCATTTGGATAGAACTTTGAATATCAATCAAATCACTCCCACAAAACGGACAAGGTTTCAACTCTCTATCTTTGTTCATTTCCACTTCTCCTTCATTTCAGCTATGATTGATTTGGCTATTGCTCCAGATACTTTACTATAACCCAACACACCATCAATAGAATCTGCTAATTTATCTTTTATCTCTAAACATTTATCTGTTTCATCAGAATAAAGAGTATCAAAAACTATATCCAGTATATTATCTTCCCCCAAACTCTCCATCACTAAAGCTTTGATTTGGGAGATATTCTTCTTTAATTGTGCTTGGCATATGGTACATTTATCATTAGAACAAGCAAGTTTAGTTCCATAATCTTTCAATATCTCTCTCAACTCTCTATCTTTGTCTTTCACCTCACACCTCCATCATTTTGTTTTGCTAATCTTATTTTTGCTATTTTACAATATTTTTTATTCATTTCCATACCAATAAAATTTCTATTTAATCTTTTACAGGCTACAGCAGTTGTTCCACTTCCAGAAAATAAGTCTAATACTGTATCATTTTCTTTTGAGCTGGCACTAATAATTCTTTCTAATAAAGCTACTGGCTTTTGAGTAGGATGGCATTGTTTATCTAATTTTGAACTCCAATTAGGAGAAGTATAGTGCCAAATATTTCCCACACCAGTCCATCTTACGCGATTACCTTCCTCATCAACATACCATCCTTTTGGTGTTCCATCTTCGTTTTTATAGGGAGCAATAACTGGTCTAATCTTTTTTTGTTCATTAAAAGTAAAGTTTTTAGATTTAGTATAATAAAAAATATCTTCTCTAATACTCTTAAAATTATATTTAGCCCCCCTCCCCTTATTTCTTTCCCAAATAATCCAATTTCTAATTGTTCCATACTTATCTAATAATAATTTAAATTCTGGAGAATGTTGCCATCCCATAAAAGAATAAAAAGAGCCTGTAGACTTTAAAACTCTAAAACTTTCTTTGACCCATTTTTTTGTAAATTCCATATCTTTATTATCCCAATCTTTATATTGTATCATATATGGTGGGTCAGTTACTATTAAATCAATTGACCCGCTTAGTATTTTTTTTATAATTTCTAAACAATCTCCACAAATTATTTTAGTTTTTATCACCTCCCACCTCCATCATTTTGTTTTCTATCAACCATATTAACATTAAAGCCATAGCATTAGCCATAATGTCTCCACAAATTGTTGGTAATGGCTCTCCTTTACAGTTAATTGTTTTTTCATATCTAACATTCCAACCTGTTCTTTTATCTCTAAGGTAATTTTTCTTAATAGTAAGTTCACCTTTGCCAACTAAATAGTAAGGCAACATCTCCCCCAACTCTCCACAAGTGAAGGCGGACGTTACATGGTAAGATTCTTTTTCTTTTTCCAACCAACTAATATGATGAATTTGCCAACATTCTTCGTTTCCTTCCATATTTTCAAAAACATCAATCCAATAAAATAAACTATTTTGTTTAACTTCCAACTCTTTAAGTTTCTTAGCAAGTTCTAAACTACATACTTGGTTTTCTAGTTTCATACACACCTCCATCATTTATCATTGGTAGACTTTAGTTCTTTTATTAGTGCTTGGGCTAATCTTAGATACTCTTTCATATTTCGTTCATAAGGAATGTTAAAGGTTTCTTTTTCATAACTATGTATACTCATTGCCAACTTCTCCACCGTCAGCTTATTCTTGAGGGATTGGAGTTCTTGTTTAACTTCCATATAATCGTGGGATAACTCTACTCTTGCTTCTCTGTCTTTCTCTGTTTCTTCCAACAATCCCACTACCACTTCAACTGCTTTGGAGTGCATTTGGTTGTAGCCATTTGGATAAGTAGCACTTTTTATATGAGTATCATCTAATTTTTTGGTTATCTTCTCACCGAGTAATTGAATCGCTTTGGCTTTGTGGTTCATTGCTTATTCCTTTGGTAAATCTCTACTCTTTTTTCTTACTATCATATTACCGTCTTTCAGTCTTATTAAGATAGTTGTCTTTCTATCTTCTACCAATTCAGCTTCGACTAACTGTCTTTCACCGTCTTTATTGTTTATGTATACTTTCATATTGGTATTATATATTATTTCTTAATATATTGTTGCTCTACATATTGCAAATTATTTTCATAAGCTTTTGTAGTATCATGACCAAGAGTTACCATATTAGTTTTACCCCTTACACTCTCTTTACTTAGTTGCCTGAAAATAAATAGAGCAGAACATTTATAATTAGAATCCATGGAACAAATATTTATATGTTTACAAGTATCACAGGGAAAGTCCACTTCAACCTCCTTATTTTCTTAAATACTTATCCGCGTTTGAACAATAATCGTTTATCCATCCTTGACCTTTAACATGGAATGTACAATCTTTTGTTTCTTTCATTTCTATTGTTGATGGTTTCCCATTTGAATCACTTGAAGCTACTACCACTACAAAAATAAAAAAGAAAATTAAAAACGGTGAAGCTAAAATTAACCCACATATTCTATCGCCTTTTGTCATTTGAATCTCCTTCGTTTTGGTTCTTCTTTTAATTGTTTATTCCTTATTTGTTTTTGTTCTTTGTTCTTTGCTTTTGCTCGGATTCCATCTTCTATGTTTTGTTTGTACTTTGGTTTCTTTTGAAGTCTTTCAAGTCTTTTCTTCTGTTCTTCTTGGTATTTTACATCATTAGCCCATTTATCACTTTCCTTTTTCCTGTGTGCTTCTTTCTTACCGGCTCTCATTGCTTGAGTTGATTTATTTCTACTCTTCTGGTGTTCAGTTCTTCTTCTTTTTGAGTGTGCCATTATTTTTTCACCCAAACATATTTTTGTTCTGAAAAACTATATACAAATTCAACTTTGAATTCTTCAGCATAGCATTTCGGGTCATAATAAGCTGTACACATACTGCCAGCCCATTCTTTATAACTCTGCCTTTGCCAAACATGTTTCACCATTTCTGGCTTATGTCCTATCTTTCCGCATCTTCTACATCTTTTATGTATCATAATTATATTATCTTCCTTCGTCCATGAATTTACTTGGGCCGCCTACTGTTCTGTCCCCAAGTTTGATAACTTTCTTTTGCATTACTTTCAATTGAGGCTCATCAAAAGTTTGGCTCTCAAGGATTTCACCTTTCTTGTTAACTGCTGGTTGAATTGATATTCTATCACAACCATTTAAATAAGCATGCCTTGAAACTGCAATCCCTTTGAATCCGCTTACTGAATCTTTTACTTTATCACCTAATTTTACCACTTTAACCTCCTTTTATGTATCATGTTATTATTATATATTATTTATCCAATTCTTTCACTATTCTTTCTATTTCTTCATTGTATTCCTCTTCATTGCTCTTCATGTTCTCAGCAGATATTGTTAATACTTCTCCGCAATGCATGCAAATCCCCCTAAGTTCAATAAATTTTTCTCTAAAATAATGCATTCCAAAAATAGATTCTTCACATTCTCCAAAAACTGGATGAACAATATAGCTGTGAGGACAATGTTCCAACATATCTCCTGTCTTTTTATCTCTTAATTTTTTCCCATTGTGATTCTTTGCATCTACAAATCTTATATCATACATGTCTAATAAACCTCCAACATATCCATATCCAAACCATTAATGGTGCAATAAAATACTTAAAACTTAGAGTAATTTTTGTTACTGTTCGTTTAAAAAAGATTAAACGTAGCAAAATGCAATGCAAATAAAAACAAAAAGACAAAAATATTATACCACCACCGATATACATTAACCAATTCATTTGTTTTTCTCCAGTTTTGTCTTTTTTTCTTCAAGAATTTCTATCTCTTCGTTTAATTTTTTCATTTCTTTGGACATTTCCTTTCTTTTCTTAGTCCAACTTTCAACATCTGCTTTATCTGATAATGCTGCTTCCATTCTATTCCCCATTGATTGTATTTCTTCAGCCAAACCCAATGCACTTGAAAAGTTTCTGGTTTCATAGCATTTTCTTAATTCTTCTATTACATCACAAATTGTTCTATGAGGATATGCGCTGTAATAACTCATTTATTCTCCTTTAATAGTTCCTTGTTCTCATAGATATTACCGATGACTTCACTATCTTTAAGTTCACTAGCAGATAATATACCTTCAGTGAAATCCGAATTATCTCCTACAAATTCACCTTCATTAAATTTCACAATAAAAGATTCTTTATATAAACTAACTATATCCCCTTCATATATCTCCTTCCCATTTTTATTCTTTAGACCTGTGTATTGCATAAGTTCCCATTCGTGATAATCTTCTTTCTTTTGATAACCTAAAAAATTCTTAAACTCATAATGGCTTCTGTCATCAAAATCAATACCTTTCTCAACACCACAATACATAACTTTGTCTCTTTTATCCCAAGCTCTAAACTTTATTTCTCTTTGTTCCATGATTGTATTATATATTAATCCTTTACTTTTACTAAAAAGTAATGCCAAACCAAAACATTTCTAACCTCAGTAACCTTATTGAAATTATTATCTTCAAATACCTGAGAATCTGTCTCTACTACTGTTGACAAATAAACTGCACCTTCTGGTATTAAATGACCTGTTCCGTATTTAAATACTTTCTTCATGGTTATATTATATATTATTTATTCACTTCTTCTATTTTATACCAGTAATCCCAATCACAGTCAGAAACAATTATATCTTTTTTATTATTATTAACATATACATATTCTTTAGCATTTAGAATAAGAGAATACTGCCAAAGTTCATCAAAATAGTGTTTGGAGTAATTGCTTCTGAATGCTAAATCTCCCGATTCTAAATATTCTCTTTTACAAGGAGTTAGTTTGCAGGAAACACGTGAATTGCAATTATTGGCTGGCTGCACCATATAAACCTTGGAACGATTACTATAATATAACTCTTGTTTCTCATCATTGAATAAAATTCCTTTCGAGTAATGTGTAGTGCCTTCATTTATCTTAATACTATTAGGTACAAGTATGTCTTTTTGTAAATTTTCTTTTTTAAAGTTAGCTACAGTTTCAGCACTTAACTCAATTTTCTTTCCGTCGACACAAATGTAATTCATTTTATCTCCTTTTTTTATAAAATCTCTAATATTAGCATTACCGTCACGCTCTTTAACTTTTATATAGGTATCATCTAAATCATTAATAAAACTATCTATAGTATATACTTTATTATTTGAACCTCTCCAAAAGTTTCCGATATATTTTACTCTATCTCCAATCTTAAATTGTGGTGTTTTTTTAATCCGAGTCCAATAAACATGGTCTTTATGCATTTCCATTGAAACTGTACTAGAGTGTTCCCAATCCATACAGTAATAGTCTTTTGTATAGCCTTCAACAATTGTAGCTTTTCCAGTTATACTATCTTCAACCCTATCACCGACTTTAAATTTAAATTTATTTTTCATGTTGATATTATATATTATTTCTTCCACTTTCTAAAGTTTCTTGTATTGATGAATAATCCTGGTATACATACTATTAACAATCCTGGTAATGATTTATGTATGCCAACTATTATCCAACATATTCCGCTAATGGCAAATAGAATGAATCCGAAACGTTTTTTGTTTCCTAGTATCCATCCACCAACTAATTCACACACACCTGCTATTATGCTTAGTATTATCATGTTATTATCCCGTCTGCTAAGCCCATGCTAATTGCACCTTTCGGCTCTAACCAGGAATTTGCTTGCATGTTATGTCTTAGTTCTTTTAGTTTTGTTCCGGGTTTCTTTTCCCGTATTCTTTTTAAGTATATTTTTTCCATTATTTTATTACATTTGTTGTCTTCTAATGCGTCTGCTATCACGTTTCTGCTTTCACCTTCTATTGTTGATTCACCGTAATGTATCATGAATTGACAGTTGGGTGATAATAATCTTTCATCACATGCTTGTAATATAATAGTGCCCATTGACCTTACTCTTCCATAGCATTCCATTATTACTTCATTTGGTATTTTTTTAATTAAGTCATATATTGCCATACCTGCTTCCCATGTTCCACCATGTGAATTCCATATTATAGTTATTGGTGTGGTTGCTTTCATGCTTAATAAATATAATCCTTTAACTAAGTTTTGAGCTGATAAATCACTTACCTCCCATTGGTCTTCTTTTGGTTCAGCTGCTTGCCAGGGCATGAAAAATATAGTTCTGTTATCTATATCTATATTTCTGTTGTATAGGTTTTCTATATTTATATTCATTATATTTATTTATATACCAACTTTTTATAACTCATTCTGTCTCAATTAGTTGTAAATATTTTATAAACTGTTATCCTTATATAGGTATTATATATTATTTTTTAAGTTTTCACACCTCTTTTCATCCCCTCTGTCCCGTCAAGATTGATATTTCTTATCCCCTGCAATAATTTTTTATCAAGAGTACTCTTTTCTAGTATAATTGTAACCTTGTCTTGTTTTTCCCATCTTTTTTTATTACTTGTAGGACTACATCCTAACAATATTTCATTATTTACTACTCTACCATCTCTTTTATTTAACTTGTATTTCTTAATGTATTTATTTATTATTTGCTTCATTTTTTTATCAGATAAATAATAGTTCATGAACCAATTAGCTTTCTTAGTTTCTCCTGAAGCAATTAATTTCTTAAAATTAGTGGGGGGTTGTGCCTTTTTATATAACTCAATATATATATTCATACAAATTTTCCATAACTGTTCATTTGTTTTCATCTTCTACCCCCTTTTGACCATTTCTCAACCAATTTTTATATTTACTTATCAATTCATTAAATGACATCGGCATAAAGTGATTCACATCTACTCCTACATTTATACAATCAGTAAATCCTTCACCTTTTCTAATTCTTTTGAATGCCCATTTTTCATGAACATGTCCAGTAAAGTTAATATCAAAGTTGATATCCGCCCATTTTGGGTCGTGAACTAAGTTAATTCTTTTGCCACCATAGTAAATAACTAAATTACTAATAATTGTTTTTGTTGAATTATTTTTATCATGGTTTCCTTTTACATGAATAATCTTTCCATTTAATTTCTTCTCCCATTCTATTGCTTTTATCGGTGTTCCTTCACCAGGTTTACCACCGAGAGAATTCTTAAAGCAGAAATCACCTATATGGAAAATGGTATCTTCTGGTTTAACTCTTGAGTTCCAATTTCTAATTAGAGTGCTGTTCATTTCGTCAAGAGTCTTAAATGGTCTATTACAAAACCTAATTATATTAAAATGATTGAGGTGAAGGTCACTTACGAACCAATATTGCATTTTTTTATTTTGATATTACTATATCAACACTTTTCTTTGTCTTTGAAACTTCTTTAGCTTCTTTTTTTAATACCCTCATTCTAAAAGGTGTTTGGATTTCTTTCTTTCGTTCTTCTCTAAATTTTTTAGTATCATCAATATTCCCTTCAAGGAATATTTTTAGTGTTGCTTCTTTTAAATGACAAGCATATATTCCCTCTATTATTAATACATCAATTGCTTTATTATTAATTGTGACTTTTTCATATGTGTTAGTGAACTTATGGATACGTTGTATATTTAAGAGTTTATCTTTGCTGTTAAATTTTCTGATTAAATTTGTTAATTTCACCCAATCTATTTCGCACATACCTACTAAATTCATTCCGCCTTTTGCTCGGACTTTATTTCTATCATTCCACATAGTCTTATAATAGTCATCTACTGATATCATACAACTTCTTATTTTATGTTTGTCCCAAAGAGCTTGCTGAAGCAAATGAGATACTTCAGTTTTCCCAGTTCCACTTTGTCCTCCAATAGCAACAACTATCTTATTATGATAATATGTTGACATAATAAAAGGTAAAATTTTCTTTGCTTTTTTCTTATGAATTATTTTTATAAGTAGCTTATCACCTATCATTTCTCTATCTCCCAAGTATAATCATCATCCCCGAAGCCTGTTCTTATTTTAATATAAACAATATCACAATTTGGGCAAGCAAATCTATCAATAAAGCCCACTTCAAAAGTCTTACCACACTTACAATTTACTGTTAACTTACTCATTATTATTTTTTAAAGATAACAACTATCGCCATCACATTTTTGTTTTGGTTTTGATTTTAAAACTCCCTCTTTACTCCCATCTCTAAAAACTGTTACTCCTTTGCATCCCATTTTCCAAGCTTGCATATAAATATTCTTTACATCTTCAACACTAGCATCATTAGGTAAATTAACAGTTTTTGAAATGCTACCGTCTAACCATTCTTGCCATTTAGCTTGAACTTTCAAATGCCATTCTGGAGTAATCTGATGAGCTGTTCTAACCCATTTTGATTTATATAATTCTCTAGTCTCTCTAATAACTCCTATTGTTAAATTTCTTGTAAAATCTATATCAAATACAGGTTCTATTCCGCTACTACAATCAGCTAGTAAAGATAAACTTCCTGTTGGTGCTATTATTCTTTTCCAGAAACAATTTTTTGCTAATTTATCAGTAATTTGTTTATATACCACCCCTACTTGGTCTATAAAATCTAAACATTCTTGACTATCATATTTGATTTCAAGTTTAATTAAACAATCAGCAAACCCCATTATGCCAACACCTATTGGGTCTAATTCTTTCATTGTTTTAGTAATTTGTTGTAATGGATAATGAGATACTGCATTATTATTTCTCAATGCTCTTACTGCTATTTCTACATATTTTGCAAATAAATTAAAATCAAATTTATTATATTTAACTAATTTACTAAGATTAATACTACCTAAGCAGCAAGCACCATACGGAGGCAAAGGAACTTCCCCGCACGGATTTGTTGATTTAATTTTTACTTTGGGAAATAATTTATTATCTTTATTTATTCTATCATAAAACAAAAATCCTGGGTCACCTGAGTTCCAAGCGCAAAAGCACATGATATCAAATATAGTTTTTGCATTAATTACTTCTGATGTAATATTATTAGTAGGGTTTTTTAATTCTATTTTATTATTCTTTTCTACATCTTGCATAAACTTATCACTAACCATAACAGATATATTAAAGTTAGTTAAATCCCCCTTTAATTTACTCTGGATAAACTCTTTTATTTCAGCATGTTCAAAGTTAAGTACTCCCATCAATGCTCCACGTCTAAATCCACCTTGACTAACTACTTCTGTCCAAACATCAAATCCCCGCATAAATGATACTACACCACTACTTGAACCCCCTGTGGATAATGCAGCTCCCTTTGGTCTTAAGTTACTAAAATTCATACCAACACCGCCACCATTCTTAAAAATCATAATCATATCCCTAAGAGCATCGCTAATACTTTCCATAGTATCTTCTACTGGTAATACAAAGCAGGCATGGAGCATTCCTTTTTTAGTTCCAGCATTCCTAATACAAGGAGAGTTAGGTAAGAAATATCCTTCGCTCATAGCTATTCTTAATTTCTTTTCAAATCTTTTATCTCCTAAAGATAAAGCTTCTGCTACTCTTTTGTAAACATCATTTGGTTGTTCGTTAGCACGACAATATTTCTTTTTTAATAAATCTTTTGCATTCTTACTAAGTGCCATTTTTCTCCTGTTACTTTAAATCGGCTTTTAAACTTGCTAATATTTTTAATGCTTTTTTTCTTCTACCTTTAAAAATTAAATCTACAATTTCTTTACAACTAGAACACATCTCTTTTCTTTCTATATCAATTGTTTTTGCTTTAGGATGTTCCCCTTCAAAATAAAATGTAGGTTGAGATGCTAATTCTTGTCTAAGTTCATTCAATCGAGTTAAACTAACCATTGATAAGAGAAAAGTTTCCCCTTTAATTGGATGACCACAGATATCACAATAAGAAACATTCATAATTTAAGATTTTAATTTAGGACAATCACTACAAACTGTCGTTTTAGTTCCATCTCTATGATAAGTTGTTGTGGCACACTTTACTATTTTTTTACAAACATCACACTTTATTTTAGGTACTTTGATAAAAATTTTCCCTAGTTTCTTTGAAATCTTAGTTAATACTTTACCCGACCACTTATAAGAAACTCTAGGTCCTTTACCTGATTGGTTAGTTCCCATTGTGAAATGACCTTCGTATTTCATTAGTGAATATCCCACAATTTGGTTGCTAGTCTTTGAATAAAATTTTTCTTGCTTTTCTCATAAACAAGTGTCCCACATTTCATGCACTTGTAGGTTCCACTGCCTATGTAAAGATATTTTCGGGTTTCGCAATTTGGGCACTTTTTATTCATTTATATTATACTCCGTTCTTAAATTTAAATCGTTGCGTATTTCAATTAATGCTGCCATTATATAATCCTTATCACCTGGGTTTAAGGTTTTTGATTTTGAAGAATTCATTCCTAATTTTTTATCTTCCTTACCAGATGTAACAACATCAATGGGTTTATCAAAATAATCTTTTACTAATGTCTCTATAGTTTCATCACCACTAAAAGACTCTACCCTATTTTCTTTTGATGTAACTATTAATTCTAAAGTATCTAATTGTATTTTACTTTTCATTACTTATATTTATATTATATATTATTTTAATAATAGTTTATCTTCTAATTTATCTAAAAAATTAATCGTCCCAGAATCTAATTTGTATGTACCTGAATATTTAGAAGCAATAAATTCGGAGAAAGCTTCACTGGGATTTGAAGACGCATATACTGTTGGAAATTTTGTTCCAGTATAATTTGCTATCTTATATAAACTTGTTCCGTTAATTTTTAAATCCAAAATATTTTTATTATTATATATGGTATGTCCAATTTCATGAATTAAATTGTGTCCTTTAATATTCCCATAATACATTTCACTCCCAAATTGAGGGAAAATAACTTTTGATTTAGGCATATAAATAACATTTAAAGATTTGCCTTTTTGGAATAAATTAATAGACCGTTTAGCTGAAAAAGTTAAACCCCCAAGGTCAGTATTATATTTTGATACTCTTGTTATCTCGTTAATAATTGATTTACCATTTGACGATATAAAATTATTTAAAACTTTTACTTTCTTATCTCCTATAAACAACAATGATTTCTTTTCACCCATTCCCAATTTTAAAAATGCCTTTTGTCTTGCTTGCAACAATTCAAGTTTTTTAGATTGTAGTACCATCATTCCAATATCATCTAAATTTGAATGAGCTACTTTTGGAACTATCCCTACTGAATTATATTGATTTAAAGTTTGTCTTAAAAATTGTTTTCTTTGAATAGTTGTCAACGCTCTATAATCTGTTTTAAAAGTAGTCAAATCTGATTTTAATAAAGCTGAATTCTTTGTATAATCTTTTGTAAATGAATTAGCATATATTTTTTCCCCTTCTGTAACTTCTTGAACTTTAACTGGTTCAGTTAATCCAGCTGACACCTTATCACATCTACAGGAAATATGCAAAGGAACCATCGGTGCTGCATTAATTGGAAAGATTCTTCCGTCTAAATCCATACATAAATCACAATTATGAACTACCATATAATTAACTACATAACTATTATCATCTTCAACCGTCAAATTATATACTGGTTGATTTTTCTTTAATTTCCAACTTTTAAGCTTCTTAATTTTAATAGGGATGAAACAACCATTATATATTGCTTGATTAATTTGTTTCGTAATTTTATCAAAATTATTTCTAATATCTTTTCCTGATAAACGTAATGTATTAAATCCATATTTTTTAGCTTCAATATCTTTTTGTTTATCTAATAGAATAACATCTTTTTTACTATGCCAATATTCACCATCAACTTCAATAATTAAATTATAATCGGGTAAATAAAAATCTACCCATCTTCTTTTTTTGTCAAATTTAAAATATTTAGTAGAAATAAATGAGATATTTATTTTTTTTAACCACCAAGCTACCTTTTTTTCTATCCAAGTTCTTCCTAAATGATTCTTTCCTAATGTTTTATGAGCTTTTTTTAAAACTTCTGTTTTTCTTTTTATATCTTTATTTATTAAATTAAAAGGATGATTCGGATATTTAGCTGTTTTCTGATTTAATTTAACTCTTTTATTACGAAAATCAATATCATTTTTAAAATGTTCTTTTTTAGTTATCCCCATTCTTTTACATATCAACTTCCACCAATTGGGATTATCTAATCTTTTTTTATCAAATCCTTCTCTTGCTTTTATCCAACTTTTATTCTTTTTATTTCTTTTAGATTGTTCTTTATGTTGCTTTGGGTCTGACCATCTTCTTTGGTTGCCTACTTTAGAAGCACAAGATAATGAACAAAACTTATTTCCAATAGGCATTAAATTATTACATAAAGGACATTTTCTAGCAAAATAAAATATCTTATCCGTTAATAATAAATCCTTAGCTTGTACCCAAGTTTCTTCATTATCTCTCAAGACAAAAAAACTATGATTTAATGTAACAGTAATAGAAGAACTTTCAAGTTTCCCTTTTAAAGTTATCTTCATAACTTCTTCATTTGTTTTTCTATGCCAAGTTTTTAATACTTTTCTATATCTATCTTCATGTGTTAAAACAGATTCTCCAATTTTAATATCTTTAATATTCTTTATTCCTTTTTTTGTTAATACTTTTGCTGTTCCTTCCAAAATACAAACTCTATCATCACCTGCACTGAGCCACTGAACTTGTTTAATTCCTCCTCTTCTATAAGCACCTACTCTACCCTCTGTTAATGCTCTTGCTGATTCTGTTCTTGCAATCATTTCAGAATATCTTCTTTGGTTGATTAGATAAGAATATTCTTTTCTTACTACTTTTCCGTCTACTATCTTTGGTTGAACAAAAACTTGTTTGGGTGCTAATTTAATTTCTCTTAATCTTGTTGCTATTGTATAAGGACTTAATCCATCAGCAACTCCTACTGCTACAACGCCTAAAACCCTACTACTTAATCCTGTTGATAAGTGGTTTAAGGTTCCCCAAAGTTTTTGTTGATATAATTTAGTTTCTCTAAATTCATGCCAAGGTAATTGCTCTGGTGATTTTCCTAAATCTGATAATCCTCTTTCCATTCCTTGTCCGTAAGATATTCCTAATGTTGTCCACAATCTTGGATGATTTGCTACATTCATTGCAACCATTTCTTGTTTAAATATTCTATCAAACTCTACAACATCAAAGGGATTTAATTTCTTTTTAGTATATAATAGTTTTGTATTTGATTTAAATGATAACTTATTTAAAACATCTTCAAGTAAAACAGAAATTGCTATTTCAACTGCTTCTCTAATGTAATCGTTAACAAATACTACCATTGAATTTATTACTTCTGAGTTGTTCACTAACCTTTCTTTTTGTTTGCAAATTACATTTTTAAACCAATCTCTATGTAGTGGATATAGTAAATTATCCCTGTAGTTGTCCAGAATGTTATCTAATTGAACTGTTTTTATAAAAGTAACTACATCTATCTTTTTTAAATTTTTCATTACAATAAATCCAATATTTGTAGGATTGGAATTAAATCAGATTGTCCTTTAATTGTCATCTTGAAAGTAAAATTAGATTTCTTATCACCTAATAATAAATATTTTAAAATGTATTTAGATTTTTTATCACCTAACATAGTCAAGTTTATCAATTCTTTAATTTTTTTATCAGCTACTATCTGATTAATTTCTTCAAATAAATTATATTTGTCTGCAATGATTTTAAATGATTCTTCTAATTTTTGAGTTTTTGTTCCCCCTATACTTGCAAATAATCTTTTAATTGGTGATGTTTTGGCGCCAATGATGATGCCAAAAGGATAAGTAAAAGATGTTATTTTTTCTCCAATCAAACTTAACATTTGTTCAAATGGTTCTTGTTCTAAAATATAAACCATTGAAGGTTCTTCAATGTAAGGGAGGGCGTAGCTGAGTATTCCTTTAGTGGCTACTCCCAAACCTTTATGAATTGCAGAAATTCCTGAAGTATATCTTGTTATTCTCATTGCTTTGTAACTTTGTAATCTGTCATATTGCCTCTTCTATCATAAGTTGCTGTTATCGAATAAGTAGCTATTTCATTTGTATCCGCTTCACAATCTGAAGCACTCTCATATATTTTTATTGTTGCACTTGTTAATTGTGATACTTTATTGTATGTTGTATAACTTGAATCTGATATTCTATAATTCTCTTGTGATAAACCTAAAATTCTTGTTGTATAATCTTGGATTGTTTTTAAGTTGCTTGGAATTTCATTTGTTGCTTGAACATATCTTTCGTAGTTTGATAAACCGCTTCCACCATCTGCTCTCATACAATAATCTTCTGATTTATCATAAACAGCAAATGTGTATTTATAAAATCCTCCTCCCACTTCATCCATATTAACTGAGTTAATTAAATGAGTTCCATCTGGTTTCCATACGTCTATTGTAGGGGTTAATCCTGTTTTGGGTATTCCTGAATCTGTAAAATATGCAAATATTACCATAATTTAATTATTTTATTCTACAGTTATCTTTTGTTTTATTATGTTATTTAAATGTATTACTTTTTCCCCTTTACGAATAACTTGAAGTAAGTATCTTTTAACGACTTCATCAATCCATTGTGCGTCTGTGTACTTAGGTGTAAAGCCTATATTTTCTTCTCCACTAACACAATAACCAACAATAATTTCTCCTGCACATTCTGTTTCAATATTTGGATAGACAGTCAGTATCTCATCTTTATAAACTGCGAGTTTTGTTTTGACGGCTGTTGTTAATATTTCTGCTGATACTATACCTTGTAATAAAATGCTACATAATATTAAACATATAAATTTTTTCATATTCCTCCTTAGTTATCCACCTACCATAACAATAGATAAAGTTAGTTCTTGCACGGTTATACTTTTATCTACACCCTCAGCGTGTTGAAACCAAACCTCTACTGTATCGTCAGCTGTCAGTGATGCTAT
>Ga0208279_1001181_pt1 | contig 15077 bp, 15 predicted proteins | sample AntAceMetag02UKM_FD_184766 | JGI IMG/M metagenome (GOLD analysis project Ga0208279, IMG submission 184766) | Saline lake microbial communities from Ace Lake, Antarctica - Antarctic Ace Lake Metagenome 02UKM (SPAdes) (version 2) | ecosystem: Environmental > Aquatic > Non-marine Saline and... | reverse complement strand
AAATTCAGCAATGCTTTTGGAAAAAATATGGTAAACCTTCCCTTTTACTAGAGGCAATACTCTTCCTGGCATTATTTTATTATCCGATTTTTGGTTACACCTCGGGGGTGTAACCATGATTCGATAATTGTTTGGGCTATTTTAAAAGCTTCTTGCTTTGTAGAAATCTTACCTAAGGCTTGCTCCTCTTTTATTTTTTGTAAAATCGCTCCTACCATAGGACCAGATGAGATTTTAAGCTTTTTCATTATGCTATGTCCATCAATTATTTTTGGTAAAGGTTTCTTCTTCTTTTCAGCAAAATACTTGTCTACTAAACCCAGCATTACTTCTTCATGGCTCTTTCGTTTCTTAGCATCAGTAAGTGGCCCTCGAGTAGCCCGCCAATCTGCGAATGAAAGTATTACTACCGCTACTCCTTCTTCTTGAGTATCGCGGAAAAACCGATAAACTGCTCGGCGAGTTGGATTAACCTGATCGGCTAAATAACCCGGCCGAAGATGCCAGAAAATTAATTTCATCAGAGTAGTTTTCTCGCGTAAAGACAAACGTAGATTATCAGCTATTTTCCCAGCTAAATCCCTACCAATTTTCTCATGGGCATAAAAAGTCATTTTATTTTTCAACTTTTTCTTAGCCATAGGCTTACCGATATCGTGTAAAAGACAGGCTAACTTTATAATTTGGATTCTTCTTCGCTTACCAGCTATTTCCTGATTGAGATAAGATACTATCTCTTTATTTTTTACTAATCTCTTAGTAAATATTAGCTCAAGTTGCCGTAAGGCTTCGAGAGAATGTTTCCAAACATCCAGATGATGATAAGCTCCTTGATGAATACCACGCATCCTTATAATTTCAGGAATAAACTGATCAATTATCTTTAGCTGATCCATTGTTTTAATAACTTTATACGAATCGTTAGAAGCAAGTATTTTAAATAATTCCTCATTTACCCTTTCTTTTGAAACATCCTTAATTAACCCTTTATGTTTTACCATTAGCTTTAAAGTCCGAGCATTAATCCGAAAACCATAATTAGCAACAAACGAAAAACCTCTTAAAATTCTTAAAGGATCTTGGGGAATGACTTCATCTTTAATTACTCCGATTACCTTTCGTTTCATATATTTGCGAGCACAAAAGCAATCAATAAGTTTTAGCTTCTTCTCTGATAAAGAAATAGCCAAAGTGTTAATAGCAAAATCCCTTAAAGCTAAATCCTCTTTTAGATTCTCCCCACGCATACGAGTAAAATCATAAGTATAAAACTTGCTCTTTTTCTTTAGAACTACCCTAAAAGACTCATTATCTTTATCGAGAATAATCAGTTTAGAGGAAATATGCTTGGCAAATTCCTTTGCAACTGCTAAAGTTTCTCTCTCAATGCAAAAATCAAAATCAACTAACTCTTTTTTTAATTTAAGGTAAGTATCACGTAAAGCTCCGCCTACTAACCAAATACCAAGATTGCGGTTTCTGGCAATACGCGAAATCACAGAAAGGTGGGGAATTTTTTTAAAAAGGGCAGAAAACAACTTTTCCTTTAACTCCTAAGATAACTTTTCTAAAACTCCTTCCTCTACAAAAATAGGAGATTTGCTTCTTACAGCTAAAGCTATACTATCTGATGGACGAGCATCAACCACTTTGGATTCTTTTTCATTATTTTTCAAATAAAGTTTAGCATGAAAAGTTCCATCAATTAAATCATCAATGACTATTTTCTCCAAATTAAACTTTAGATTTCCAATAATTGCTAGTATCAAATCATGAGTTAAGGGTCTCTGAGGAATGAAACCACCAAGTTTCATTTTTATCGCTGTAGCTTCTCCAATTCCAATAACAATAGGCAAGAGACGAGCGCCCTCTTTTTCCTTTAGGACAATAACCTGCTCCTTCTTTTGTTCATCAATAATGATTCTTGAAAGTTCTACTTCTATCATTTTATCCGTTTATTAAAAACATCTTTTAATTCGCGCATGAATTGATTAATATCTTTAAATTGTCTATAAACTGAAGCAAATCTTACATAAGCAACATCATCTAACCCAGCTAGCTTCTCCATAACCAACTCTCCGATATAGTGTGACTCTAGCTCTTGTTCGAATTTCTTCTGCAATTCTCCTTCGATATCATTAGCTGTCTTTTCTAAAATCTCTACGCTTATCGGCCTCTTCTCACAAGCCTTTAGTAAACCAGTTAAAATCTTCTGGTGATTAAAAGGTTCACGCCTACCATCTTTTTTTACTACCATCAAAGGTGTCTTCTCAACATACTCGTAAGTAGTGAACCTTTTGCCACAATCTATACACTCTCTTCTCCGCCTTATGGCCGTGGCTTCAGAAGTCTCTCGGGAATCAGTAACTTTATTCTCATTGCTACTGCAAAAAGGACATTTCATAAATCACCTTTAAGGCTAATTTTTCTCAAAATTACTCCGGCTTCCTTTAAAAACTCAATTGCCATCTTATCGGGATATTCACTCTCTATAACTACCTCCTCAATGCCAGCGTTTATAATCATTTTAGCACAAATGCTACAAGGCGCATTGGTTATATAGAGAATACTCCCTTTGGTTGATACGCCAAAATAAGCTGCCTGTAAGATAACATTTTGCTCAGCATGAAGGCCTCGACATATTTCATGACGTTGACCAGAAGGAACACCTAATTCCTCCCGCAAGCATCCAGTATTCTCACAATGGATAATACCTTTAGGCGCCCCATTATAGCCGGTAGCTAAAATCTGCTTATCTTTGGTTAATACTGCTCCGACTCTTCTGCGCAAACAAGTTGAGCGCTCACAAACCAAAAAAGCAACTCTCATAAAGTACTTGTCCCAGCTTGGCCTGGTAATTTTTTTCACAACCTTAATTTTTTTATCATTTTGCTTCAGTGGCATTTGATCCCCCTATTCATAAAGAGGAAACTTCTTTGTAAATTCAAGCACCTCTTCTTTTATCTTTGCTAGCTCTTGGGAATTATCCCGGTTGTTCAAGCTTTTATCAATAAATTCAGCAATTTTTTCTGTATCAGCTTCTTTTACTCCTCGAGTAGTAACAGCTGGAGTTCCAATACGAATTCCACTAGCTATTGCTGGCGGCTTAGAATCATAAGGAATAAGATTTTTATTCACAGTAATATTAGTTTCCTCTAAAACTATGGTTGCCTCCTTTCCACTGATATCTTTTGATCTCAAATCGACAAGAAAAAGATGACTATCTGTTCCACCGCTAATTATACGATAACCCTTTTTCTCGAGGGTTTTAGCAAAACACTTAGCATTACTAACTACCTGCTTTTGATATTGAGCAAACTCATCTTTTAAGGCTAAACCGAAAGTAACAGCCTTGGCAGCAATAACATGCATTAGCGGACCACCTTGAATTCCCGGAAAAACTGCCACGTTAATCTTCTTAGCAAATTCTTGTTTAGCCAGAATAAAACCACCTCTTGGTCCGCGTAAAGTCTTATGAGTGGTAGAGGTCACAAAATCGGCATACTGGCAAGGATTAGGATATATTTTAGCTGCGACTAACCCGGCAAAGTGAGCCATGTCCACTAAAAGATAGGCACCAACCTTATTGGCTATCTCTCTAAAACGCTTAAAATCAATTATCCGAGAGTAAGCTGATGCTCCGGCAATAATCATTTTTGGCTTATGCTCCAAAGCCAGTTTTTCTACCTGATCACAATCTATATACTCAGTATCTTTATCAACTCCATAGGTAATTATATTATAGAACTTACCACTAAAATTTAAAGGGTGGCCATGAGAAAGATGTCCTCCACAAGCTAAATCCATAGCCAGAATTGTATCTCGAGGCTCTAAAACTGCCATCATTACTGCCATATTAGCCTGAGTTCCTGAGTGCGGTTGGACATTAGCATATTCAGCACCGAATAGCTGCTTAACTCTATCCCTAGCTAAATCTTCGGCTTCATCTACAAACTCACACCCACCATACCAACGAGCTTTCGGATACCCTTCAGCATACTTATTAGTTAATACAGTACCCTGAGCTTCTAATACAGCTTGAGGAGCAAAATTTTCACTAGCAATCAACTCTAAATGCTCCCTCTGGCGCTTGAGTTCATTAATCATGCTATTGTAGACTTCAATATCTTGTTGCTTTAATTCTTCAAACATTTTCTCTCTCCTCTATTTCTCTTATCTTCCTCAACCTTCGAGCATGCCTTCCTCCTTCAAACTCTTCCTTAAGCCAGCGCGAAATTATCTTTTTGGTATAATCAACTTTCAAAAAAGAAGAAGGCAAGACTAAAACATTGCTATTATTATGTCTGCGTGACATGTAAGCACTCTTTAAACTATAGACTAAGGCTGCTCTTACTCCTTTTACCTTATTAGCAGCAATACAACTACCTATTCCGGTATAACAAATAATAACTGCCCTATCAACTTTTTTCATTTTTACAGCTTCACTAGCTACATAGGTATAATCAGGATAGTCACAAGGGTCTTTAGAGTAAGTTCCAAAATCAACAACCCCATACCCTTTCTCTGTAAGATAATTTATCAAAGTGTCTTTTAATTTAAACCCTCGATGATCAGAAGCAATACCGATTTTCATTTTTCCTTCCTTTTATTTTTCAAAGCCAATCTTTTAGCTCTAAAATAGCCTCTTTTATAAGTAGATAAACCTCTCGGTATACTGCTAAATTCCTACCCACTGGGTCAGGAATATCTTTTTCAGCTTTTTCTGAAAGAAACTTCTTTAAATTAAATACTCTACCTTCAGCCTTAGGCTCAAGTTCTAAAACATATTTAACCTGACTATCTTCCATACAAAATATTAAATCCGAAGAAAGAATCGTAAACCTATCTAATCTTTGAGCAAAAAACTTACTAGCATCTAAGCCCTCATCCTCTTTTAAAATATTCACTACTGAGGAAGACGCTTTTAATCCTTCGGGGGCAGATATCCCTCGGGAAATTATTTCATATCTATCATCGAAATAAGGTCGTACTTCTTTTAAATACTTATGAAGAATAAATTGAGCCATAGGAGAACGACAGCTATTACCAGTGCAAACAAAAAGAATTCTTTTTCTAATAAACGTTCTAACTATATCTCGCTCAAGAACTACCCCTTCTCTTAAAACTTTAAAAGGGCTACTGGTTAAGTCTATTATTGTTGACGGTTTAGAATAAGCACACTTACCGCCGTCAACAATTAAATCTAATTGGCTACCAAAAGTACTCTCTACCTCTGGAGCTGACATTGCTTCCTTTTGCCCACTTATATTTGCCGAAGGAAGATAAACAGCATCACCAAGTTCATTTAGAATTTCGTTAGTAATGGCATTAGAGGGAATCCTCACGCCAATTCTCTTATCATCAGGAGCATAATAAACAATGGTAAGAGGTCCTGGCCAAAACTTCTCGATAAGCCGATAACCAAAAGGTGGCAAGGTATCGAAATAATCCCTTATTGCTTTGTTAATACTCCCTAAAGCGAGAGAGAGCGGTTTATCTTTAGGTCTTTTTTTCAATGCATAAACTTTATCAACCGCACTTCTTTTGCCAGCACAAACACCTAACCCGTAGACAGTTTCAGTAGGCAAGGCAACTATGCCTCCCTTACGAATAATATCTACTGCTTGTTTAACTAAAGAACGATCAATATCCTTAGGATCAATAAAAATTTTCTTCATTATTTAAACTTCTTCTTCAAAATTTCTAATTTAGAAACATATTCCTTGTCCTTAAGCGAAAGAATCTCTAAGGCAAAAATTATAGCATTAATAAAGGCGCTCTTACCTACGCCAGTCGAAGCTATCCCCAAACCTTTAGGTGTACTAACCATAGAAAATAGTGCATCCAATCCACCGAGAAGTCCTCCTTCTAAAGCTACTCCAATAACAGGAATATTAACATAGGAGGCAATAAACCCTGGGAGGGCTGCAGCCATTCCAGCACAGCCAATAACCACCTCAACACCCTTACCTTCCATCTCTTGGCAAAATTTTCTTAATTCTTCAGGATTTCTATGAGCCGAGATAACCTTTAACTTGTGAGCAATATCTAGCTCTTTAAGAATATCCATCCCTTGTTTTAGCTTCTCAAGATCACTCTTACTTCCTAGAATAATGGCAATTTTTTCTTTCATTTTACCCCCTTTTTGACAGTATTCATTTTATCTCTTAAATCAAAAAATTCAATCTTTTATTGCAATATCGTATTTTAAGACCCGCCTACGCTGAAGCTTCGGCGGACAGGCTAGTTTAAGAAGGAATTAGCGATTCAGGGCTTTACTTCCAATATCTCGACGAAAATGCATCCTCTCAAAGCTAATATTTTCTATAGCTCTATAGGCTTTAGCTTGTGCTTCACCTATATCTTGGCCAAGAGCAGTCACACTTAAAACTCGACCTCCATTAGTCACAAAATTATCAACTAACTTAGTTCCAGCATGAAAAATAAAGACATCATCTAACTCCTCTAGAGCTTCTAAACCCGTAATCTCCTTTCCTTTTTCATAAGTTGCTGGATAACCTCCGGAAGCTAAAACGACACAGAGGCAAACCCTCTTATCCCACTCCAGCTTTACCTCGCTAAGCTTGTTGTCTACACTTTTTAGAATAAGATCGGCTAAGTCACTCTTAAGTTTTGGTAAAATAGCTTGAGTCTCAGGATCACCAAACCTAACATTAAATTCTAAAACAGAAGGAATATTGTCCTTTATCATCAAACCTATATAAAGTATACCCCTATAAGGCTTGCCCTCTTTTTTAAAACCCTCAATAAGAGGAAGAGCGATTTGACTTTTTATCCGGGTTAAGATCTCTTCATTTACTACCGGAGCCGGAGCATAAGCACCCATACCTCCAGTATTAGGACCTTTATCGTTATCGTAAACCGCCTTATGGTCTTGAGAGGAAACTAAAGGAATAACTGTATCTCCATCAGTGATGAGTAAAATTGATGCCTCTTCACCCTCTAGGCAGTCTTCAATTATTATTCTCTCCCCAGCCTTACCAAACTTTTTATCAACCATCATCATATCGATAGCCTTTTCGGCCTGATTAATATCTTTAGCTACAACAACTCCCTTGCCGGCAGCTAATCCATCAGCCTTTATAACAACCGGAACTCCTCTTTGTTTTAAATATTCCTTAGCTTGTAAAGAATCATCAAAAATCTTAAAATCAGCTGTAGGAATACTATATTTTTTCATCACCTCTTTAGCAAAAACCTTGCTTCCTTCAAGAAGTGCTAACTCCTTCCTTGGTCCAAAGACCTTTAAACCTTCAGCCTCAAACCTATCAACAATTCCTTCGACTAAAGGATCTTCTGGCCCAACAACAGTTAGGTCTATTTTTTTTTCTAAAGCAAACTTTAAAAGCTGATCAATATCTTTAGCTGGTATATTTACATTTTCAGCAACTAGGGAAGTACCACCATTACCGGGAGCACAATAAAGCTTATCGACTAAGGAAGACTGAGATATTTTCCAACTCAAGCAGTGTTCTCTACCGCCAGAACCGACAATAAGTACCTTCATACTATAGTCATTCTTTTGTTTGACTTAATAATTTTACCAATAAGGTGAGTTTTGCAGCTCTTATTTAAAGTGGTTAAGGTTTTCTTTGAAAATTTCTTATCTACAATTAAAACCATGCCTATACCCATATTAAATACTGTATACATTTCTTTCTGGCCTAGGTGGGCTTTCTTTTGAATAATATCAAAAATCTTAGGCACTTTCCAGGTTTTCTTATCTATAACCGCCCCGTAACCTTTAGGTAGAATCTTTGTTACCTTATTGTAAAACGCTCCTCCGGTAACATGAGCAATCCCTTTCAGGGCTGAATAGTTATTTCCCAGAGCTGAAAGTAAGGAAAAAATTGGTTTTACGTAAATCCGGGTCGGTTTCAAAACTTCTTTCTTATATTTTTTAAGTCCTTTCAAACCAAAAACTTTCCGAACCAAAGTAAAACCATTCGAATGGATTCCATTTGACTCCAAACCAATTACCAAATCCCCTTCCTTAATCCTTCTACCGTCGATTATCTTATTTTTGTCAACAATGCCGACACAAAAACCAGCTAAATCATATTCACCTTTTTTATACATTCCCGGCATCTCGGCAGTTTCTCCGCCCAAAAGTAAACACTCGGCATCTTCTAAGCCCCTTTTTATCCCCGACACAACATCGATTAATGTCTTAATATTAACCTTGCCACAAGCAATATAGTCTAGAAAAAACAAAGGCTTTGCTCCAATACAGACTATATCGTTGACATTCATAGCCACTAAATCAACGCCCACTGTATTATGGATATTTACATATTGGGCAATCTTCAACTTTGTTCCCACACCATCAGTTGAAGATGCTAGTAGGGGATTTTTGTACTTTTTAAGCAGGGGTTGTAGACGAAAAAGAGAACCAAAAGCTTCTACCTTACTGACATTGTCAACTTTAATTCTTTTAGCAAAGTCTTCTCCCTTTTTAATATCTACGCCGGCTTTCTTGTAGGTAATTTTCATTCCTTTTTCGGGATTTAATTCTCTACTATCTTAGGTATAGCTTGCTTGTAAGTCTTATCAAGATCACTAACACCTACATTAATAAGGTCATTAATTTCTAGACTATCTCCTTTTACTTTTCCGATTTCTTTACAGCTAACATTATATTTCTTAGCTATCTCGATAATCTTATCTTTATCATCCGAAGAAACACTAATGATAATTCTTGACTGAGTTTCGCCAAAGAGTAAGGCATCTTTGCGGATATCATCATCTATATTTACACTGGCTCCTTTTTGACCAACAATACAACTCTCAGCCAAGGCAACAGCTAATCCGCCTTCGGAACAACCCTTAGCACTTTTTGCTATGCCTGAGGTTATCGTCTCCAAGGCTGCGGCTTGTACACCCTTTTCCTTTGCTAAATCTAATTGAGGAGAAAGGCCTTTTACCAAATTATGTACAACTCTTAGATATTGAGAGCCACCTAATTCTTCTTTATTTTCTCCAAGCAAGAAGATTAAATCATTTTCATCCTTAAAATCCTGGCTGGTTACCTGTTTAGCATCAGCAATTACACCTACCATCCCAATTACTGGCGTAGGATAGATTGCCCCTTTAGGACTTTCGTTGTTAAAACTAACGTTTCCGCTTACTACTGGAACATCCAAGGCTTTGCAAGCTTCTGTAATACCAGAAATAACCTTCTCGAACTGCCAATAAACTTCCGGATTATATGGACTACCGAAATTCAAACCATCAGTAACCCCCAAAGGCTCTGCCCCACAACAGACGAGATTTCTTGCAGCGCCAGCTACAGAGATTTTTCCTCCAGTAAAAGGGTCGAGATAACAATAAAGCCCATTACCGTCCACTGTAGCAGCAATTGGCTTATCAATTTCAGAAATATGGTAAACCGCAGTATCTCCGCCGGCGGGAATACAGGAACCTTTAAGCAAATTGCTGTCAACCTTTTTGGCAATCCATTCTTTAGAAGCAAGAGTAGGGTGACCAAGAAGAGTAAGCAAAGTTTGATTATAATCTTGAGGCTCCTTTAATTTATCTAAACCTAAATCCCTTGTTTGCTTTAAATATTCTGGTTCTTTTGTTTCTCTGGTATATTCAGGGCCTTCTGCTAAAAATTGAGGCGGAACTTCTGCTACTAAAATACCCTTTTCTTTTACTCTTAAAATCTTATCAGCAATTACTTTACCGATAACCTTAGAGTCTACCTTCCATTTATTAAATATCTCTTCGACTTTAGACAGATTCTCAGGTTTAATAATTAAAAGCATCCTTTCCTGAGATTCAGAAAGCATTACCTCATAAGGAGTCATCCCCTCTTCTTTACGAGAAACAAAAGAAATATCTATCTCGATACCAGTGCCAGCATTGTATGCCATCTCTGCTGTTGAACACACTAAACCTGCTGCACCCATGTCTTGCATCCCAACAATTAATTTCTTATCAGTAATTTCTAAGCAAGTTTTCTCTAACACCCTACCTATTTCAGGATCGCCTATAGCCACAGCACCGGTCTTACTTGTAGAATTCTCATCTAATCCAGCTGAAGCAAAGCTTGCCCCTTCTACACCGTCTCTACCAGTAGGCCCTCCGACCATCAATACCAAATTTCCTACGCCTTCTGCTTTAGCTTTCACCTGATTGCTTTTCTTTAAAATGCCCACAACCATAGCATTCACTAAGGGATTTCCTTGATAAAAATCATCGCAATAAACTTCTCCGGCTAAGGCCGGAAAACCAATTTTATTAGCATAATCAGTAAATCCCCGAGCTATTTCCTTAAAAAGAAAGACTGTTCTTTCGTTCTCCATTGATCCAAGCCTTAAAGAACTTAAAAGAAACTTAGTTGAAGCCCCGACAGAAAAAATATCCCTGATACACCCGCCGCCACCAGTAGCACTAGCCTCATATGGTTGAACTGCTGAAGGATGGTTATGGGATTCGACCTTAAAAACTATTGCATAATCGTCACTTACAGAAACTGCTCCTGAATTTTCACCAATACCTATAAAGACTTTCTTTCCTTCCTTAGGTAAAAGCTTTAAAAGCTTTTTAGAATTTTTGTATGAACAGTGTTCAGACCACATAGCGCTAAACAACCCTAATTCGGTATAATTTGGTTCACGCTTTAATAGTTCCTCTATCTTTTCATACTCTGAATTACTTAAACCTAATTCCTGTGCGACCGCTAAACCATTCATGTTACACCTCGTTCTGGTTTGAATTTGCCTTAGACTCTATTAAAAACAATTTTTATGGTATGCGTATTGAGATAACGAAATAGTAGAAAGTAAGCCCTACTTTAGACTAAATCGCTTATAAATCTTATCTACGTTAACTAAGTAACTATAAGGATTGAAAATCGCTTCTACTTCTGCCTTTTTCAAAAATTTTCCTATTTCTCTGGAAGCTATAGCCTCATCTCTAAAACTTGAACTCTTATTTATAACCTCTAAGGCCACTTTTTGAACAATATCGTAAGCTTGCATTCTAGACAAACCCTTATCCATGAGATTAATAAGCATCTTTTGCGAATAAACAATACCGCGGTTAAGTTCAATGTTCTTCAGCATATTTTTTGGTTTAACATTTAAATTCTTAATTACTTCCCTAAACTTTTGCAAACTATAATCTACAGCAATTGTTGAATCAGGGATAATAACTCTCTCAACCGATGAGTGAGATATGTCCCTTTCATGCCAAAGGTTTATATTTTCTGAAGCAGCCGTTACATTAGCTCGCAAAAGCCTCGCTAGGCCACAAAGCCTTTCACAAATGATAGGATTTTGTTTATGAGGCATAGCACTTGACCCTTTCTGGCCCTTATAAAAAGGCTCCTTTGCCTCGTCAACTTCGCTACGGTGTAGGTGTCTAATCTCAGTAGCAAATCTCTCTATGGTAGAACCGATTAAAGAAAGAACAAACAAATAATAAGCAATTCTTTCCCGTGAAACTATCTGTGTAGAAATATTAGCTCTATTTATACCAATTTTCTTACAGATATAATCCTCAACTTTAGGCTGAAAATAGACAAATGTTCCTACTGCTCCTGAAACCTTACCGCAAGCAACATAATTTAAACTCTCAGCCAAAATCCGACGCTCTTGATTTAAATCATTGTAAAGGTATAAAAATTTAAGACCAAAACTATAAATCTCAGCATGAACACCATGAGTTCGAGCCATACAAAGAGTATCTTTATATTTAAAAGCTTTTTTCTTGACCTCTTTCAAAACTAGATCAAGATCCCTTAGAATAATCTTAGTAGCATCTTTTATCTGCCAAGCTAAAGTCGTATCAAGAAGGTCAGACGAGGTTAAACCTATATGTAGATATTGAGCTTTACCTTTAAGTTGACCGGAAATATGTTTTAGGAAAGCGATAATGTCATGATGGGTCTTCTCTTCAATCTTTCTTATCTTCTGGGGGGAAATTTTTACTTTATCAAAAGCTTTGCTTACGCCTTTAGGTATTCTTTTTTCCTTTTCTAAAGCTTCACAAAGTAAAGCTTCAATCTTTAAGAACCGTCGGAACTTTTCATCATCATTCCAAATCTTACCGATTTCTGGGGGTGTATATCGTTTAATCATACCACATATCCTATCAAAACATCAATAGAGAGTCAATTAAAATAGGCTATTTTTTCTTAACTTTCGAAAAACTTTCGGCTTTAGTTGGAAATTTGCCCTTTTTTACATCACTAATAAAAAGACTGGTGGCTTTAATAATATCTCGAGAAAGATCCCTATAAACCCTCACAAATTTAGGCTTTTTGTCCTTATAAAGACCTAGAAAATCATAAGTAACTAAAACCTGGCCATCGCAGTATTTTCCAGCACCAATACCAATGGTAGGAATTTTTAGGCTCTTGGTAATACGCTTAGCCAGCAAGTAAGGGATGCACTCTAGGACTAGGCTGAATACCCCTAAATCTTGAAGCAGTTTTGCCTGTCTAATTAAATTGAGTGCCCCCCGTTCATCCTTACCCTGGACCTTATAGCCACCCAAAAGATGTACAGTTTGAGGAGTAAGGCCAATATGCCCCATAACTGGTATTTTATTCTTAATTAATTTCTTAACTACATAATGACAATCTTTAAACCACTCTATCTTTACTGCTTCAGCACCGCAACCTATAAACTTAGAAGCATAATAAACGCACTTCTTAGAATTTTTTTGATAGGCTACATAAGGCATATCAGCTACCACTAATGCCCTCTTACTACCTCTAGCTACAGCCTGAGTGTGATTAATCATCTCACTTAAGCTAAGTTTACGAGTCTCTTCCATCCCTAAAACTACATTAGCTAAAGAATCTCCGATTAAAATTATGTCGATGCCGGAATCATCTAAGATCTTAGCAAAAGAATAATCATAGCAAGTAAGCATAGCTATCTTGGCTCCATTTTTTCTTTTTCTAATATCTCCTACACTTATCTTTTTCATTTTCAATTTACTCAAAAATATGTATTTTCTTATCTTCGCCAACAGAACGGACTAAAAATACTCTCATTGTCGAAGGATTCTTAGAAAGAAATTTCTTTACTCCTTCTAAGCCAAGAATCGAAAAAACAGTCGCTAGGCTATCAGCAGTAGTACAATTCTTGCTAATTACACTCACGCTAATAAGATCATTATCTACAGGATATCCGCTACGGGGATCAACTAAGTGTGAATACTCCTTATCATTAAAGGTAAAAAATTGCTCATAGCCCCCTGAGGTAGCGATAGCCTCATCGATCAACAATCGCACTCCTAAAATCTCTGATACAGCATCGGAATTTTGTATACCAACCTCCCAGGGACTTCCAGCGTTCATACCCAAACAATAGATATCTCCACCGGCATTGATTAAAGCACTCTTTATGCCTTTTTCCTTTAAACGCGAAATTGCTTTATCTACCATATATCCCTTGGCAACCCCATTTAAATCTATGGTTAGCCCTTTCTTCTTTATTGTTACTGTTGCCTTCTTAGGATTTATTTCTATTTGCTCCATTCCTCCGGCTTCTTTTATTTTGGCGATAACCTCAGGGGTAGGAAATTTTTTTGGCTTACCTTCCCTGATTAACTCCTTCCAAAATTTATAAAGAGAGCCATAAGTTATATCAAAAGTCCCCTCACTCAAATCATAGATATTCTCACTAAGCTGCAGAAGTTCTATCAGTTCAGTTGAAGCTTTAAATGGCTTGCTGTAAGTTCTATTCAAACGATAGAGCTCAGATTTCCGGTTGTATATATTAAAAATATTATCCAGCCGTTTAAATTCTTTATAGACAATTTTTGCTGCTCGCCTGTCAGGAGAACTCACTTCTAGATATGTACCTGATATTATAAATTTCTTCTTGTGCAAAGGCTGCACACAACCTATACCAACAATGACAGAAATAAAAATTAACGCCATGACTAAACTTATTGTTTTTTTACTCATTGCGGTTTTCGTTTTATCACTTTTTTTTATAAGAAACAGTGACTTTATTTTTTATTCCTCCACGAGAAGTAAATTCTCCAACCACCAAAATCTCGAAAGGTTTTAATGCCCTTTTTAAGTCTTGGAGAATTTTGTTCACAGCATGTTCGTTATAAATCTTTACATTTCGAAAAGAATAAAGGTAGTACTTTAAAGACTTAAGCTCAATGAGCTTACGATTAGGAGTATATTTTATAGTAAGGTTAGCAAAATCAGGAAGACCGGAAAAAGGACACAAACAAGTGAACTCATCAGTGGTTAACTCAGTTGTAATCTTGCGTTTAGGATATTGATAGGAGATAGTCTGCAAGATCGAAGGATCTAAATCCTTGGGCCAAGAAATTTTGCCTAGGATTTTCTTTGCTTTTTTTTCTATTAAAGAGGTTTTTCTGTCTTCATAAATCATAGGTAATATTATATCAAATTTACCGATAATACTACAATTAATATTGAGAAATCAGCTCTGAAGAAGCTGGGGAGAAATCAGAGCTAATCAAATCACTAAAATCAAAGTGATAAGCAAGAAACCTTCCTAAAATGTAGAAAATTTCCTCTTGGCAATCTCTATCAACCTTAAGGCGGCTGGTAAGATGAAAGTCAGCTCTTTGGATATAAAGCAGGCAACGGCAAGCTTGTTTCGTAATTCTCTTAGCGTCAATTACACTCCCCCGGCAAGAACTACAAATAAGTCCTCCTTTAGCTACGCTAAAAGAAAACTGATCATTAAGAGATTTTTGGCACTTCAAGCAATGGCTAAACTCCGGTTTAAACCCAGCAAGGCTTAAAAATTTTATTAAAAACACATAAAGTATCTTAGACTCAGACTCTTGCTTTAATGAATTCAGACAATCGTTTACTAGATTAAAGACTTGTATATTTTGATCCCATAAAGGCATTGTCTTATCCAGAAGATTAAACAAAAGTGCAGCTACCTTAGCCTTCAATAAATCTTTTTTAAGGTGAGAAAAATCTGAGACTAAATCAGCATGAGAAATAAGCCAGATTTCGCTTCTTTTAGGGTAAAAAACAAACTCATTAAGAGTGAATATATCTAGAGGAGATGAAAACTCCTTTTTGCAAGTATAAAAAC
>Ga0208279_1001180_pt1 | contig 15079 bp, 12 predicted proteins | sample AntAceMetag02UKM_FD_184766 | JGI IMG/M metagenome (GOLD analysis project Ga0208279, IMG submission 184766) | Saline lake microbial communities from Ace Lake, Antarctica - Antarctic Ace Lake Metagenome 02UKM (SPAdes) (version 2) | ecosystem: Environmental > Aquatic > Non-marine Saline and... | reverse complement strand
TGGCGTCTCTTGGTTGTTTTCATCTTTGTAATGCCGGCGGACATTTTCTGCATAATCGGGTTGTACTAATTCGTTCAACAAACTCGGATTGGATATGAACTCTTCCGGGGTGTAGCCGGTGATCCGCTCGCAGGATGGCGATAAATAGACGTATTCCCCATTCTGGTCAATCCAATATTCCCAGTCGAAAGTATGATCAACCAGCAACTGGAATTTTTGTTCAATTTCCCCCAACGTTTTCTCTGCATGTTTAAGCTTGGTGTCAGATTCTTCTAATTCAGAAACCCGTCGGCTTGTTTCTTCTAAATCGGTCACAAGTTGTTTTTTTGACTTGTTCTCGTTATTCATATTTAGCACCTTGCAATCTAAAATTGCCTCAATGTTTTGAATAACATTCTTTACCTAATTCTTACTCAACAAATTTTCATGCATTATAGAAGAAAATTATTGCATCAGTTTTACTTTGCTTACTCTGAGAACATACACGGGTTCATATTACGCTCCAATACCTGTTCGCGGCCGACAAACTCCATCACTTTGAAATGAGCAGGCTGACCATATACGCCGTCAGAGCATTGCAGATTGATATTTGCACAATAAACTAGTCCCGGATAAAGTATTTCAATGCTGTATTATTGAAATTATCAACCTACTGCTGAGCTATCTTCGAGCCAGAATCAATATATATAATTATAGACCTAAAACCAGGACTTGAAAATTTGTCCGATTGTTAATTACGCAAGGCGTTCAAGAGGAGAGGGTGTATATCATTAGGTGTACTACCTGGCAAGCTCGACGTTCTGGGATATCCCTCAAGCTTATTGCCTGTTTTACCACTTGCCACCGCCTGTCCAGGCTCACTCCTTTTTTGAGAGAAATTCCTTCAATATCACATTAGCAAGAGATATATCTGCGACCAAGTTTGTCAACCCGGTATTCTCAATCTTTTAATATTTTGAGTTTTTTAGCATAGGTATTATCTAAACCCCGGTATTCTTTTCGTTAGTGGTTATAAATCTATTTTCTGATCTCACACTCTCTGGAGAATTCTTATGTTCTTTTTCTTAACTCAGCATTTCATCTGCCTACCGTAATTTTATGATGATCTGTAGTTATGTATTTGGATCAGGTTTCGAGAAACGGGTCAAATTTATTAACACAAACACAGAATTTGTCTATCAAGGGGCTTACAAAAATGTATGTCGCTATTTAGCCCGCCTGATTATTCTGATAGGTTTGTAATATTGTTTTGGTCTATTATTGTATGGGCTATCCGGCTGTGATCGCGCTGTTTAAGATATCGGTCTTTATATGGTTATTTAGATTCAACAAAATCGAGTGAAAATGATATATCAAAACAGACTGAATGCACTACCTAAAATATTCTTCTTTGGTCTCATGGCTAAGTTCTGGAGTGAGGATCAAATACCTGGGACAAGCTCAACTAATGAAAGCAGAGAAGATATTCCTGTTTTTAAGATAACTGAATGTGAGGATAAATCACTGCGGGAACAAACGTTTGCCATCACTGAAAATCCTTTCCATATTGGGCGGGCAGCGAATAATGACTTCATTATCCATGAACTTTCCGTTTCACGGGCCCATGCCAAAATCCATTGTGTTGGAAATGAGATTCTAATTCAGGATCGAGGATCGAAATTTGGAACCTTTGTCAATGGGGAAAAGTTGGGCATAGAATCTATACCATTGACCCTTGGGGATGAGATCCAATTGGGAGCAAAAACAAAATTCAAATGGGTGACAGGAAATTTAGATAAGACAATAGATCTTATCAAAAACAGGACTACGGTTTCTTGTGATGTGAGTAATGAGACCACGATACTTCAGCCGAGAGATTTTGAATTTGAGTAGAGGTCAAGAAATAGGAAATCTTGAAATATTTCTTGTAATTGAAGGAAATTTATACAAATCAGCGCTCTCGACTTACGAACCGCAAGATATATAACAAAGGGCGAATGATTGCTTTTTGCCTGGGGCTATTTATATTTGGGTTCCTGTAAATTTCCCTGAATAATCATAATCCGATTGGAACAATCTTGTTTTATTCCAATACTGGGCGAGCAGCACTGATAACGATGTTCCAGCTTCTTGTTGACCGTAACAGAAATGACAATTCTGGAAACAGTAGTTGAGAACACCGGGAAGTATAAATTCATATCGTTCACATACCTTTAAGGATTTCGATGATAGGTAACTTCGATTTGGGTCTGTTATTCGAAAACATGTATGAAGAATTTTCTATTCATGAATTGATATACGATAGAACGGGAAAAGCAGTTGACCATATCATTCTTGAAGTAAATTCAGCGTACGAATATAATCAAAACACAAAGAGGGGAAAAGTCGTGGGCTGCCACGCGTCGGACTTGATGGGCATCGCCAAGCCGCCGCATCTTGGTATTTACTCCCGTGTTGTTAAAACCGGCAACACGGAAGAAATTGAATACTATTGTCCGTCTTTGGAAAAATATTTTATGATCCGGGTTTTCGCAATCGACGGAGACAAATTTGCTACATTAATTATAGATATCACCGCCTGGGCACAGGTGGCAGACGAGCTAGAGAAATACCGTGATTATCTGAAAATATTGGTCAAAGACCGCACAATAGAACTCGAAGAACAAATAAATAAACAACGAAAAATTCTTGGGTACTGGGCAGGACGCGAGGCGCGGAATGGGGAATTGAGAATAGCCATCAAAATATTGCATGAACAGCTGGAGGAGGCCGGACTGGAACCGCTGGTAGATGCTCAGTTATCGAGAGAAGAAGCGACATTCACCTTGCTGCGGTCACCAGCATTGTAGATTTTCAGCTGATAAAAAGTTCCAGATATTTACCGAGACAATGCGAGCGATTGGATTGTGCTGGATCCTGATGAACAAGCCGCCAACTGGCTAGAATTATTGGCATTTACAGTTTTGAGTAATCTTAACTTAAGAATCGTAATATTGAGAAGGTACTTATGACAACGCCTATTCGCGTTCTGATCCTTGAAGACAATGAAATGGACGCTGAGCTGATTTTGAGCGAGCTACACCAAGGACCAGCGGGGGCACTTGAACAGAAAGTTATGATTTAAAAGTGGATGACAGCTGGGAAGGGCAGGGGGATATCCTCCTGCTAACCATAATTACCAACACTCCCTTTTTTCTTAGTGGGTCGTAGATTTACGCGAAGAGAATGTATCTAAGAGTAATTCTGCAGGAATGACATACCCAGTATGTCCATATTGGGAGTGGTTAGAACGGAACAAAATTCCCACCATGAAAAATCATTATCTCTGTATTAGATTAGAATAATATTGTAGTTCTGGTTGAGTTAAGAATAGTTATCGAAAGTACTCCCTTTATTGCATCTGAGAATAGTACAGAATCGGAGAATACATGAAAAACTTCATCAGCCGAATTCGGAAATAAGATGATAAAACTAAAGCTATACTCCAAAGAAATTACAACATTTTTATTAAGCTCAACCATACTTTTTGGGCTGTATCAGGCAAGCTTATACAGCTACCTCCTTTTCCATACTGTAGTTGAGTTAATCACAATTGTGATCGGTTGCGGAATTTTTATTATTGCGTGGAATACCCGGAAACTTTCGGAAAACAATTTCCATCTTTTCCTGGGTATCGCCTTTCTTTTTATAAGCATATTAGATTTTACTCATACACTAGCATACAGTGGTATGAACATCTTTCAGAGGTATGATTCCAACCTGCCAACTCAGTTATGGATTGCAGCGCGTTTTATGCAAAGCCTCTCTTTACTCCTTTCATTCCTGCTTCTGCGTCGTAAATTAAACGAATTTATTATTTTACCGGTATATTTTCTGATTACAACCATTCTGGTAATCTGCGTCTTTCTCAACTTCTTCCCTGTCTGTTATATTGAAGGAACCGGGTTGACGATTTTCAAAATAATCAGCGAATATATTATCTCGCTGATCCTCCTGGCCGGTATCTTTTTATTGTTAAAAAACCGTAATGAATTCAAACCGCAGGTTTTCAAATGGCTGTTAGCCTCCTTCGTTCTGAGTATCCTCTCAGAAATCTCATTTACTTTTTATATCAGCGTTTATGGCCTTTCCAACCTCATCGGCCACATTGCTAAATTATTCGCTTTCTATATGATCTATATAGCAATCATCGAAAGAGGCATGATGCGGCCATTTGATTCTTTATTTAAAAATTTAGCAGAAAGCGAAGAACGCTTTCATACCCTGGCAAATACCGCCAGCGACGCGATAATAATAATTAACTCTCAGGGAATGATTGTATTTTGGAACCAAGCGACTGAAAGGATCTTTGGTTATTCCTCTCCTGAAATGCAGGGGAAATCGTTGGCTCAAATCATGCCTTCCGAATTCCGAAAAGATCATGCAGACGCAATAAAACGAAGGACCCAAACGGAAAAAACCCGGACCATTGGGAAAATTGCGGAGGTTGTTGGTATTCATAAAACAGGGAGTGAAGTTCCATTAGAACTATCTCTGTCTAACTGGAAAACAAACGACGAAGTATTTTACACTGCGATTATTCGTAAAATCTCGGAAAGAAAAGAACTGGAAGAGAAAATTCGGCTCGACAGCCTAATGTTAACGAATATCAATGAAGGTATTCTGCTTTACAAAGCATTGGATGGAAATATCATTTATGCCAATCGCCAGATGGAAGATATTTTTGGCTATTTTCCTGGTGAATTTACCGGGAAACATGTCTCAATCCTTAACTCATCCATTAATACGAATCCTGAAGAAGTGGCCAAAGAGATAACCGAACTGGTAAAGAAAACTGGTAAATGGGATGGTGAAATTCAAAATATCACCAAGGATGGTAAAGAGATCTGGTGTGATGCGAACATTTCAAGCTTTACTCACAAAGTGTACGGTGAAGTCTTTCTGACGATCCAGCAAGACATCACCGAGCGCAAAGAGAGCGAAGCGAAGTACAAGAGAATCTCCGATAACTCGCCTGCCGTTCTCTACCAGTTCATGATGAGCCCAACTGGAACGCCCTCTTTTTTGTACGTGAGTGATTTGGTAACGGACATCTTGGGCATCTCACCTGAAGACGTATTGAAGGATTCTTCAGCACTCTTAGGCATGGTGCATCCTGAGGACCAGGAAATATTTCAAGAAGCCATCGTGAAATCTGCCGCAACGATAGAATCCTTCCCCATATCATTCCGGTGCGTGAAAGACGAGGAAGTGATATGGATCGAAGCGAGAGGGATGCCAACGCCCCTGCCGGATGGAGGCATACTCTGGGACGGCTTTCTTATTGACATCACCGAACGCAAGAAGGAACAGGAGCTAATGCAGGAAAATGAGGAAAAGTTCCGGGCCTTAGTTGAGTTAGCCAATAATGTCATCGTAATCGTCCAGGATGCGATTATCGTGTACGTTAATCCGCGCGTTTCCACCTTTTTCGGGTTCAGTGAGGAAGAAATGACCGGGGCACATATAAATAAAATCGTTCACCCTGATGAATTAGATATAGTTGAAGCTAATTACAAAAGGCATATATCAGGAGTGGACAAATTCCAGAATTATGATACTGCGTTTCTACACAAGGACGGACGAAGAATTGAGGTGAATCTAAGTGCAAGTCTCATTTCATATCAGGGAAGAAAGGCTGGAATGGTTCTTGTCCAAGACATCACCGAACGTAAAAAGGACGAGCTTGAACTGGAATACAAGAGCACGCACGATTCCCTGACAGGTTTATATAATCGGACATTTTTCGACGACGAGCTGAAACGGTTGCAGCTTGGAAGGCGTTTTCCTGTCAGTGTAATCATGGCTGATATTGATGGGCTGAAGATTATGAATGACAAGTATGGCCATGATAAGGGTGATCTTCTGCTGCAGCGCGCCGCGAAAGTATTAGCTAAATCATTCCGCGGTGATGATATGGTCGCTCGGTTAGGAGGGGATGAATTTGCCGCTTTGCTGCCCAATACGGATGCAAAAACAGTTAAACAAACACTGCTGCGAATAGAAAAAAATATCAATGAAAATAACACACCCACAAATGAAATTCCGCTGTGCATTTCATTGGGAGCAAGTACAGCAGAAAACAGCAAGGAATTAGATAATTCCCTGCTGCAGGCCGATAAGAATATGTATTTGGATAAGAATCAATAAAGGACTAGGTAACGGCAATTAAACACAAGCTATTAAAAAAGGAGAACCAGATGGAAAAAGATAATCTTTGAATTATCAAAAAGTGAAAACGTGGAACAGGCACTAAGGCTTCTTGCATCTACTGACGAACTAACTGGTGCATATAACCGAAGGGCATTCAATAATGATATCCAGAAAGCATTTAGCAGGGCAAGACGCTACGCTGAACCTCTTTCAATACTCTTAATTGATGTCGATAAATTTAAAGAAATAAATGATGTGTATGGCCATGATGTTGGAGACCAGTTTCTCATCACCTTCGTACGTATTGTAAAGGATTTTATTCGCTCGGAAGATACCCTCGCTCGATGGGGAGGAGATGAGTTTGTGGTTTTACTGCCTCAAACAATGGGAGCTGATGCTTTGCATCTAATAGAACGATTAAGGGAAGATATATATGGGTATGTCTTTCCGAAGGTCGGACACGTTACGATAAGTGCCGGACTTTCAGAGCTTCAAGCTGATGATACTGTTGATTCATTGGTCAAGCGCGCAGACAATGCTCTTTACAAAGCAAAAGAGGGGGGTAGAAATAAGTTAGTATTCGGTTAATGTCGCAAAATTACATCACAACAAATGCCAGTATTTCTCAAATCCCATCTCTGATTTGTGCTATTTTTTCGATTTGATTAGCGGTGAGTATCTGACGGAGCGCTTCACAGTACCCATCAATCCGCGCATTTCTTCTGCGGTAATTTTACCGGAGTATTCCATATGAAGTTTATAGTTTCTTTCTAGTGGATCTGTGGGCTTAACCGTTTGAAGTCCATTTCACCAATCTGGATTAGAACCTTTATCCACTAGGTCATGAGCCCTTGAGATAAGATTAGTTATCAGACGAAAGGAAGTCTTTCCTTTACATAGGGGGCAATACTGTCCATTGTTTCCACAAGTTCCATCCTGTTTGCACCCAAACTGCACACGATATCAATAACTGGATTGGCGACTTGGTATTCTTCTAGAAGTTTGACTTCTTGTTTATAATAATTGAGATAACAAAAATAGCTGTTCTTGCAAGGCTTTTCTGAAAAAATACCCTTTATGTAAGCAATTCAATTAGACGGCTTTTATAGGGGCAAGAGGGGTTGTAAAAGCACCTGTTTTGATATACAATGCAGAAAATCAGTATATGCAGAAATACAGCCAGGGAGTTGTTATGGAATCCGCCATTCAGGTACGGAAGAGGGGAGTGATGACCATACCCTCGGAACTGAGAGAAAAATACAGTATTAAGGAAGGGGATACATTTCAACTGGTAGACATGGATGGAATTTTTGTGCTTACCCCGGTGGTGCCCATGGTTCCCGAATTAGCCAGAGAGATTGAGCGGTTCAGAAAGGAATCGGAAGTGAGCACGGAAGAACTCATGCAGGGCTTGCGCAAGGAGCGTGAGCGCTACTACCAGGGAAAATAGGGTGGCGACTGAAGCGAACAAACCAGTCCTGTTCGTTGATGCTGATGTATTATTTGCGGGGGCAGCAGCACCTTCAGAACACAGCGCCAGCTTGATGATATTAACTCTTTCAGAAGTCACATTGATCAGGGCTTTGGTTTCAGAACAGGTGATAACAGAAGCAGAACGAAATCTGGAAGCTAAGATCCCTAAAGCTCTGCCTGTTTTTCGCCATTTGGTCAGCCGCTGCCTGACTGTGGTGCCGGACCCTGAGCTTGAAGAACTGGCAGCTTATCAAGGATTAGCCGATCCTAAAGATTTGCCCATCCTGGTTTCTGCTGTTCGTGAAAAGTGCGCCTGGCTGGTGACTTTCAATATTCGCGATTACCAACCTGGCCATCCCGATGTGGCTGTACTAAGACCTGGGGAGTTCATCTCACGCATCCGCGAGCAGCTAACAATGCTTCGCTAGAATCACTAATGATTTATTATGCACTCTTCTGGAATATACTTTTTTTGGGATATGCAAAAATAGAAATACCCAGAATTTTTAACCCAACCAGATTATAAATATTACCAGTAATATATATTATTGGCGTATATTGGATATCTAATATTTACCAATATAGTGATATAATGGAGCATATTGGGTTTGCAAAATATATCAGGTTTTCATATTGTTGGCGAAAATTGGGAGCGGAATGCCAAAGGTTATAGAGAACAAATTGATTGAAGAGTTTAAAGATAGGGAGTATTTCTCCAGAGAAGAGCTCTTCGACTTTTTCCGTTACTTTGAGCCAGATCTGAAAGAAGGAACTTTTGGATGGAGAATCTATGACCTCAAAAACAGAAATATAATCAAAACCCTCATGAGAGGGGTTTATGTAATTTCTTTCAAACCTAGATATAAACCAGTCATCTCCCCAAATTTACTTAGAATAGCTAAACAACTTTCCGAACGATTTAATGAAATAGACCACTCCATCTGGGAAACTGCATGGCTAAATGAATTTGCCCAACACCAGATAAATAGGTCTGCGCTAATTGTTGAAATAGAGAAAGGTTTTGAAGAATCTCTTTATTATGAGCTCAAAGATTTTGTACATAGAGATTTGTTCTTGAATCCTGATGAAAAAGAAATTGATTTCTATATAGCTGAAAGCAACCAACCAGTGATAGTAAAGAATCTCCTTACCAGATCTCCGGTATTAAAAAGGACTGAGAAAAAAATTAAGTTCTATGTACCCACATTGGAAAAGATTCTAGTTGATTTGTTTGCGGAAGAGAAACTTTTCTACTACGTGCAAGGTTCAGAATTGATACACATTTATGAAAATGCAATTACTAGTTACACCATCAACTTTACTAAGTTGTTTAGTTACGCCAAGCGTAGAAAACGGGAACAGGATATCAAGCAATTCATTTCTAACCATATGAATCACGTAGTAAAAGGTGTTATTGATGATTAAGGACCATTGTTTTACAGAAGATTGGTTAGATCAGTTTAAAAAGCAGAAAGATCACGAACGAATTGACAAGATCATTCTTGAGAAAATGATCTACGCACTGCATTTGTTGGAAAGATTAGCGTCAACGGGTCTCGATTTTGTTTTTAAGGGCGGTACCAGCTTAGTACTTTTACTTGAAGAAGGAAATCGGTTTTCAATTGATATCGACATTATATGCAATATTCAAAGGAAGGAATTGGAAGCCATTCTAAACGAGGTCATTGATTCATCCAATTTTATTGAGTGGGAACTTGATGAACGTAGAAGTTATCAACCTGGTGTGCCAAAAGCACATTATAAATTTTCCTTTGATACCAGAATGCATGGTTCCGGTACGATTCTGTTGGATATACTCCTCGATAAACCCATTTACCCTAAACTCGTTGAAAGGCCTATTAAAACCAAATGGATTGAAACGGATATGGAAACCATGGTTACTTTGCCTTCTATTAATTCCATTACCGGGGATAAACTTACAGCATTTGCTCCAAACACCATTGGTATTCCTTATTTCAAAGGAAAAGACCAACAATCGTTCTCTATGGAGATATGCAAACAACTTTTCGATTTGAGTAAATTGTTTGAGCATATTGATAATATGGAGCTTGCAGCTTCAAGCTTTGAAGCCTTCGCTAAACGGGAAATTGAATATAGAAATAAGGGAAATCCCGATATTGAATTAACTCCTGAAATTGTATTGCATGACACGATTGACACGTGTGCAATCCTTGCAAAACGTGGTGGAGGATCCGAAAGCGAGAAAGGTAAGTTCATGGAATTACAAAAAGGGATTAAAGCTTTTGGTTCAGGATATCTTATGGCGGGACATTTCCGAATTGATGATGCAGTGCCAGCCTCCGCACGAGTTGCCTGCCTTGCCGCCAAAATACTGACTAAGGATTTATCACCGATAATTTATTATGAGGGTCGGGATTTAAATGAATTAACAATCGAAGATCAGGATTGGAATTTTCTAAACCGATTGAAGCGACAACCAGATAAGTCTTCTTTTTACTACTGGTACCAAGCCGTAAAACTACTTGTAAAGAAATAACCCCAACAGAAAACCAATAAGCAGGGGTAACAATTACTAAATCTGTTCTTTTCCAGTGGTAGCTTAGGCCAGGTCTGAGGTTCGTATCCTAGCGGGACCATTAAAAAGATCCTTCAAACAAGCATCCTTTGTCCTAGTAGGGCTTGTTTTTTGATTTAATTTTCAATTCTGGTTTATGGTAAAGGTTGGAAACGAAACCATAATTGCTTAATATTGACTGCCGCCCCCTTTCTGGATTGAACCTTATTGAGGGGATGTGCAAAAACCCCCTGTAAGGATTAATAAATAATTGTACATTGGGGTCTGCCCTCTCTAGAAAACATAAACCATCTAGAAATATCAATTTATTTGGCTAGATTCAACTCGTAAGTGCAACATCACTTAGTTCAAAGAACATCATCTCAGGTGTTCAAAGATCCAGGCATTTTCTTGGTTTAGTATTAAGTCATTTTTCAGCTAATTGGACCTTTTCATCAGTAATTTTTGAGAAATCGCTGCCTTTGAGAAAATACTGCCTGAAAATGGGAGGTACCCAATCTACGCGAGAATTGTTTTAGTTTGCCTACAAGAACAGTTAAAGTCATTTTCTCAATGCGAGTTGGTTTGAGTGGGTGCTTGAGTTTACGCTGCAAGATAGCCAATTGATGACGGAGCACCAAGATTTCAAGGTCTTTTTCTGGGTCAGATTATCGAGAGAGGCTGAAAATCGATAAAAGTGATGAAAACAGGTGTCGCAGGATAAACCAGATTATGTAATTTCTTCGTAAAATCAGAATGATGTACTAGCGAAGACTTAATATTACTGTATTTATAGAGGAAAAAATACGGATCAGGTTTTTAAAGGGTACGGGAGTTAATTCATAGAGAGGTTATACTGATTAGGTGATTAGGGGTTCATGAAAATATTAATCAATCCACTAATCAAAATCCAATTTATCCATAATGAGGAAAAATGAAAAAACGATTGGCGTGCTATTTATTACCGCTGACAATGATTTTCGCCTCCTGTTCCTCAAACACAGGAACAGCATCTCCGACGGCTCAACCTGCGTCACCTGCGCCTTCCGCAACGGATGTTGTTCAAACGGAAGAGGTTACTGAAACTCCTGATCCTAGCCAAACCCCTGCACCTTCGGTTATCAATGTAGAACTGCCTGTTACTGTATCTGATTACGCCGAGTTCCTTTCTGCTGGTGCCGAGGCTGGAGTGTTCTATGTTGAATTTGACCCAAACAGGGGTAACGCTCTTCAACTTGACCGTCCTCATATGCCTACATATACTTGGTATCTTAATGGAACTGAGGCCAATCAAGTAGGGGCTGTTGTTATCGAATTTGACCTTATTGAAACTGTTGACCCGCTGAATGGTGGGTATTTTGGCTATGATCGCGGATATTTTATTGGTATTCATAACTTTGAAACTATTCCTCTCTATCCGGTTTGGGTTGATGACAGTAATCGTGAGAATTTGGTTGGGTTTGCGAATATGTATAGTGAGACTGATCGAGATATGATGCTTTTGTTTCCTGAACTTGCTGTAGATATGCAGAAATATCTTCAGCAGGATGGCAATCATTATAAGTTTGTTATTCCTTATTCTGAATTTCAGAATGCGCCTAAGGATTTAACCTTACAGTTTTTGCCCGGAACAACTTTCGGCGATCTTCGTACCAGTGTATTGGTGAAGGACGGAGTAGATCCAGACATTCTTTACAAAATTACTCAGCCGATTGAAAACAATCTGGAGGGTGATGTGTTTGAGGATGTGGTTTTGCCGTTTTTAAACGTAGCGCCATCAGATCTGATTCCCCGGGAGGATGTTGAATTATCGGATCATAATCTCCGCGGCTTTGTCGGCGGTCAGCATGTAATGAGGGAAGGTCTTGTTATTAATCCTGACGGTTCCATCAGTATGCCTGTTTCCATGTATGACCTTGGCGAATATGCCGATGAGGTGCAGGGCGAGTATGCCGTAGTGCCGGAGGGGCTCGTTTCTGTCTTTATGATTTTTCTTCAGGACGATTTCTTTACCGATGAACAAAGACGCCAGATATTTGAATTTGTGTTTGAAAATATGGTTGATGAAAATGGGCAGTTTTCCGGTGTTTACGATATTGAGCAGGGGAAAATGGTTGCTACTGACCGCAAGGTGCCTGCCTTACCTATTTTGTCAGCAATGTTATTGCGTGCCGATCTTTTAGCTGATGCCGAAATTGATCTAATCATGAATTCGATAATTGCCAGTGATATTGTGCGAGTTGACGATAAGCTTTATTATGTTCCTAATGGGTTAAGCGATGATGGTGTTACGGATTTTAAATTATCGGATTTTACCATTAGTGCAAACTTATTTGATCTTTTTGTCCAGTATGAGGATGAAGAACGCTTGGATGGAAGATTTGGCGGCGCAATGCTAATGGAAGGGTATACTAATTCTCTTCAGCTTATTCTTGAGGGCCAGGAGCAAAATCCCACAAGGTTGCCTTCTTCTGAATTAAAAGTAATTATTTTGGAAGATGGTGGGTATGAACTACAGCCATCTGAGACATTTTCTATCAATGATCCTTTCTTTTCTATGGGGCTTTTGGCTTATGACCAGTTTGATTTATATGTTAATAACTTTGGAATTGTAGCGGTAAGGGACCAGTCTAACTCTTGGTTGAAAACGCTTGAAAACAATCAAGATGGAGCTTATAACGCTGCGCAAGAGCAAACTATACGCGAAACTACAGCGCTGTATTCTGATATGTATAATGCGTTGAAAATCGTCAATACTTATTATCAATCCTATCTTGATATATACAATTTTATGAAAATACAGCCTGCTAGTAATCGTTATGCCTCTGGATACAATGTGAATACTGGCGAGATTGTATATGTTGATGTGAAGATTCCTTCCTATGAGAAGGTGGAGCGCTTTGCACAGCACTTCGGATCCCCATCCGCTTCACTGAATTGGTTGAATATTGCCGGAATGCTTAATGATGAGAAGATGGTTAAGGAAGCTGCCCACTTGACCATGATTAATTATGATCTATATGTAAGTATGATGTTTCCTAACCAGGGTGTTGATTACCGCAATCCTGATGTTTATGCTGACCATGGTTTTAATATCTGGGGATACGACTCTCTGAAGCACATAATGACTTTTCTCTTGCCAGGTAGTTCTCCTACTCGTTTTACCTTCAGCACATCCGGGCTAAATTTTAACCGAGAGAATCCTGGAGAATTTGTGCGTCGCAAGCTCAATGAGGTTAGAGCGGAGGGGAATATGTTAACGAAAGAGGACACTCTTCCGCTTTTCTATGACCATCTTCCTAGTGCCATAATCGTCAAGTAGTCTGGATAATCCGCCTTGCCCTAATGGGAGGTACCCAGAGAAGGCCGTTGGTATTTTCATTCGTTCCTCTTTCCCAGGAGGAATAGGGATGAGCAAAATACACATCAGCATCCAGTTCTCCAGCAATCTCCTTGTGTCCGGCGAATTCTCGACCATTGTCACAGGTAATGGTCAGCGTTTTCAGGCAATCTGGCTTCAGCATCGAAACGACTGCATTTCTGGTAACTTCAGCCGTGCGGCGATTGATCTTCTTCACTAAGGTGAAACGAGATTTCCGATCCACCAGGGTAACTAAAGCATATGGACTTTTCTTTCCAATCACAGTATCCTGCTTCCCAGTCTCCCAGACGGCTTCTCCCGTCTACAATGACCGGGCGTTGTTCAATACCAGATTAGATACAACCCTACTTTGTTCGATTATAGACTCAGTATCTGGACTAGCGGGGTCAATTGAACAGAAAGTTACGGTTTGACAGCAAAAAAGCGTCGATAACCGTAACTTTTTGCGCGAATATACACAGTACCCTAATATGGAATAAAATCTGCAGGCTGCTTTTCCCAATCCCTCTCTATACCCAAATACAGAGAAGTGGTTTCTATGCTTTCGTGTCCCAGCGCCAGGCTGATCTGCTCTATCGGAACGCCAGCTTTCCAGGCAATCTGAGCGCCAGTTCTTCTTAGGTCATGAGGTTGAAGCTGCCTGCCGATCATCTTCCCATACTTGATCACCAGGTTATAGAGCGCTTGAGAGCTCATCGACTTCCCGCCCCAGAGATCTCCGATGCGCATATGTCCTTTGGGCTGCTTCTTCCGCTTTATTAGCGGTCTGAGGATGGCGCCGCCACCCCATTGGTCTTGAAGGAAGAGGATGTCTTTAGACAAAACTGGAGATAACTTGACGCCACGGGTCTTGGCTCCTTTCCCGACCACTTCTACAATGTGGTACCCGTCCCGCACTATGAGATCTGAGAACTGCAGCTCAACGGCCTCCGATCGCCGCAGCATTCCATTCGACATCAATCCCAATGCTACGCGGTCTCTATTGCCAACCAGGCTGTGTTTATTCCTGTGAGTTTTTCCAATAAGCGCCTTTAGCTCGTGGGATGTCAACCAGGTATGGACCTTTTCTCCTTTCGGCTGGGTCACCGTGATGGAGTCGGTCAATGCTTCAGCACGGAAGATATTCGCCTGGACCAGGTCAATATTCTCGGGCGTGGCCCCTGATTTGACCTGGTATTCGATCTCCTTGGCCATTCGGGAGATCCCGGCCTTTAAGAAAGCTCTTTCTGATACAGCCAGATCCGCAGCATAATCACGGATCTGGAATGCGTTGGCGAGGCTTCCACCAGTATTACAGTATTTCTGCAGAGCCGAGATGTACTTGTCTTTTGTGGATCTTTGAAGAGCCGCGTCCAGCTCGATCGACCTGATGGTCTGCTGCAACAAGGAAGATTCATTATGGTCGAATACTGTGATTTGGTCCAAATAAAACCTCCGATTTTGGCTGTTTCCCCTCTCGAAAACATCTTATGGATATTTGCATTTCTGTAAGAAGTATAATTAAAACAAAAAGCACT
>Ga0208279_1001174_pt1 | contig 15149 bp, 14 predicted proteins | sample AntAceMetag02UKM_FD_184766 | JGI IMG/M metagenome (GOLD analysis project Ga0208279, IMG submission 184766) | Saline lake microbial communities from Ace Lake, Antarctica - Antarctic Ace Lake Metagenome 02UKM (SPAdes) (version 2) | ecosystem: Environmental > Aquatic > Non-marine Saline and... | reverse complement strand
CGCGACATCTTGGCCTCGATAGCTTTCGTCGCCAGGTCCTTGGAGCCGCACTCGCCTGCACCGAAATAGTGGCCATATTCCCACAGCAACTGCTTGCCCTTGGCGGTTAGCGTTTCCACCAGGTAGCCATCATCCCCCATCGGGGTGAGCAGCATGTCGCTGCCCTCGCTAGAGGTGGGTGAGAGACCCACGGCGGTGCAGAAGCAGGATTCGGCGGGCTCGGTGCAAGAGAGACCGACGACCGTGGTCACAGAGCGCCGCCGAGTGTAGAACTCGTCTTCGTAATCGGTGATGAACACCTGATCCAGGATCGCCAGGCCGGCCGCATCACACGGTCGGACACCGAAGATCACCTGAGGCTCCAGACCGAGGTCGGGCTGCTCCAATTCCACGCTGCTACCCACATAACGATAGCGTAGCACAGGTTCCGAGCGAGGGAACAGCCATTCCTTCACTGGCCACCGTGTGTTCACATAATCCAAAGTGATGTCGTCCGCTGTCTCTACGGGCTTGAAGACGGCGTCATCTCCCTCCCGCTGCGGTGCGATCAGCCGCCGCTCGGAGCGCGACAATTCCTCTAGCCAAGCGGTCAGCTTGTCTCGATGCAACATCCTGCACATCATCGGATGAACTCCGCTCGATCCTCGGGCCGGAAGGTGGTCAACGGCGGTGCGACGCCAGCGTCGTAGCCGGCGCGATAGCCGTACTCGTCGCCAATCAGCAACGCCAGCTTGCGGTTGATGAGATCCAGCCGGATGTTGGCCGGACAGGCCCGGGTGCACTCATCGCAGCCGATGCAGCGACCGGCCAGATGCAAAGCCCTAACGATGTTCCAGCTCAGATTGCCTTTGGCGTCGAAAGCGGGCGGAATCCACTGCGGCTGCGTTTTCTCCACGATACAGGTATCGCAGTAGCAGAGAGGGCAGACGGCACGGCAAGCGTAGCAGCGGATGCAACGAGCGAACTGCGCTTGCCAGTAGCCCCAACGCTGGTCTGGTGTCAACGCTTCCAGCGCCGCAATCTCCGTGTCTCTAGGATCCGCTCCTCCTGGTTCTCCAATCTCCAATATCTCGTTTCCAATACCCACTTTCACCAGATGATCGTAGATCGGCGGCGTGTGCACATCACACGTAATGCACTTGGTCGCCAACTGTCCATCCTCCATCATCCCCGCACACTCCACGCCGATGATGGTTACATCGTCCCTGCGAACCCGGTTCTCCTGCAGTAGCGCCACCAATGCTTTGGCATCACACCCTTTGGTCACAATCCCCACCGTCCCCAGCCGCGTGACCAGGTTGCGGGTCAGGTAAACGCTGAGGTTGTTCAGGCAGTGCTCGTTCCAGACCAATCGCTCGGCCTCGTCTGGCTCGGTGATGCACAGGGGTGTGGTCACGCCGCTCAGCGTGCCATCTCCATAGCCGACGATGACGTCAACCGCGGCTATTTCCAGGAGTTGGCGGGCAATGCGCCGGATGCCCTCTTCAGTCGCTTGCAGAGTTTTGGGTTTTTGGTTTCGGGTTTCGGGTTCAGCTTTGGAACTTGCAGCCTGGAACTGCGAACCTCTGCTGGGCAGTGTCTCTCCCCAGCTAAGCTTCCTCGGCCCTAGCTGCCTGATCTCCTCCGTGACCGCGTCCACCACCTCGGTCCACTTGACTGCTTCGGCTGCCGAAATCCAGGAGAATTGCAGTCGTTCCCGCTCAAGGCCCAGGAAGCTCAGCAGCTCGCGGAAGACGGTGAAGCGTCTTCGAGCCAGCAGGTTGCCGCTGACGTAGTGGCAATCGCCTGGATGGCAGCCGGAGACCAGCACGCCGTCGGCTCCTTGCTCGAAGGCTTTGACCAGGAACAGCGGGTCAATGCGTCCGGAGCAGGGCAGCTTGACGATGCGCACGTTGGGTGCGTATTTCATGCGGCTGGTGCCAGCCAGGTCGGCCCCGGCGTAGGTGCACCATTGGCACACGAAGGCAACGATCTGTGGTTGCCAGTTTTCGTCAGGCATGTTCTAACTCTTTGGCAGAAGGCCAAGGTGTGGTACAATATCAGTCAGCAACGCTTCGCTGCTATTGGTGAGTGGGAAAGAAGTTGAACCAGGTCTAGTCGCCAACTGTCACTAACTCTGGCAGACTCACTGTCGTGGGCCAGAGTGCCACGATTTCCCCATGAATCTGCTCGTCGGTGAAACCCTCCAACTCAATGCTGTGGTTGCGGCAGGCGACGATGCACGCCCCACATCCCTCGCAGAGGCCCTGGTTCACGCTGGATACCAGGCGTAGCAGGTTCCCCTCCCGATCCCGTATCTCCTTGCGCTCGATGGCGCCGTAGGGGCAGGCTTGCTCGCAGTCGAAGCAGCCCTCGCAGGTCAGTTCATTTACGTGGGCCACCACCGGCTCCCGCTGCAACTCGTCGCGGGAGAAGAGTGCCTGCACCTTGCTCGCCGCAGCGCTGGCCTGGGCCACTGTCTCCGGGATGTCTTTGGGCGCCTGCGCCGCTCCCGCCAGGTAGAGCCCCGCCGTCAGCGTTTCCACTGGGCGTAGCTTAGGATGCGCCTCCTGGTAGAAGCCGTGCTCGTCGACGTTGGCCCGCAGTTGATGGGCCAGCACGTCATGCCCCGTGTTGGCCACGATCGCCGTGGCCAGCACCACCAGGTCGGCAGCGATCTCCACTGCCTGTCCCGCCAGCGTATCCGCGCCCCATACGATCAACTTGCCATTTTCCTGGAAGATCCTGCTCACCCGCCCGCGGACGTAGAGCACGTGGTCTTCTTCCACGGCCCGATTGACGAATTCCTCGTAGCCTTTGCCGCCGGCCCGTATATCCATGTAGAACACATAGGCCTGACCATCGGGCACTTTGTGCTTGTAGAGCATGGCGTGCTTGGCCGTGTACATGCAGCAGATCTTGGAGCAGTAGGGCACGCCTTGCTCAGGGTCACGAGAGCCGACGCACTGGATGAAGACAATCTCCTTGGGCACACGGCCGTCGGAAGGGCGACGCACCTCGCCACTGGTCGGACCGGAAGCGGACAACAGCCGCTCGAACTCCAGTCCAGTGACCACGTCGGGGAACTTGCCCCAACCCAATTCCCTCGCCTGTTCGGCAGCGAAGAGGTCGTAGCCGGTGGCGACCACGATGGCTCCCACGTCTACCTCGACGATCTCAGGTTTCATGTTGAGGTCTATGGCCCCGGCCTCGCAGGCCTGGAAGCACTTCTCACAGACCAGCGGGTGCAGGCCCAGGCAGGACTCCTCGTCCAGAGTGTATACTGCGGGCACGGCCTGGGGGGAGGGAATGTAGATGGCCCGTCGCCAGCTCAACCCACCGTCGAACTCATTGGGCACCACCTGTGGGCAGACCGCGGCGCAATCGCCGCAGTTGGTGCAAATGTCTTCGAGGACGTAGCGGGGCTTGCGGCGGATCTTGGCCTTGAAGTTGCCCACGTAGCCGCTGATCTCTTCCACCTCGCTGTAGGTCAGCAGCGTGATGTTGGGATGGCGGCTCACTTCCACCATGCGTGGGGTGAGGATGCACTGCGAGCAGTCCAGCGTGGGGAAGGTCTCCGAAAGCTGGGCCATGTGCCCGCCGATGGAGGGCTCGCGCTCCACCAGAATCACTTCGTGCCCGCCATTGGCCAGGTCCAATGCTGCCTGGATGCCGGCGATGCCACCGCCGATGACCAGCGCTCGCTTGGTCACCGGCACGGTGATCGGTTGCAGAGCGTGGTTGCGCTTGACCTTCTCCACCATCAACCGCACGAGGTCGGTGGCTTTCACCGTGGCGGCGGCTTTGTCCTCGTGCACCCAGGAGCATTGCTCGCGGATGTTGGACATCTCGCTGAGGTAGGGGTTGAGCCCGCCTTCGACCGCCGCCGCGCGGAAGGTCATCTCGTGCATTGAAGGGCTGCAGGCGGCCACCACCACGCCGGTCAGATGCTTCTCCTTGATAGCTTCGATGAGCAGCTTCTGACCAGGGTCTGAGCACATGTAGCGGTAGTGCTCGGCGTGGGCTACGCCCGGCAGCCGCGCCGTCGCTTGCGTCACCGCGTCCACATCCACGGTGCCAGCTATGTTCTCGCCACAATGACAGATGAAAACACCGATTCGTGCCATGCTTGCTCAACCAGAGATGGTAGATTGGTACACTGGATAGACCCGATCACCGATTCCCGATCACTAGGTCCCGAATTGCCTCAAGTATCTCAGTCGACTCGTGTATCTCGCCACCGGCGTGGGGCACCAGCACCACCGGCGTGTCTATGCCCACGCAGCGCTCCACCTCGCGGCTCATCTGGCCGTAGTTGAGCTCCGGCACGACGAACCGCTTGCCTTGCCGCGCCAGTTCTCGCACGCGCTCTTCGGGGAAGGGCCAGGCGGTGATCAGCCGGAAGAGCCCGGCCTTGAGCCCCTCGGCCCGCGCCGTGGTCACAGCGTGGGAGGCGACGCGAGCTGTGATGCCGTAGGCGAGCACCACCACGTCGGCGTCATCTACGTCCCGCTCTTTCCAGTCCAGGATGTCGTCAGTGTTATCCCTGATCTTGGCCACCAAGCGTGCGACCAGCACCTCGTGTGCCTCGGCGCTCATGTCTGGGTAGCCCCGCTCGTCGTGGGTCAGACCGGTCACGGCGACGTTGTAGCCCTGGCCGATCTCAGGCATGGGCGGTACGAGCTTGCCGTCTACCTGGTAGGTGCGAAACTCTCCAGGCGGCAGGGTAGGGCGTTCGCGTTCCCAGATCTCGATCTCTTCCTCCGGAGGGATGACCAGCTTTTCGATCATGTGTCCCACTTCCGCGTCCGCCATTACCAATGTGGGGAGGCGGTAGCGTTCCGATAAGTTGAACGCCCGCACAGTCAGATCAAAGCATTCTTGAACCGACCAGGGGCAGAGGGCGATGATCTCGTACGGGCCGTGGGAGCCCCAGCGGGCCTGCATCATGTCTCCCTGTGCGACCATCGTTGGCAGGCCGGTAGACGGGCCACCCCGCTGCACGTTCACGATGACGCAAGGGGTCTCGGTCATGATGCCCAGGCCGATGTTTTCCATCATCAGACTGAAGCCGGGACCGGAGGTGGCCGTCATGGCCTTGAGCCCGCCCCACGAGGCCCCTAGCACCGCAGCAATGGAGCCCAGTTCATCTTCCATTTGCACGTAGTAGCCGCCGACCTGCGGTAGCCGCGCCGCCATGCGCTCGGCGGTCTCCGTGCTGGGGGTGATGGGGTAGCCGCCGAAGAAACAGCAACCCGCAGCCAGCGCGCCTTCGGCACAGGCCACGTCTCCCATCATGAAATACTCGCCTGTGAGTACTGCCTTACCCTTGCTCAACGAACTAACCTCCATGTGCCCAGGCCAGGGCGGCTGATGGGAGTGAAAGACCCGAGGGAAGCCATCAGCACCATCAGACCCCTGCCTCCGTCTCAGCACCATGCAATGCCTCGAGGGCCAGCGTGCTGAAGATAGCAAATTCGGAGCAGATCAGATAGCACAACTGGCAATTGGCACACTCCCCCCCCTTGACCACAACGGGGTAGTTGTGCCCTTTGGCGTTGGTCTCCGTGGATAGCTGCAAGACGCCGCGCGGACAGAAGTCAACGCAAAGGCCGCATCCCTTGCATTCCTCGACAATGACGTGCACTGTGCCTTGCGGCACGTTCGATGGTTTCGGTATGATCGGCTGTCTGCGCAATGCCCGCACCGCCATCTGTTCTCTTGCCATTTGTTCTCTTGTAAGGAAGAAGCTTGCGCTGCCCTAGCATGCAAGCCCGTCGTAGGTGAGGAGGAGCTCCATGCTCCTCCCAGGCTTCTGCTGGCGCAAGTTCAGCAGGAGTACTGCATCCGCCTCAGAAACTGTTCATAGGCTTCGTTGCCCTATCGCTGGCCTATCCTGGCACGAGCTAGGGGCAGCGTCCATGATTTGGGACATATTATGAACTCCAACATAACTTGCTGCCAACCCGCAACAAGCACCGTGCCACAAATGCGAGAGCCTCTCCCTGACAAGGGAGAGGCTCTTTGATGTTCTCGACGCTCGAATTTGGGGTGATCTGGTGCCGAGGCCCAGATTTGAACTGGGGACACCCGGATTTTCAGTCCAGTGCTCTACCAGGCTGAGCTACCTCGGCACATTGCCCAATACCCAATACCTAATCCCCAACACCCAGCCACTGATTGCTGCTGGCTGGGCCTGGACAGACGATGAGCTATCAGCTATTGGCTGATGAGAGCGGGCGATGGGATTCGAACCCACGACCTCCTCCTTGGCAAGGAGACGTTCTACCACTGAACTACACCCGCATGTATGCGTTTAGCGTTCGGCGTCTGTCCCGAACCCCGAACTCCAAATTCCAGACTCATGGACCCGGCCGGATTCGAACCGGCGATCTCCTCCGTGCAAAGGAGGCGCCTTCCCACTAGGCCACGGGCCCTGTCCGCAGTGCCGACGAGAGGACTCGAACCTCCACGCCCAGATGGGCAGCAGATCCTAAATCTGCAGCGTCTACCATTCCGCCACGTCGGCAGAATCCTCTGCCGGGGAAGCCTCACGTCGGCAGCTTGCTATCATTCAGGTCAGCCGGTCGTACCCCCGATTCTGTTCTAGCCGTCATCTGTCTCAGAACGCTTGAGAGAGCGTCCTGGCGGCTCCTGGCCTGCGGGGTGCTACCCCGCTTCACCGTCGCCGCTGCGGTGAGACCGAGCCGCTTGGCCCGGCCCCCTCACCTTGCTCCCGGTTGCACGCTCACCTAGCCGGTCGCATCGCTGTGACCGCTGGTGGGCTCTTACCCCACCGTTTCACCCCTCACCCGCACCTTGCCACCGCCGGAACGGTTGCTGCAAGGTAGCTGGCGGGTCTGCTCTCTGTTGCGGTTGTAGTCACCCGCCGGTTACCCAACGGGCGCCCCCACTTACTGTTTCGTGGGGCAACCTTGCCCCTCCCCTTGGGTGGGCTGGGAGTCGGGAGGTTCCTCTACTCAGTCAACAACGCTGAGTAGCGACGGCTCGCCGGCTGCCTTTTCCATGCTTTTCTCTGATAGCACACATGGAGTTGCCAAACCATCCCTAGCAACGATCCATTGTACCATAGCCCTGGAGTCTTGTCAACTCGCGCCTATCTTCACCACAATGTCGCTGATGACGTTGCCGGCCTCATCTCCTCGATCGGCCGCGTTGCTCAGATGACGGTAGACCTCTCGCAGTTTGAGCATGTTCATGATATGGTGCACGTCTTCGGGGCCGGAGAACAGGTCGGCGATGGCCTCCCGGTATACTCGCTCCACGCTGTTCTCCAGCGCCTTCGCCCGTTGCGCATGGTCCACAGCCACACCAGGGTGCTGTTCCAGACGCTGCATCGCCAGGTGGATTTCGTTGCATGCCTCCACCAGGAGCGACACCATGCGCCGCATGTAGTCGTTGGGCTCTACATTGAGGATTTCCATCTCATCCACGGTCGTATACGCATAGTCCAGCACATCGTCAATGGCTCGCGAGAGGGCGAAGATGTCCTCGCGATCAATCGGCGTGACGAAGGTGCGATTTAGCTCATCAATCAGGATGCGGCGCAGTTCGTCTGCCTCTTTCTCTGCCCTGTCCACTTTCTTGGCCTTGGCCGGGTCCTTGTGCTCCATGTAGTCCTGCAGACGTTTCAGCCCTTGCAGTGTGACTCTGGCCTGTTCGGTCAGCAAGCGGATGAAGTTGTCCTGCCGTGGCCGGAAGAAATCCCGGAAGCCCATTCCACTCTCTCCTCTCAGGAGCTCACTGTCCCACTCCGAGGTAGCTGAGACCGAGATACAGAAGCGCAGCCATGGCCGCGGCGGCGGGGATGGTCAACAGCCAGGCCATGGCGATCTCCCGCGCTACCCTCCAGCGCACTTTGGACACCCGCTCCCCCGAGCCCACGCCCAGAATAGCTGAGCTTACCACATGCGTCGTGCTCACAGGTCCACCGAGCAGTGCCGAACCGAGGATGACGGCCGCCGACGCCGCCTGCGTAGTGAAGCCGTGGATGGGACGGATCTTGTAGAACTTCGTTCCCAAGGTGCGGATGATCCGCCAGCCGCCGGATGCGGTGCCCAATGCGATCGCCCCCGCACTGATGACGATCACCCAGCGGGGCACCTCGAAATCGGACAGATAGTCCGTGGTCACCAGCGCCATGGTGATGATGCCCATGGTCTTCTGAGCGCCATTGGTGCCATGGCTGAGCGCCAGGGCCAGCGCCGTGACCGTCTGCATGCGTTTGAACCAATGGTTCACGCGCGGCGAGGCCCCGCGCACCAGAAACAGCACCAGCTTCATGAGAAGGTAGCCTGCTGCGAGCCCGATGATCGGCGAGAAGAACAGTGCGACCGCGATCTTGGTCAGCCCACCCAGTTTGATCACACCGAGCCCTGCCTCCAGGCTGGTTGCCCCGATGATGCCGCCCAGCAGCGCGTGTGACGAGCTGGACGGTATGCCGAGCAGCCAGGTGACCACATTCCAAACAACGGCGCTCAGCAGCGCGGCCATGATGACCTTCGTGGTCACGGAGTTCGGGTCCACTACCTCTGAGCCGACGGTCCTGGCGACTGCCGTGCCGAAGAGGAAGGGGGCGGCAAAAGACGCCATAGCGCTCATGGCCAGAGCCCGTCGTGGCCCCATGGCTCGCGAAGCGATCATCGTGGCCACAATGTTGCTGCTGTCGTGAACGCCATTCAGATAGTCGAACAGGATGGCTATGCCGATGAGGACGAACATCAGAACTGGCAGATTCACCACCGCGTTTTCCTCTGCATCATCTCTCGATCATTGCTCGGTGGGTTTGGACAGGGTGGCGAGGCGACAAGGTGACAAGGTGACAAGGTGACAAGGTGACAAGGGAGACTATTCCCCGTCTCCCTCACTCCTTGTCTTCGAAGGCAGGTCTTCTCTTGGCTCTATCCAAACTTCACCACTCGGCCCGATCTCTCTCTTCCAGATGGGCACGACGATCTTCAACCGGTCAATGGCGTAGCGACAGGCATCAAACGTGTCCAGTCGATGGGCTGCAGCTACGGCGATAACCACGCTAACCTCTCCCACGGCCAGGCGGCCCGTACGATGGACGATACTCACTGCCTTGATCTGCGGCCAGCGCTGCTGTATCTCGGCGCCGATCTGCGCCAGCATGGTCTCGGCCATCTCGGGATAGGCTTCGTACTCCAGGAACTCCACTTCCCGTTCGCCCGTCCGATCCCGCACCACGCCCGTGAAGCTGGTGATGGCGCCGATGCTGCGCGCGGCGACGCGGTCATTCACTTCGTCTACCGAAATGGGCTCCGTGGTGATCTCGAAAAGCCTCTGCTTTGTCCGCTCCATTCGCTTGATCCTCTGACTACCCACCGCCCACGGGTGGGATGAGGGCTACTTCATCCTCGTCGTGCAACACCTGATCGGGCTTGGCATAGCGAAGATTGACCGCAACAAGCACTCCCGCGTTCTCCAAATGGAGCTGGGCGAACTGTGACTGCAGTTGGGCTTGTAGGTCGGCCACCGTGGCTCCCTCCGGCAGTTCCAGTTCCAGCAACGAGCGTCCCAGGGCCTGCCGCACCGAAGCGAACAGCTTCACCCTGATTTTCACGTTGTTTCCCGTCGCCACTCGCCTGATCGGCCACCGCGCTTTTCCACCAGGCGTATGTTACCGATTTCCATCGTCTTCTCCACCGCCTTGACCATGTCGTAGATGGTCAGCGCGGCCACAGCCGCGGCGGTGAGCGCTTCCATCTCCACACCTGTCTTGCCGCGGCAACGCACGGTGGCCGTTATGCTCACCTTGCTGGCCGCATCGTCCGGGTCCAGATCGAAATCCAACCCCACGTAGGTCAGCGCTAGAGGGTGACAGAGCGGGATCAGCGAGGCGGTGCGCTTGGCGGCCATGATGCCGGCCGTGCGCGCCGTAGACAGCACATCTCCCTTGGGCAGATTGCCCTCACGGATCAACTGCAGCGTCTCGGGCAACATGCGCACCTCGCCGCAGGCGATGGCCTCCCGCTCTGTGTCCGGCTTGCCGCCCACGTCCACCATTGTCGCCCGGCCCTGCCCATCCAGGTGGGTTAGAGACATCATTCCTCCTGATGCAAAACGCCGCCTGTCTGGCGGCGTTTTGCCGATGACCATACATATTGTAGCCGATTTGGCGCGTTCTGCCAAATCGGTAGACTGTTTCACCGCGCCAAGGCGAGTGGATCGCGAAAGCCACTCCTGCGGGTTCAGAGCAGTCTCTGACCGCCGTTTGGACGTCGGTTCAAAACAGGTGGACTGCGGAAGCCTTGAACGTCAGATAGACATCCTGGCCTTGTTGCAGGGCCAGGTCCTCCCACGAGTGGCGGGTGATGAGCGCCGTGAAGCGGGGTGGCGCTTCCACCGTCACGCGGAGCACCGCTCCGCTGTCCACCACCTCCACCACTTGCCCCCCGAAGCAATTGCGGGCGCTGGAGTGCAGCACCGTGGGCGAAAGCAGGATGTTCTCCGGGCGGATGAGCAAGGAGACCGTCCCCTCCAATTCGGTGACCACGGCGACGCGCACCCCCGCTGCAAGCTGGACAAAGGTGCCTTCTGCGTCGCGCACTACCTTGCCCCGAAACAGGTTTCGTCCGCCAACGAAGCGGGCGACGAACTCTGAGCTCGGCCGGCGGAAGATCTCTTCCGGCGTCCCCACCTGCACGATCTTGCCCTCGCGCCTGACATCGCCGACACGATCCTCTTTGAGGTCAGCGATTCTATCGCCCAGCGCCACCGCTTCCTCGAAGTTGTGGGTCACGTGGATGGTGGTGGTGCCTAACTGGCGGTGGATTCGCCCTAGCTGCCGCTGCAAAGCCTCGCGCCTCTCGGGGTCAAGGGCGCTCAAGGGTTCGTCGAGAAGGAGCAGCCGCGGCTCGACGACCAGTGCCCGGGCCAAGGCTACCCGCTGAGCCTCGCCGCCGCTCAGCGTCCCCGGCATGCGCTGCAGCAGGTGCCCGATGTCTAGCAACTGGCTGAACGCAGTCACGCGCTGATCGATGGTGCCGCGATCTGTTCTCCTTAGCTTGAGCCCGAAAGCGATGTTCGCAGCCACACTCAGGTGAGGAAACAGCACGTAGTCCTGGTAGACGAAGCCGATGCCGCGTCGCTCCGGCGGGGCGTCGGTAACGTCCAAGCCGTCCATCAAGATACGCCCGCTGCGGGGTTGATACAAGCCGGCGATGGTTTCCAGCAGCACGGTCTTGCCGCTGCCGGTCGGGCCGAGGATAACGAAGTACTCGCCGGCCGAAACGTCGAGGTTGATCTGGCGCAGGTGAAACTCCTCCAGATCAATCCACAGGTCTCTCACCTGTACGCTTATGCAGCTCGTCATGACCCTCTCCTCTTTCGTCCTGCCGTCAGTCGTAGCGCGGCGAAGGTGGCCAGACAGATCAGCATCATCAGCGCGGCCACAGGCCGGGCGTAGCGCAGACCGAAGGACTCGAACCTCTCGTAGAGAAGCACGGGGGCGACCATCGGATGGTAGGCCAGGATGATGACGGCTCCGAATTCGCTGAGTCCCCGTGCCCACATCAGAATCATCCCCGAGAGGATACTGCGCCAAGCCAAGGGGAAGGAGACGCCCCAGAAGGTCCGCCAGGGTGACCCGCCCAGCGTTCGGGCTACCCGCTCCAGCCGAGGATCAACTGCCTCGAACCCCTCCCGCGCTGCGTTGACCAGGAAGGAGAGGCTGACGAAGAGCATGGCGATGACGATGCCCGGCGCGGCGGAGACGAACTTGATGCCAAAGAGGCCGAATGCCTGCCCCAGCAGCGTGCGTCTCCCGAAGACCATCAGCAAGGCGATGCCGGCCGCCGAGTGGGGGACGACGATGGGCAGATCAATGATCCCCTCAATCAACCATTTGGTGGGGAAATCCACGCGGGCCAGTAGATAGGCCAACGGGATGCCGCATACGAAGGCTATGCCAGTGGCGATGAAGGAACTGTAGAAGGTCAGGCCTATCGAATTGCGCACTTCCTCGTCCAGGAGCGTCTGCCACAGGACGGATGGACTGGAGGCCGTGATCGTCCGCAGCAGGGGCCAGGCGACGAACAGGATCAGCAGCGATCCGAGAATGACAAACGACACTCGCATTTTGTCAGCGAACAGGGCTTGCATTTTTCACTCTCCCAACCCTCCCGCAGGCTGTTCAAACCTGCGGGAGGGTCACGTTCACGTTGCTTATTTGACCAGCGGCTGCAGTGCGGGGGGGAGCGTTTCCCTATCGTTGGCGGCCGGTGGCATGACGGGCGGCTGGCCCTGCTGCTCCATGATGGCCTGCCCCTCCGGGCCGAGCAGGAATTGGACGAACTCCAGGGCTAGCTGCGGGTTCGGCGCATCTTTGGGGATGGTCACGCCGTAGACAATCGGCTTGCCCACCATAGTCATGGTCGTCCCCGGCTCCTTGCCAGCGATCTCCACCGTTGCCTGGCTGTAGAAGTCAGCGTGCTCGACCATGCTCAGGTTGATTTCGTCCGGCAGCTCGATGAACTTCAGGCCGTGCTGCACGGCCACCGAGCGATACTCCCAGGCGTAGTCCATGTCGCCCGACTCCAGAAGAGCGATGAGTTCCACTGACTTGGGGCGCACGTTCTCCAGCGGGCAGTGTTCTTCCAGCCTGGCGTTCAATCCAGGCACATTGTAGTGCTGTTCGGCCAATTGCCAGACGAGTAGTGTGCGGTAGCCGCAAGGGTCGGCATTGTGGTCGGAGTGGCCGTAGACTACCCCCTCGCTGGTGAGAACCTCGTACCAGTTGTCGCCGCTGATCTCATTGGCGTAGTGCGACTGGTCGGTGTAAGCGATGACCATCGTGTTGCGGGCGAACTGGATGTTCCAGTCGGCGAAGTTGGGGATCAGCAACTTGTCAATGACCGTGTAGTCGGCCGACATCATCAGGTCAGCCTCGCGGTCCAACTCGCTGATCTTGCGGGCGGCTGCGTTGCTGCCCGAGGCTTCGGTCTCGAAGGTCACGCCGGGGTGCTGGGCCTGAAAAGCCTCCGTCAGAGCCTTCATCGGCACGGTCAGGCTGCCGGCGTGGAAGACAATCACTTTGCCCTCCAGTCCGGTCGTTGATGGCGTAGGCTGCGGCGGGCCACAACCAGCCACCAGCGCCAGCAGGAGAAGTGCTGCCACGAGGTGCGAAGTGTACAAAGTGTGTCTTTGATGCATTTGAACTCCCTCACAGATTGGTAGATTGGTACATTGGTAGACCGGTAGATTGGTTAGCAAGGCCCAGTTTCCCAATCTACCAGTGTACCAATGTACTACCGTCGTTGTGTCAGAAAAACATAACGAGCGGCAAAAGAAAAGCGCTCCTGTTAGATCGACAGAGCGAGATGTTCAGCGATCCTGTCCAAAAATCTCGGCGAAGCGCAACCGGGCCAGGGCGTGCAGGTCATCGCTGAAACCGTGCCAGCGCTCGATGACCTCCTGCGCCAGCGGGGTGAGGCGGGTGCCGCCGCCACCGGCGCCACCGGTCTGGGTCTCCAGCAATCGCACCCCCAGCCGTTCCTCCATCTCGTGGAGGCGCGTCCAGGCCAGGCGGTACGGAACGTTCAACTTGCGGGCCGCGCCGCTGATGGAGCCTGTCTGGGCCACCGCTTCCAGCAACTCCACCCGCCAGTCGCTCAGCGCCACCTCGCCGTCCACTTCGACCCAGAAGTTCGCCCGCGGCTCCATGTGTTATCGTTCCTGCCAATTCCTGCCTATGATGGCACACCGTCGCAAAGCCTGCCATGACTTGTGTCATGCTCTGGTGGAGGCAGGCTGCCGGGTTTTGGGTAGCGTGGCCCGGCGGCCGACCGCTCTCGCCAGAAGCGGATGGCGTCGCCTCCGCGGGAACTTGCTGCTACGTTTCGTTCTCGCTTTCCTCTTTTCCTTGATTCTTGCCTACCTCTCCCCGCAACTCCGCCATCGTGGCCACTGGCTCGCCGAGCACCTCGTCAATAATGCCGTACTCCACCGCGCCCAGGGGATCCATGAAGTAGTCGCGGTCGAAATCCTTGATGATGCGATCTATCGGCTGGCCTGTTTGCTTGGATAGGAGCATCTGCACCAGCCGCTGCATGCGCAGTAGCTCGTTGAGTTGGATCTCCACATCGGGGGCGTAGCCCCGAGCAGAGCCACCGGCAGGATGCATGTGGATCGTGGCGTGGGGCAGGGCGTAGCGCTTCCCTTTGGCTCCCGCCGAAAGCAACACCGTACCCATGCTGGCGGTCCAGCCCACGGCGATGGTGGACACCGGGGCCCGCAAGAGCTGCATGGTGTCGTAGATTGCCAGGCCGGGGTAGATGCTGCCGCCCGGCGAGTTGATGTAAAGGCTGATCTCTCGCTCTGGATCCTCGCGATCGAGGAAAAGGAGCTGGGCGACGATCAGGTTGGCGACTTGGTCACTGATAGGCGTGCCCAGGAAGACGATGCGCTCCTTGAGCAACAGCGAGTAGATGTCATACGCCCGCTCGCCCCGCCCACTGCTCTCGATCACCATCGGTACTAACGACTCTGGTATCATTCGTGACCTCCGTACCTTGTTGCCTGTTCTCCCCTACTCATTGCCTCATTGCTCCATCGACCTGATTACTCTGATTGACTCACTACTCGTTCACTCCTGTATCGGCCTTCTCCTCATCCTCGTTATCCTCTTCATCCTCCGCATCTCCCTCTTGCTCTGCCTCTGCTGCTTCTTCCTCTTCTTCTGCTTCCTTTTCCTCCTCTGCTGCCGATGGCTCGAACTCTCCCTTGGCGATGGACAGCAGTCGCTGCAGCGCCTCTTGGGTCAGGAGATCGTTGCGCAGCATCTGCCGCCCACTAGATGAATCTAGCAGTTCCCGTAACTGCTGCGCGGTGTCGCTCGACTGGCGTGCCACACGGCGTTCGATCTCCTCGTCCACATCTGCGTCTTCGACGGCTAACTCCTCTTGTTCCACGAGCTCACTCAGCGCCAGGCTACGCTTCAGTCGCTGCTCTGCCTGAGGCCGGTTTTCCTCTCTGTATTCTTCTACGCTCTTGCCGCTCACGCGCAGCCACTCGTCCAGAGGCATCCCTTGCTGCCGCAGCAACCGGTCGTGATTCCCCAGCAGGTCGTCGAGCTCCTTGTCCAGCATCAGCGGCGGAAATTCGATCTGCGCCTGCTCGGCGAGTGCATC
>Ga0208279_1001161_pt1 | contig 15258 bp, 16 predicted proteins | sample AntAceMetag02UKM_FD_184766 | JGI IMG/M metagenome (GOLD analysis project Ga0208279, IMG submission 184766) | Saline lake microbial communities from Ace Lake, Antarctica - Antarctic Ace Lake Metagenome 02UKM (SPAdes) (version 2) | ecosystem: Environmental > Aquatic > Non-marine Saline and... | reverse complement strand
CCTCCGGAGACATTTGTCGAAACGTAGACAGGTTCTATTCGGACTGAACGAGGAGAAACGTGACCGCAAAACGGGACTTGCTGCTGGCAGAGGCAGGCTTTCGGGAGATCGCCTGCTACGGTGACATGCAGGGTGCACCTTTTGACCCCACCAGCAGCCCGAACCTGGTGATGACAGCGAGAAAATGGTAGATCAGTAGAGAGGAGAGAGATCATGAGCGAGCACATCGACAACCAGACGAAACGCAAAGAAGCACTCAAGTGGTTGCTTCGCCAGTTGCACGAAGGCAAGACCATCGAGGAAGTCAAGGGAGAGTTCGCCGCGTTGCTGCAAGACGTGAGCGCGATGGATATCGCCGCGATCGAGCAGGAACTGATCGCAGAAGGAATGCCGGACACGGAGATCAAACGACTGTGCGATGTCCACGTCGCCCTGTTCCGCGAATCGTTGGAAGCCCAGGAGAAGCCGGACACCATCCCCGGCCACCCGGTCTACACCTTCTTTGCCGAGAACGGGGCTGCAGGGCGCGTGCTGGATGCATTGGAGGAGGCGTTGGAAGCGCTCAAAGCCGCTCCCGACGCAGATCAGTTGAAGCAAGTGCGCCAGCGTCTGCAGGAACTGCGGAAGTACGAGAAGCACTATGTGCGCGAAGAGAACATCCTGTTTCCCTATCTGGAGAAGCATGGCTTCGCAGGGCCATCGTCGGTCATGTGGGCTATCCACGACGATGTGCGCGCCGGTTGGAAAGCTCTCGATGCCATACTCGCCGCTGGCCCTGACGACGATCCAGCCGCTTTGCGCGTCCGGATTGACGAGATCTTCGAGCCGCTGGCCACCGCCATCCGCGAGATGTTCTACAAAGAAGAGAAGATCCTCTACCCCACCGCCCTGGAGATGTTGAACGGAGAGGAGTGGTGGCAGATCCGTGTGCAAAGCCCTGAAATGGGTTACTGTTATGTGAAGCCAGGGGATCAATGGCCGCCCAGGGACACGGCTCCCGAAGCCGTTGGGGCGCTGATCGGGAGGACGGCGGCTGAGGAGCCTGCTCTGGGTTCGCCGCAAGGCTTGCTCCACCTGGACACCGGCACGCTAACAGCACAAGAGGTCAACCTCTTGCTGACTCACCTGCCGATTGACATCACGTACGTGGACAAAGAGGACACGGTGCGCTTCTTCTCCCAGACCAAAGAGCGGATTTTCCCGCGTTCGCCGGCCATTATCGGCCGCAAGGTGCAGAAGTGCCACCCACCAGCCAGTCTCCACCGGGTGCAGCGGATTGTGGATGACTTTCGGGCTGGACGCCAGGACGAAGCGGAGTTCTGGATTCAGATGCAGGGCCAGTTTGTCCACATCCGCTACTTCGCCATGCGAGATGAACAAGGTGAGTACCAGGGCACGCTGGAGGTGACTCAGGACATTGCCCGCATCCGCACGCTGGAAGGCGAGCAGCGTCTGCTGGACGAGTAGAGGCTAGGTCTGGACGAGGAGTAGGGGCAAGTCTGGACGAGAGTAGGGGCAGGTCTCAGACCTGCCCCTACCCTCAATACCTTTGGATAACATGGAGTAAGCGATATGCGCATCTTGGCCATCATCTCAGGCGAGTATGGACAGCGGCACGTGGACAACATCCGCGCCCACGGTCCCAGCGATTGGACCGTAGAGGTATGGCGGGCGCCGGCGGTTCTTCCGCCGGTGATAGACTATCCGGAAGATCACCTCCCCCACGAGTTCCCGCCGGCCGATCTGATCCTGTCCTTCGCTGAGCACCGCGGCGTGGCGGAACTGCTCCCCGACATCGCGCAGATGACGGGCGCCCGGGCGGTGATTGCCGCCGTAGATAGCGAGGCCTGGTTGCCGCGTGGACTGGCCCGGCAGTTGCGAGGCTGGCTCCAGGACAGAGACATTGCCTGCGTGACCCCCAAGCCGCTGTGCTCCCTAACCGACACGCATTACAGCATCGCCCGCCGCAAACGGATCGAGTACGACGATCTGCTGATCGCTGAGTTCGCGCGCCGCTTTGGCCGCCCCAACCTGCACATCACCGTAGATCCCCACAGGCGACGCATCACGTCGGCGGAGGTCAAGCGCGACGCGGTCTGCGGCTGTGCGCGCCACGTGGCCCAGCGGTTGGTGGGCGTCTCAGCAGACGATGCCGAGCAGGAGGCCGGACTGTTGCATCACCACTATCCCTGCCTGGCCAGCATGGGAAAGGACACTGATTACAACGACACCCTGATGCATGTCTCCGGCAACATACTGAAGGACAACGTCAGCGCACAAGTCAAGCCATTCAAGCACATTCGCTACATGACGCCGGGGAAGCGGAGCGAGTGAGATCACTGAAGCTTCGTCGCTTTCCTGATCAACTTCATCGGCAGCCTGGGGTGAACAAATGTGCTCAGCCTGATCATGCCCGGACAGTGATTGAGCCGCCGGGCTGAAGCGGAGAGAGCAGTAGCGTAGCGCCAGACCTTTGATGAGGTGCGCTGGCGTCGGCAGCCAGGGCTTGACAATTGCCCCAGCCCATGCTATCATCGCTCACCGTGACCGCAGGAAAGCAAAGGCCGGTCAGCCGACCGGCCTTTTTTCTTGTCGGATGAACTTCGGCGTAAGGCACACAAGGTCATGAGATGCTGAAACTGGCTTTCGTCTTTGCTGTTATCGTGTCGCTCCTCAGCCGGCGCTGGAACCTGGGGTACGTTCTGCTGCTGGCCTCAGCCCTGTTGGGTCTGCTTTTCAGACTCCCCGCGCTGGAGGTGCTGAACCAAGCATGGGTCGCCGTGATCGATCTCAAGACCCTGCGGCTGGTGGCCGCCGTGTTGCTCATCACTTCGCTGGGGGAATTGCTGCAGGAAGTGGAGAGCATGCAGCGGCTGATCAACTCGCTGCAAGAGCTCATCGCCGACCCCCGGCTGGTGCTGGCCATCATCCCTGCGCTCATCGGCCTGTTGCCCATGCCCGGCGGCGCAATGATGTCAGCCCCGATGATCCAGGAGATCGGCACGCAGCTAGAACTCAGCCCTGAGCGGAAAACCTACATCAACTACTGGTTCCGCCACGTCTGGGAGTACATCTTCCCGCTGTACCCGGCACTGATCCTCATGTCAGGGATATTGGACATTCCCCTCTCCCGTCTGATGCTCGCACAGGCCCCTCTCACCGTGGGAGCCATCGCCGGAGGCGCGCTGGTGGGGCTGCGGGGGATCGGGAGGCCCCCTGAGAAGATGGAGGTCCGGCCCGCGGTGAGAGGATCTCAGCGATGGCATAGCCTGCGGATGCTGGCATTCAGCATCTGGCCCATCGCGCTGGTGATCGTTCTCAGCCTCGGCTTCCAACTGGAGCTGGCGCTGAGCCTGGTGCTGGCCATCGTGCTGGCCGCAGTCGTCCATCGGATGAGCCCCCGGACCCTGGGCGGGGTGCTGCGTCGGAGCCTCTCTCCTGGCACGGCCCTGCTCGTGTTCAGCATCATGATCTTCAAGCAGATCGTGCTGGCCAGCGGCGCAGCCGACGCGCTGTCCTCTGCCTTTGCCGCCTGGGGGATCGCTCCAGTGGTGACCACTGCCGCCGTGCCCTTCGTCCTGGGCCTGTTGACTGGCCTCACTATGCCCATGGTGGGGATCGCGTTTCCGGTGCTGCTCCCCCTCATCTCCGGCAGCGAGTTGTACCTCAACCATGTGGTGCTGGCCTTCGGCGCAGGCTTCATCGGCGTGCTCCTCTCGCCAGTGCACCTTTGCCTGGCTCTAACGCGGGAGTACTTCCACGCCGAGTGGGCGGGCTTGTATCGACTGCTGCTGTCTTCGGCGGCGATTCTGAGCATCGCGGTGGCGGTGGCGTGGTTCATCGCCTGAAGAAACACTCACTCAGTCGGGTGGTTCCGCGTGCAAATAGTGCGTCACATCTTGACATCAGCCTGTGCCTGGTGTAGTAATGAGGGTGGGTTGGAGGTATTTGATGAACACGCGATTCATTCTTACCGATTATGTAGAGCACGCGCTGGCGTAAGCCGTCTACGACAAGCTGGCGGACGCTTCCTTCGCCGGGCGAATTCCCCAGTGCAAGGGAGTAATTGCTTTTGCATCCACCTTGCGCGAGTGCGAGGATGAATTGCGCTCTACTCTGGAGGATTGGATACTGGTCGGTCTCAAGTTGGGACAACCTGTGATCGCCAACTGCCCAGATCACTGAGAAGACCCCTGGCTTCGAGTGAGGCCAGGGGTTTTGGCTTCCAGGGGACTTCAGAAGACAATGAGGATGGTCAGGCCAGCGAGGAGCAGGAGAAGCAGAGCAGCCAGGCAGAGGAGATCAGCCCGGCGCAGTCGCAGTTCGTGCAGCGAGGTGCGGCGCACGCCAGAGGTTCCCAGCGCCCGCGCCTCCAGCGCCCGCCCCACGTTCTCGCTGCTGCGCAAGGCGGTGACCAGCAGCGCCACCAGGATGGGCAGCCGGTCGCGGGCACGGGCGAAGAGCGAACCCTTCCCTAAGTCCAGACCTCGCGCCCGCAGCGCGTCCACGATCTGCAGGTAGATGCTGTGCAGCGTGGGCAGGTAACGCAGGGACAGCGAGAGGGTCAGTCCCCACTCGTAGGGCAGCCCTAGGCGCACGAACCCCTGCACGATAGCCCGCTGCTCCGTGGTCAGTAGCCAGACGAAGAAGACGAAGGCCAGCGCGTCCAGCCGGGCGGCCATCAGCAGGCCGCGTAGGAGCGCCGGCAGCGTGACTCTCACCCGCCAGAACTCCAACAGCACGGGTTCCGCGTGAGGCATCAAGGGCAGCCACAACAGCGGCATCAGCAGCGTCAGCAGCAGCAACAGCCGCCAGATGCCCGCGATCCGTGTCCAGGGAATACACGCAGACGCCAGCAGCACATGGCAGGCAGCCAGCACGCCCAGGGTGACGGGGAAATTGGGCAGCACCAGGAGCAACACAGTCATCTCCACGATGAAGAGGAGTTTGACGCGGGGATCGACTCGATGCAGCCAGGAGGCACGCGGCACGTAGAGATCGAAGCTGGACATCAGGCCGTTCCTCCGCCGCCTTGCCCGTGTGTTGAGTGCATGCCGGCATAAGCGCGCACGAACTCCTCGACGGTAAGCACATCTGCCGGCAAGCCGCTGGGGGCGAGACGCTGGGCCAGGCGGGTGATCTGCGGCGGCAGAAGCCCGGCGGTTCGCAGCCGCTCGTCTCCCCCGAAGGCTTCCCGTAGCGAACCGTCCAGCAGCACCTGGCCCGCCTGCAGAAGGATGACCCGCTCGGCCTCCTCGGCCACCAGCGCTATGTCGTGGGTGATCAAGATAATGGTGTGCCCCTCGGCGTGCAGGCCAGCCACAGCGCTTTTCACCTCGCTGACGCTGTCCCAGTCCAGCCCGCCGGTGGGCTCGTCGAGGATCAGCGCCTGCGGGCGCATGGCGTAGACGGCCGCCAGCGCCACTTTGCGCCGCAGAGCAAAGCCGAGCACAGCCGGTGGCGCGTCAGCCATCTTCTTCAGACCGAACCGGGCCAAGGCATCGTCAATGCGGGCGCACACATCCGGCTCGCTCAGCCCCAGGTTGCGCGGCCCGAAAGCGATCTCCTCCCACGTCGTAGCGGCGAAGATCTGATGATCGGGATTCTGGAACACGTAGCCTACGGCGCTGGCCAGCTCGCGAGGTCGCAGGCTCGATGTCTCCTGCCCCAGCACGCGCACCTGACCCCGCGTGGGCAGCAGCAGACCGTTGAACTGCTTGGCCAGGGTTGTTTTGCCCGCGCCGTTGGAACCGATGATAGCCACGTACTCGCCCGCTCTGATGCGCAGGCTCACATCCCGCAACGCCCAGCCGGCCTCCGGATAGGCGAACCAGACCTCGTCGGCAGCGATGATCGGATGCTCAGCCATATGCACGTTCCCATGTGCCCATTACCTATGAACCACAGAATGCACCGATCACACAGATTACACAGAGGGGCACAGTCAGTGAAATCCGCGTCACCTGTGGTTCCTCTCCTCCCAGGAGCGAATGTGGTAGGCGACGATGGCCAGCGACACGTGCACGTTCAGCGATCTCCCCTTGCCGTACATGGGCACGAAGACAGCGTCATCGCAGAAGGCCAGCGTGGCCCGCGTGATGCCGTGATCCTCGTGTCCCACGACCAGGCAAACCTGCTGCGAAGGGGCGTAGGCGAAGTAGGGCAAAGCCTCATCGGCGATCTCCAGTGCGCAGATGCGGAAGCCTTCGTCACGCAGTTCGGCCAGGGCGACCGTTGCCTCCTCGATGTAGCGCCAGGGCACCCGCTGTTCCTTCCCCCTTGCGACCTTGGCGATGGTGGGATTCGGCGGCGTAGGCGTAATGCCGCAGAGGATCACCTCTTCCACCCCGCATCCGTCGGCGATGCGGAAGATGGAGCCCACATTCACGGGGTATTCGACGCTCTGCAAGACGAAGACGATGCGGTACTCCGGCGGGTGCGCTCTGCGGTATTGACGCAAGAATCGTTTCAGTTCCGTGCCGCGGAGTTGTCTCACGCTCACAAACTCCAGTCTCGGTACATCACGGTTTGATGGTCAGGAGTTGTACTCCACCGCTTGATGGCGAGGAGTTGTACTCCACAGTTTGATGGCCAGGAGTTGTACTCCACGCCCACGTTCGGGAGTGCAACTCCCTCACATCGGGACTCCCTCACATCAGAACGCTCTCACATCGGGCAGGGTCAGAATCCCCGATCTCGATACATCACCGTCTGATAGCCAGGAATTGTACTCCACGGCTTGATGGCCAGGAGTGGCACTCCGAGCCCACGTTCGGGAGTGCAACTCCCTCACATCGGGAGTCTCTCATCGGGACTCCCTCACACTGGGTGCGGTCAGCTCGCGCTCGGAACGCTGCCTTCACCCCACTGCCGCCGAGCCTCATCGCTGAAGATGTCCGCCATCTCCTGACCCAAGAGGACCACGTTGACCTCCCGCACGCTACAGTCGGCATGCTGGGCCAGGAAATCGCGCACCGTGCGGAGGACCACCTGAGCACAGAGCGGCTTGGGAAAGCCGAAGATGCCCGAGGAGATCGCCGGCAAGGAGACGCTGCGGATGCTGTGTAATGCAGCTAATTCCAACGTACTGCGCACCGCGCCGCTGAGCTTGGCTTCTTCATCACCGCTGCCCCACACAGGCCCGACGGCGTGGATCACGTAACGGACAGGAAGGTTGCCCGCGCCGGTGATGGCCGCGCTACCCGTAGGCACAGGCCCATGGTCGCGCACCCAGCGGTTGCTCTCCTCCTGGATCTGGTATCCACCGCGGCGGACGATAGCTCCAGCCACACCGCCTCCGTGTGCCAGGTGCTCGTTGGCCGCGTTCACGATGGCTTCGACAGGTTCCCGTGTCAGATCGCCGCGCACGACGCGAAGCGTCTGTCCGGCGGCCGTCTGGTACTCGAATACGATCTCGCGCATGATGGCCTCCACAATGGGAACCTGCAGCTTCGTAGGTCCGTCAATCCGTGACCCGGAAAGCAAGGTGCGGTAGCAAGGATATGCTAGCACAGGGGAGCAGTATTGTCAAAGCGGAGCCTACCCCCGAATCTACGGAACACCGAACTACGAATTGACGAAGTACAGAACCACCGAACTACGAACCACCAACATTGCCAGGGAACGAAATCTATGCTAGAATTGGCGCGGAGGTAAGACATGCATGTACTCTTGGCCAGTCCTGAATCGAAGGTGTGGTCATCCCGCAAGCACATCCCGCTGGGGCTGGGATACCTGGCCGCCTGCCTGCGGGAGGCAGGGCACGAGCCAGTCATCTTCGACGCCGCCGTGGAGGATGAACCGGTGGAAGCGGTCATCAACCGGGCCGCCAACGCAGGCCAGCCCTTCGGGCTCATCGGCATCTCGGCCACCACGCCCCTCGTCCCCGATGCCTGGGAGATGGCCAACACGGCCAAGAAACTGGGGCTGACCACGATTCTCGGCGGGCCACACCTGACCATCATGCCCCTGGAGTCCATGGAGAGGCCCTTCGTGGACTACGTCTTCAAGGGAGAAGGAGAACAGGGACTGGCGGAACTGGTGGACGCGCTGGAATCGGGGCGCGATCCGGGCAACATCCCTGGCCTCTTCTTCCGCCACAACGGCCAGGTCGTGGGCTCCGACCGCTCGCCGATGGTCGAGGATCTGGACAGCCTGCCCTTCCCAGCGCATGACCTGTTCAAGATTGATCGCTACACGAACCTCCAGCCGCTGACCGATGGGCTCGATCCCCATGCCCGCGCCTTCACCATCGTCACTTCTCGCGGCTGTCCTTTCCAGTGCATCTTCTGTTCCAAGCCAGTGACCGGCAACACCTGGCGAGCCCGTTCGGTGCAGAACGTGATTGCCGAGTGGCGCTGGCTGGTGCGCGACCTGGGGGCGACGGAAATCGGCCTCACCGACGACATCTGGAACCGCGATCTGGAGAGAGCCAAAGCGCTTTGCCAAGCGCTGATTGACGAGGGACTGAACAGGGTGCCCTGGATCACCGTGCATGGCATGAAGGTTAACTTCGGCGATCAGGAGCTCTACGATCTGATGAAGGCCGCCGGCTGCAAGCGGGTAGGCTTCGGCGTGGAGAGCGGTGACGAGTACATCCTCAAGCAGGTGATCAACAAGGGGCAGACGCTGGAGCAGGTGCGCGCCGCCTTTCGCTGGGCCAAGGCTGCCGGACTGGAGACGATGGGCTTTTTCATCTTCGGCATGCCGCACGAAACCGAAGAGACGATGGACAAGACCATCGACCTGGCACTGGAACTGGACCCGGAACTGGCCAACTTCCTGCTGGCAGCGCCCTTCCCCGGCACAGAAATGTGGGACTTGCTGCAGCGGGAGGGGCACATCTTCGCCCAGGATTGGCGCGATTTCTCCATTCACGACCAGAAGGCTCGCTTCGAGATGGGAGACATGACGGCAGAGCTGGTGGAGCGCAAGTGGAGGGAGGCATACCGGCGCTTCTACATGCGTCCGAACCGCGTGATCCAAAGACTGTTGAGCTGGGATACCTGGCGGCACGCTCCAGAGCGGCTGCGGGACTTCTCCCGCTTCCTCATAGGCGGCAGGCGTGCAAAGGCTTGACAATTGCGCCGGGAAGTGTCATAATCGAGGCGACATGAGAGAACATCAACTGGAGACAGATGTGTTCGTGCGTTGCCCCTGCTGGTGGATTGGCAAGAGACGCCAGATCCGGCAATGCAGCGGTACACCATTGAGCAGAAACGGCAACTTCAGAATGTGGCTCCAAGGTCAATTCACCGACGCGTCAGGGCAGCCGCTGAAGCCTTGATTGTTGAGGAGAGAGATGATGAACACAATTGCTATCGAATTGCCCAAACCATTGCTGGAACGGCTACAGAATGAATCCATTCCTCCGCAGCAAGTAATCGTTCATGCTCTGGAGCGATGGTTTGCTGAGCCGATGAGTAAAGTCAAAGCCGCCGAAGAGAAAGAGATGGATGCCATCATCGCCGAGTTGAGACGGGAAGGGGTGATCATGGAACCAACACACGAAATGCTGGCGATGGCTGCGAAGTGGGATGCGCTCAGCGAGCAGGAGAAACAGCGACACCGAGAGGAAATGGACGCCCTGCATCTTGATCCGCCGCTGTCACAGATCATCATTGACAGCCGGAGGTAGCCTCTTCATCTGATGCTCTCCCTTTTCCCTAAACTCCCACTCTACTGGGCCTTCCGCAAGCTCGGATGGCCCAAGCTTTATCCTTTCAGTCTGGTGATCAGCGTCAGCTACCGCTGCAACTCCCGCTGCCGCACCTGCGGCGTGTGGCGCAAATCGGCCGACGATATGACCCTGGACGAGTGGCGACAGGTGTTCCACAATCTGGGCCGCACGGTCTTCTACCTGACCTTCACCGGCGGCGAGCCCTACCTGCGCGCCGACTTCGCCGACCTGGTCATCGCTGCCTACGAGGAATGCCGGCCTGCGGTGATCACCATTCCCACCAACGGCCTGCTGAGCGAACGTATTGTCGCCACCACCGCTCGCATCTGCGCTGCCTGCCCTGACAGCAAGATCGGTCTCAACCTATCGCTGGATGCTCTTGGAAAGGAACACGACCGCATCCGCGGCGTGCCGGGGAACTACAAGCGAGCGATGAAGACGTGGCAAGCACTCAAGGAACTGCAAGCTGCACATCCCAACCTCATCCTCAGCGTGCATACCGTTATCTCCCGCTTCAACGTCGAGCACTTCCGACAGATACACGAGGGGTTGCAGGCCTTGGAGCCGGATTCCTACATCACCGAAGTGGCCGAGGAGCGTGTGGAACTGGACACGGTGGGCTGGGAGATCACGCCATCCGCCGAAGGGTACGCACCTGTGGCCGATTTCCTGAGCGCAGAGGCACGCCGCAGCCCAGCCCGCGGGCTGGCTCGGGTCACCCAAGCTTTTCGGGCGCAGTATTATCAGCTTGCCAAGCGAGTGCTGCAAGAGCAGCGCCAGGTCATCCCCTGCTACGCCGGCTGGGCCAGCGGCCACATCGCCCCCGATGGCGACGTCTGGACCTGCTGTGTTCGCGCCCAGCCCGTGGGCAACCTGCGGAAGACGGGCTACGACCTGGCCCCCATCTGGTTTGGCAAGGGTGAAGATGGAGAAATGGCGCGGCTGCGGCGCAGCATCGCCGCTGGCAAGTGCGCCTGCCCTATGGCTAACGCTAGCTACACTAACATGTTGCTCCATCCGCCGACGTTGGCCAGAGTGGCACTGGATGTGCTGCGATGAGCACCACCCAACTGCTCGACCCCCTCGCCCTGCACCATGACGCGCTCATCTTTGATGCCCACTGCGACACGCTGGGCAAGGTGCTGGCCGGCGTCCGCTGCCTGGGCGAACGCTCAGACAAAGGGCATACTGACTTGCCGCGCATGAAGGAAGCAGGCATCAGCGCACAGATCTTTGCCTGCTTCGTGCCTGAGCATTACCAACGACATGGGGCCACGCGGCACGGTTTGCAGCGATTGGACACCTTCTACCGAGAGATGGAGGCGAATCCGGACTGCTTGATGCTCGCCACTTGTGCGGCGGATATCGAGGAGGCCAAGCGGGTAGGACAAGTGGCCGGAGTGCTGGGGCTAGAAGGAGCCGAAGCTCTTGATGGCAGCATCGAGGTGCTGCGCTGCTTCTATCGCCTGGGAGTGCGCAACCTGGGGCTGGCCTGGGACCATCGCAACGCCGCCTGCGATGGGGTGAAAGTCGGTGGACGGCCAGGCGGATTGACCAGTTTTGGCGTGCAGGTAGTGAAGGAATGCAACCGGCTGGGAATCATGATCGACGTCAGTCACCTGACCGAGCAGGGCCTGCGAGACGTGTTGATCCTGAGTGAACAGCCGATCATCGCTTCCCACAGCAACGCCCGGGCCTTGTGCAACCACGTCCGCAATCTGAGCGATGCACAACTGGAGGCCATCGCCGCCAAGGGGGGCGTGATCTGCGCTACCTTTGTGCCCTGGTTCATCCGCGATCCCTGGCCAGGCTCTTCACGGGATGATTTTCTGGAGCACATTGACCACCTGGTAGCGGTGATGGGAATCGACCACGTGGCGCTGGGTTCCGACTTCGATGGCTACGAGCGGGGCAATCTGGTGGGCATGGAGGATGTCACGCGCCTGCCAGCGCTGACAGCGGGGTTGCTTGCCCGCGGCTATGAGGCCACCGCAATCAGGGGCATCCTCGGCGGCAACCTGCTGCGGGTCTTCCGGCAAGTGGTAGGATAAGGAACGAGCAGGAAGGCCAGCCGGAGAGACCCAATCCGCAAACCCCGGCAGGGGCGGGTCTGAGACCTGCCCCTTCTGGTAGGCACCCTCCAAGCAGGCGGAGCCGTACATGGGAAAGCAGAAGAACAGACGGCCAAAATGGAAGAAACCTGTGCTGGCGATCTCCGGACTCCTGCTCTTCGTCCTCGCCCTGGAATTGATGAAAGAGGGAGCAGGGGGACTAGCGCCGTTTCTGCGAGGCCGCCTGGAAATCACCAACATCGCCGACAGCATGGGGCTCGGTTGGCTGATGGCCTACTTGGTTCTGAGCGGATCGCCAGCGGCGGCTGCGGGAGTGACCCTGTTGAATGCCAACGCGCTGTCAACGCTCCAGACCTTCACCATGGTTGCTGGTTCCCGCCTCGGCGCCTGCTCCATCGTTCTGCTGGTTGGCTTCATCTACGCCCTCAGAGGACACAAGCGCTGGACGGCGCTCACTCCCGGCGTCCTCTCCATGATACTTACCGGCTCGATCCAATTGCTGGCCGTGCCAATGGGACTGATGATGCTGAGCCGGGGTTGGTTCCACCGCCTTTCTCTTCCCGCGCTGGAAAGGCTAGCGGGCGGCATCGACAGGGGACTGGAACCACTCGTCGGCCCTCTCGCAACCTTCCTTCCCGCCTGGGCGCTTTTCGCCGTTGGGGTGGGGCTGGCGATGTTCTCCTTCCGTCTGTTCGACCAGGTCCTGCCCAAGTTTCACCTGGAGAAAACGGGCTTCGACCAGATCCCGCGCCTGATCTACCGCCCCGGGATCATGTTCCTGATGGGATTGGCGGTCACTCTGGTGACGATGTCCGTCTCCATCTCGGTGGGTATCCTGGTCCCGCTCTCCACTCGCGGCTACATACGTCAGGAGAACATCATCCCCTACATCCTGGGAGCGAACATCTCCACTATGGTGGACACACTGGTCGCGGCGGCGCTGCTGGGGGACCCCCGGGCGGTGGCTGTGGTGATGACCTATGCTGCCTGCGCCGCCTTGGTCTCCCTGCCCATCGTTCTGTTAGCCTACCGGCCCTACGAAAGGGCTGTCTCGCGTGCGCTGGCCTGGATCACCCGGGAGCGCAGGAACTTCGCTCTCTTCCTGGTCATCATCATTGTCATCCCTGTGATACTTATCTTGCTGTGAAATGGGGGGTAGAAAGGCAGAGGCAATGAGGATTCTGCTCTCCCCCGACGGTTCTTCCCATGCCACCCGAGCGCTGGAACCCAGAGAGCGTGTCGCGAGGTAGAAGGGCAAAGGCAAAGGCAATGAAGATTCTGCTCTCCACCGACGGTTCTTCCCATGCCGCCCGAGCGCTGGAGCTCGGAAAACGTGTCGCGCTGAGGGCAGCAAGCGCTGTGGACATTCTAGCCGTAGCGGAGGGCGACCGGGCCCAAGGCGACAGAGAGGAAAAGACCCGCCGCATGGCCGAGGCAACTGCTGCCGACCTGGGAGCGGCAGGGATTCCGGCCGTCATTCATTGGCGGACCGGGCGGATGGCCGAGCAGGTGGTTCTTCAGGCCAAGGCCGCTCCGTATGACCTGGTGATCATCGGTAGCCGGGGCCGACGGGGAGTGAAGCGGCTGCTGCTAGGCTCGGTGGCGCTGCATGTCACCGAGCATGTCCCCACCTCTGTCCTGGTGGTCAAAGGCCGCGCTCGTGACCTCAGCCGTTTCCTGGTTTGCACCTCCGCTGGCCCCACGAGCGAGTACACTGTCCGGTTCGCCGGCCGCCTGGCCCGGGCATTGGGGGCCTCGATCACGTTGCTCCATGTGATGTCCCAAGTGGTGCTGGCCGAAGACGCTGTGTCAGACGACCTGGAGGCGTCGGCGCAGGAACTGATTGAGCATGGCTCGCGAGAGGGAGTGCATCTCAGCCAAATGCTGCACCTGTTGGCGGCAGAGGGACAGGGGGGCCGCGCGGTGGTTCGGCACGGCTTGGTGCTGGACGAGATCATCGCCGAAGTCCGGGAGGGCCGACACGACCTGTTAGTAACCGGGGCTCATGTTACCCCTGGTCTGAATGCTCGCCTAGTGGATGACCTGAGAGCAGACATCCTGTTGGCGGCCAACTGCCCCGTGATGGTGGTTCCAGAGATGGTAGTTCCAGAGATGCCAGAGGTGGTTCCAGAGATGGCACACGGGAGTTCTGATGATTGCAGTTAACGAGATGCTACAGAAACGCAGGGACCTCTTGCTGCCCACCATCGCCCGACTGCAAGAGGAATTGCAGGGAATGGACGGACGACTGCTGGCCGTGCGGGCAGGGGCCGAATGGCCCGAATTGCAAGGCAGCGACATCCGCCTGCGCTTGCTGGGCGAGGAATATGCCGTCGCCTGGCCCCAGGCGTCCGTCCGACGAGTCGAGGATGGGAGCGACGCGCGGGCGGACGTGCAGGTGCTGCTGCTCACCTACCTGCGCAACGCCGACGGCACGCCGCCTGCAGGTAGCTGGCTTTCCTTCCGCGAGTTGCCCGATGGCGGCTTCTACCATCGAGCGTTCCAGGGGTATGCGCCTGACCAGATCGCGCAGAGGCTGGGAAATGATCTGCCCGCCTTCCGCCGTGCAGCGGAGCAGTCCGGCGGGAGGAAGGAGCCGATGGGCGACGCATCGTACGGATTCCAGGCATTGCCCCACATCTGGCTGGCGGCCGTGCTCTGGGAGGGAGACGAGGAGTTTCCGGCCTCGGCGCGTATCCTCTTCGACGAGGCGTGCAGCCGCTACCTGCCCACGGACCTGCTGGCGACGCTGGGCCGCTGGCTGGTAGGCCGGTTGTTGAAGTAGGGGCAGGTCTGAGACCTGCCCCTACTGGACCAGACCTGCCCCTACTGGACCAGCCTGCCAGACCCATAACGCCCTTCGGCATACCCGTCGCGTCGCCGCCGCGCTGCATCTAGCGTGCTAGTGCCCAAGCTGAAGGAAAGTGTTCGTGGGGCACCAAGTGGATCTCCAAGCGGGCATCCAGTGCACGCGCCACCTGGTGCAAGAACTCAAACGAGCCGAGTTGCCCATGCTCAAGACGGGAAATACGAGGTTGCCGGGTGCCCGCCCTTTCTGCCAGAGCACGCTGGCTGAGCCCCCTCTTCAGACGCAGGTCAATCAACTGACGAATGAAATTGAACTCTACCTCCAAAGCCTCATACTCAGCGCGGAATTCAGGGTCTTTCATTTGCTGGGCAGTGTATTCGCCGAAAGAATACATGGTCGCCGATGGGCTCATCTCACCTTTCCTCGTCAAGCAATTCAGCCATTCGTCGCAGGGCTGTGTCGATCTCCCGCCGTGGCGTCTTCTGGGTCTTCTTCCTGAAGACGCGCAGCAACACAAACCGCCTGCCAGCACGAGCGAAACAAAGCACCTGATAGCCAAGCCGACCGGATGAAATACGCAACTCCCATAGCTTTCCCTTCAGGTGACAGGCATCTGGCATCCCCAGATCGGTGCCATAGGTATTAAGAAGGTTGACAGCTTATCATAGATTGGGCCTCTCGTCAGCTTTCGGCCCAGA
>Ga0208279_1001159_pt1 | contig 15301 bp, 13 predicted proteins | sample AntAceMetag02UKM_FD_184766 | JGI IMG/M metagenome (GOLD analysis project Ga0208279, IMG submission 184766) | Saline lake microbial communities from Ace Lake, Antarctica - Antarctic Ace Lake Metagenome 02UKM (SPAdes) (version 2) | ecosystem: Environmental > Aquatic > Non-marine Saline and... | reverse complement strand
TAGACAAAATAATTTAGAAAAGCGAATGCAGATCGTTCCTTATTCGGTTGGGAGTAAAACAAACAATATAAGAAAAGTAATTGAAAAAGATGGAGGCGGGTCACCAGGTTTCAACATTATCGGAAAAGAAGATATCGTTCCGATTATCAGCATTGATGAATTTATTTATAACCAAAAGGTTCAAAGGGTTGATTTCATCAAAATGGACATTGAAGGCTCCGAACTGGCAGCCTTGAAAGGGGCGAAGGAGACCATATCCAGGGATCGCCCAAAACTGGCGATTTCACTCTATCATAAACCCGAGGATTTCATTCTTATTCCTCAATACATAAAGGCAGAACATCCAGATTATGACCTGTACATTGACCACTACACGATACATGCCGAGGAGACTATTCTGTATGGGATAGCTCGATCAAATAAATCGAAATAGCGATTCCCCAAAGAGACGGAGCGCGCTTAAAGTTTGGATAAACACTTTATAAAATTAAAACCATAATTTAGAGGCAACTAATGGAAAATGCTCTCAAAATTGAAGAAACATACTTACCCTCCGATACCAGCTGTTCACAACTAAAAACAATCCAGCCATTTGACAAACCAATTTATGTAACCAGACCGACTTTACCGGATCGAAAAGAGGTATATCGAAAAATCGATGAAATCTGGGATTCAAAATGGGTAACAAATAACGGAAACCAGCACAAATCATTAGAATTCAAACTTAAAGACTACCTAAAAACGCCAAACTTAAGCATATTCTGTAACGGAACAATGGCATTGCAAATGGCCTGTCAGGCACTCAGACTGTCAGGAGAGGTCATCACAACACCATTTACTTTTGCTGCAACCCCTCATGTTCTCTACTGGAACAATCTAAAACCGGTGTTTTGTGATATAGACCCTGAAACATTTAACCTTGACCCAAAACGTATTGAATCTCTTATTTCACCACAGACTTCAGCGATTCTTCCGGTCCATACATTTGGTTACCCTTGCAATATCGGAGCAATACAGGAAATCGCAGACAGATACGGCATCCGCGTTATCTATGATGCCGCTCACTGTTTCGGCGTTGAAATAGACAACGATCCAATTGGAATATTTGGTGATTTGTCAATGTTCAGTTTTCATGCCACAAAAGTTTTTCACACTTTTGAAGGCGGGGCATTAACTTTTAAAGACACTGCAATAAAAGAACGCCTGGAGCTGTCAAAAAACTTTGGATTTAAAGGTGAAGAGTCGATTGTGGTTCCCGGCATTAATGGAAAGATGAATGAATTTCAGGCAGCAATTGGCATACTTATGCTTGATATTATAAAAGATGAAATTGCGAAACGCAGAGAATTAACAATTATCTATCGTGAACGCCTGGAGAAAATTGACGGCATTTCATTTAATGGAGACATGCCGGGAGTAAAACACAACTACTACAACTTTGTAATTACAATAGATGAAACAAAATTTGGTATCAACCGTGATAAACTCTACGATACGCTTAAAAAATACAACATTTTTACCCGTAAATATTTTTACCCCCTTTGCAGTCAGTTCCAGTGCTATAGCAATTACCCTTCCTCTTCACCGGAAAACCTGCCTGTAGCAGAGAAAATTACAAAATCGGTTTTGACACTGCCGCTTTATGGTGACCTTAAACCGGTGGATATCCACAGGATCTGTAATATTATTTCCCTATATTCCTGAAGGATTAAAAAGAAATCTATGCCGATCCCTTACTACTCAAATACTTCAAGGAAGCAGATGTGAAGAATGCTTAAGATACTTTTGGTTGATACCAATTTTTCGTCTGCACCGATCTATAACTTTCTCATTCAATCCGGATTCGAAGTTTCGTCATCAGCGATAAACCTGAAGATTTCCCTGCTAAATCAGCCAAGAATTACATCCAGCTAGATTGTTTCGATGTTGACCAAACCCTTGAAATAATAGAAAAAATGAACATTGATTATATTGTGCCCGGATGCAATGACCTCTCGTATCAAGTATGTGCTGAGCTTAATGCAAACAGAAATTTGGGATCAGCCGTGATCAGCTCTATAGAAAACTCAAAGAATACAATATTTTCATACGGCGAAAAGAGCTGGAAATATAAAAACAAGCACAGGGAAGGCATAGAATATGCCATTTATTCTGCTAACTAATTACTATAGTAAAAATCCGCTTAGAATTATCGAGGAGGAACTGCCGGAGGGATTCAATCTAATATTATTAGACAAGGCATGCAAGAAAGAGCTCGTTGAAAAAGCAGGTAATGCTGATTATTTCCTGGCAGGTGGTCGCATCCCCATAGACAGGGAAGTTGTTAATGCCGCTATTAACCTAAAAATGATCCAAAGGACGGGGGTTGGCGTTGATAAATTTGATTTAGATATGCTTAAAGAAAAGGGCATACCTGTTTATGTCAATCGCGGTGTTAATTCGCGTAGTGTGGCTGAACACACCCTAATGTTGATTCTTTCTGTGCTTCGCAGACTACCTTTACTGGATAATAGCGTTAAGAAAGGTAGCTGGCTTAAACACGAACTTGGAGTCGAATGCAGTGAGCTTTATAATAAAAGGGTTGGGCTTGTTGGTTTAGGTAATATTGGTGTTGAGGTAGCCAAAATGCTCCAGGCCTTTGGCGCAAGGGTTATATATTTTGGTCCCTCAAGGCTACCCAAGTGTGAAGAAAAAGTTTTGAATGTTAGTTATTGTTCATTACCGGAACTATTGAAAGAAGCAGACATAATAAGCCTGCATTGTCCGTTAAATTCGAAAACAGAAAAGATGATTAACCGTAAAGAGATTGCTACAATGAAATCAGGAGCAATTATAATAAACACTTCCAGAGGGCGATTAATTGATGAGGATGCTCTCATAAACAGCCTGAAGTTCGGGCATTTAAAAGGGGCCGGTCTGGATGTTTATGCTAAAGAGCCCTTATCTAAAAACAGTCCTTTATTGAATCTAGATAATGTAGTTCTCACACCTCATGTCGGTGGGTTAACTTCGGAAACATTTCGTAGAATGATGAGAGATGCATTCCAAAACATTAGACTGTTTGAAGAAGGGAAAAGAGCAAGACTTGAGTGCAAGAGATTGCAGCAGTAAACATGGTTCTTAAAACAATTGTTTAAGGGAACGAATGAAACACCATCAGCATAATCCTAATTATCATTTCATCGAAGACCCGGTTGAATTTAATAAGTACACGGCAAAAGAGCTATTGCAGTACTGCCTGGGAGCCGTGTTGTACATGCCGGGCACGAAAAACATCATTGATAGTATATTAAGTAAAAACTCGCCTGCTCCGTCCATGGTGATGGATTTTGAAGATGCGATTCGGGGAGAGGATTTAACGGCGGCTGAAACGAATGTCCTGGAGCATCTGGAGCAGCTCTCTGACGCATTGAATACAGGGCTGATTAGTCAGGATGACATTCCGTTGATTTTTTTGAGGGTCCGAAGCCCCGAACAATTTCGAAGCTTTGCGGCCAGACTGGCGGTCAATCAGGCGAAAATATTGTCTGGGTTTGTATTTCCTAAATTTGATTCCAACAACGGGAATGAGTATTTAAGTTGTCTTGAATCTATAAATAATGAGACCGGCGACGTATTGTATGGCATGCCGATCCTTGAAGGCAGCACTGTCACCCTAAAAGAAACAAGATCAGATGAACTGAACAGGATAAAGACGTTGCTGGCGGCCAGTAGAAACATGATTCTTAACATTCGGGTGGGTGGCGCTGATTTTTCCTCGATATTCGGAGTGAGGCGGGGTATCAATTACTCCATTTATGATATTATGACGGTTCGGGATTGTTTGTCGGACATCCTTAATTATTTCATTAGAAAAGGTGAGGAATATGTCGTATCTGCGCCGGTGTGGGAGTACTTTTTGGCGGATAAAAAAGAAAGTCTTGACCATCTGCTGGAGGGAAACATCCATCGGTCTCTGTTGCAGCGGAGTTCCATCGTGAATGAGGCCATTGACGGCTTATTGCGAGAGGTCATTTTGGATAAAGCCAACGGATTTGTCGGGAAAACAATCATCCATCCCTCGCACTTAAAATATGTGAATGCCATGCAGGCGGTCACGAAAGAGGAATATGAGGATGCCGTTCAGATCTTGGACACGTCGGGGGGCGTGATCAAAAGTACGAAATCGAATAAGATGAACGAGATCAATCCGCACAGAAACTGGGCAAAAAAAATTGTTCAAAGAGCAAAGGCCTTCGGTGTAATTGAAAATGAGGCGGCCTATTTAAAATTAATTTTCGGGTAATTTCCCCTTTACCACAGTAGTAATCCGGAATTTTGATTGCATCCGAAAAAAGCAGTGCAGGAAAACAATGACCAATAATGTGACAGATCAGTTTGTTGATGAACTTTTTAACTTGACCCGGACCAGGTTTCAGGAGTCCGTTATTTTTCAGGCCAAAAAATGCCTGCTTGATTATTTGGGGGTTACTCTCGCCGGGGCGAGAATGTTGGAGGGGAAGGCCGATGCGCTGTTAAACAGCCTTGGATCTGTAGAGGAGAAGACTTCTGTAATAGGCTTTAACAGAAAGGCATCGCTTCAAAATGCGGCTTTGGTAAACGGGATGTGTGCTCATGTTGCTGAGCTGGATGACGGAGTGAGGTTTGGAATGATGCACCCCGGTGCGACGGTTCTTTCAGCTCTTCTTCCGCTGGCCGAACATGAAGAACTGACAGGAACTGATTTGCTTACAGGGATCATTACCGGCTATGAAGCTGCGATACGGCTGGCAAGCGCTATTCAACCGGCCCATCGCAACAGGGGATACCATGCAACAGGCACCTGCGGCACTATCGGAGCAGCCGTCGGGGCCACCGCTGCACTCGGTTTCACAGAATCGCAAATGAAAAATACTCTGTCCGTTGCGGCTACCGCCGCATCCGGAATGCTGAAGGTAATCAAAGACGGCTCGGAGCTGAAACCCTTTAATGCAGGGAATGCCGCAGCTTCCGGACTTGTTGCGGCATTCATGGCGCAGGCTGGATTTGAGGGGCCGGATGATGTGCTGGAAGGTGAATGGGGGCTGATTTCCATGATGACGGAAACCAGCGATCTTTCGCTATTAGAGAGAAAGACCAGTGAACCGCTTGGAATTGAAAAAATTTATGTAAAGCTCCACGCGGCATGCAGGCACTGTCATCCGGCCATAGAAGCCGCATTGCGAATACGGCAGAAGACCGGAATACAGGGCGCTCAAATCAAGAACGTGATTGTAACCACGTATGGTTTGGCTGCTGGCGGTCATGACCATACCCTGATCAGCGGGATTAATTCCGCCAAGATGAGTACACCCTACAGTGTGGCGGTTGCCTTGATGACAGGGCGGGCCGGCATTCAGGAGTTTTCAGAGAAACAAATTGTGGATGCTGCCACTCTTTCGCTGGCGCAAAAGGTTGTCGTTTCAGAAGATGAGGCGCTTTCCGCTCTTGTTCCCGGGAAACGTCCCGCAATCGTCAGAATTACAACCAGCGAAAACGAATGTTATACAGAACGGGTCGATTTGACTAAAGGAGAGCCCGAAAACCCGATATCTGTGGATGAGCTTCAGAAAAAATTCATTTCATTGGCTGAGTATGGGAATAAGACGCAGGTGGAAGCCAGTCAAATCATCCGGTATGTTTGGAATCTTGAGAGCGATCTTGGACGGTTGTTTCCATTGCTTTAGATTTAGAGAGTTGCAAACGCATTATTATTGAGAAAGAAGAAATGAAAAAGACCAGATTGTTTCTAAGTAAAATAGGCTTGCCGTCCGGAGACGCATACGACTTACCGACTTCTAAAAAACGGTTTTCAGACGGTGCGCAATACCGGTTTGAAGTACCGGGGATTCAAGGGCCGGGGGCTATGAAGGCCTTACTTGAAGAAGCCAATTCACTCGGGATGGTCATTCATCGAGTGACGCAGACAAAGGGCATTATGCTTCTGTCGAATGATGACATTCAACAAATGGTTGCCTTGGCACAGAAGTGGCAGATTGAGTTGGTGTTGGCGATCGGTCCACGGGCAACCTATGATACCAGCGCATCGGTTCACACCGAAGAAGGACAGCGCATGGGTTATCGGCTTCGTGGTCAGGAACAGATTATCCGTTCCATTGAAGATGTAAAACGAGCCGCTGCTTTCGGCTGTCGATCGTTTTTGATCTATGATGAGGGTTGTCTATGGGTACTGAACGAAGCGCGCAAGCTCGGTGAGATTCCGATGGACTGTAAATTTAAAATTTCTGCACACTGCGGGCATGGTAATCCCTGTTCAGGGAAACTATTGGAAAGTATCGGTGCTAACTCGTTGAATCCGGTTCGGGACATTCAGCTCCAAATGCTGACCTCGCTTCGTCAGGCCATTGACATTCCGATTGATATTCATACCGAAAACCCCGCTTCTTCCGGAGGGTTTATCAGGCACTATGAAGTGCCTGAAATGATCCGTATTGCAGCGCCTATCTACTTGAAAACCGGCGGATCAGTCGCGAAAACGCACAGCTGGGATTCCACCGAGGCCGATGCAAAAAAACGCGCCAAACAGGTGATGCTCGTTAAGCGCGTGATCGACAGTTACTGCCCGGATGCTGTGTGTTCAGACCGGGGATCCATCAGATGAGCAAGCAAGCTTTCGCCATAGTTCTTGGAGGGACTAACCCTCACATAGCCTTGATTAAGAATCTTCAGAAGCGTGGGTATCGCACCATTCTCATTGATTATCATGAGAACCCGCCCGCCGCGAAATTTGCGGATGAACATGTAAGGGAGAGTACCCTTGACCTGGAGGCAGTGCTTGAAATTGCTAAGCGGGTGGATGCAAAGCTGGTTATCAGCGCATGCGTCGACCAGGCGAATATGACAGCATGTTATGTTGCGGAAAAGTTAGGGCTCCCTGCCCCTTACAGCTATGAGACAGCTCTAAAGGTTACTAATAAAGGGCTCATGAAAGAATTGATGGTCGAGATTGGGGTTCCAACATCCCGACATATTTTCGTTAAAAGCCTATCTGAGTTTTATGAGTCCGGGCTGGAGTATCCTGTTGTGGTAAAACCGGCCGACAGCAATGGATCTGCGGGGGTGAGAAAGGTTTGTTCAAAGAAAGAGTTATTAACCTTTTTACCGCAAGCCCTGAAAACGAGCAGAACCAAACAGGCGATTATTGAGGAATTTGTAGAGGGGTTGGAAGTAAGTGTCGACTGCTGGGTGGATAATGGAGAGGTACATGTTGCGTTGATTCGTCAAAAATTTGAAATGGATGCCGGATGGGGAACGGTAATACAATCGCCAGGCTCTTATGCGCCATCAAATATTTCAGCAGTGGCTAAGCAGAAGTTTTCAGATATTGTTAAACGCATTACAGATGCGCTAGAGATAAAATCAACTACCTTTTTGTTACAAGCATTTGTGAAGGGTGATGATGTAAGTGTTATTGAATACGCACCACGAGTGGGTGGTGGAATGAGTTTCAAAACCATCGAGTTGTTGACGGGGCTTGATTTTGTTGATCTGACAGTGATCTCATACTTGGGTGATACCAAGCCGATCATTATGCGTAATATTGCTGGGTATTATTCCACAAACATCATCTATGCCAAGCCGGGAGTGTTCGAACGGCTCTATGGTATGGAGCAATTAATAGAGAATGGTGTTGTTAAAGAAATGTACTTCTACAAAACCAAAGGAATGATCATCGGTGACGACATGTCCACCCGTTCGCGTATCGGTGCATTTCTAATCTATGCGGAAGAGAGAGAGCAGTTGATTGAAAAATTGAAGATAGCTGTCGCCGGTTTGGAGGTTTTTGATGCCGAAGGAAATGCTCTCATCCGCAAGGATATTTACGACAAATTAAAGGTGTAATGATGACTGAAAACATTTCATATAGCACGCGCACCATAAATACCACATTAGGAGATGGGGTGAGAGTGTTTTTCATTTGAGTCAGAGAAAAACAAATAGAAAAATAAGTGAGAACAAGACAAAAACACACTAACTCAGTGATAATATGTTTACTGCATTGTTTTGAATGTCTGATATTGCAAAAAAAAATTGGGTAATGGAGAATAATAATATGTACACGTTGGGTCTATCAGCTTTGTATCACGATTCAGCGGCTGCCGTGGTCAAAGATAACTCTATAATTGCCGCTGCTCAAGAGGAGAGGTTCACTAGAAAAAAGCACGACCTCCGCCTTCCCGTCAATTCCATCGAGTATTGTCTCCGTGAAGCAAATGTAGCTGCTGAGGATCTTGACGCAGTCATTTATTACGAGAATCCTGTTCTGTCGCTCGACAGGGTAGTCCGCATGGGAATGGCGGTTGGCCCTCCCTCTGTAAAACACACCGCATCAACGCTGAGTTCTTTATTGTCGCACAAATTGTGGATAGAGAATCAACTGAGAACCCTCTTGGGACGGTTGGGTCGCGAGGATCGTTTATTGTATGCAGAACATCACATGTCTCATGCGGCTTCCGCCTTTTACCCATCGCCTTTTATGGACGCTGCCATCGTTACGGTAGATGGCGTCGGCGAATGGGCTACCACGACCATCGGTCACGGACACGGTACAAAAATCGAGCTCACCAAAGAAATTCGGTTTCCGCATTCTCTGGGACTGCTCTACAGTGCGTTTACCATGTACTGCGGATTTAAGGTAAACTCTGGAGAGTATAAACTCATGGGCCTCGCTCCGTATGGAATACCGAAGTATTATAATATTATTAAAGATCACCTGATTGATATCAAACAGGACGGCTCCTTCCGTCTGGAAATGAGCTACTTTGACTATTTGGTTACCGACCGGATGATTGGCGAAAAATTCGAGAGGCTGTTCGGCGAAAAAGCAAGAGAGCCGGAAGTTAAAATAACTCTGCACCAGATAGATGTGGCCGCATCGATCCAAAAAGTGACGGAAGAGGTTGTTTTGAAACTGGCGAGACACGCAAAGGAAGTCACTGGGTCGAAAAATCTTACCATGGCTGGCGGGGTAGCTCTAAATTGTGTGGCCAACGGCAAATTGATCCGAGAAAAGATTTTTGATAGCGTTTGGATTCAGCCCGCAGCGGGTGATGCTGGTGGCGCACTGGGAGCAGCATTGTTAGCCTCGTATCAGCATTTAGACCAACCAAGAAAGTTGGGGGATAAAGACTCGCAAAATGGCAGCTTGCTGGGACCGCGATTCTCGGGAAACGAGATTCAGAAATATTTGGACGACAATAATCTTTACTACACACAGCAAAAAGACGAGAGCGTATTGCATGATATTATTGCGGACGAATTGTCGCAGGGAAAAATTCTAGGCCTTTTTTGCGGGAGGATGGAATTTGGGCCTAGAGCGCTTGGGAGCCGATCAATTCTTGGCAATCCAAGAAAAATGGATATGCAATCCAAGATGAATTTGAAGATCAAATACAGGGAGTCCTTTCGGCCTTTTGCTCCGTCGGTTTTGCTTGAAGATTTAAAAGAATACTTCGAACTGACGCAGGAAAGTCCGTATATGCAGTTCGTAGCGCCTGTCCAGGAAGCGCGCCGAAAACCCTTTGACATGGATGCGCACAGAAATGGCGGGAAGCCTATTATAGATATAGTGAATGTGATGCGCTCGGATATCCCCGCCGTAACGCATGTCGATTATAGTGCACGGATTCAGACTGTGGATGCGGATAGAAACCCTCGCTATTATAAAATCATAAATGCGTTCAAAGAAAAAACCGGATGCGGGCTTCTCGTAAACACATCGTTCAACATCAGGGGAGAGCCCATCGTGTGCACACCGCAGGATGCGGTTCGATGCTTCATGCGAACCGAAATGGACATCTTGGTGTTAGAAGATATTATTTTGTATAAGGACCATCAAAAGTTGAGCCAGTACTATGATGAAGGAGATCAAGAATATGAACTCGATTGACAGAGACAAACACGGAGCAATGGATTCACTAGAAAAATTCGTCGCCCATAATATTTGCATAGCCCATGGGCACGATCTCGCCGAGACAACGATCCCCTTGGATCCCGACAAAGAGGTGAGTAGCTATTTCTCACCGCGCGCGAGTTTAACAGCGGCCGAGCCCTGTTTTGAAATAAACTACAATTCTACCGAAGAACTAAAGAAGGTGCTAGAGAATATTTGGGCCAACGAACCGGCATTGAAGAACTTAGCACCAACGTTAGCAGCTCTTGCCTGCATGCTGGAAAACAATCTCGATCTGGACGAGGAACTTCCTTCGTTTGTGTATACTCTTTAATTGGACACTATGAAAAATAATAGCACAATGAAACATCGATTGAGAAGCTTGGATCCATTTCTGAGTTTTGCGTATAGTAGTGGGGATCTACCGGAGTCGAGCTCGGAAAGTATCATTCCTGGGTTCAAGGTTCTCAGCAGTCCAGACGAGACCCCGGAAAACTTATTGAAAGTTGTGACATTAGGCGGATCAACAACCTCCCAGTATTTTTTGGAAAACTGGCCCAAACACTTCAAATCGCTACTGGATGACAAACAGAAACCTTCAATACTCTACAATGGGGGCGTCAATGGCTATTCGAGCAACCAAGAACTATTGAAATTGATACGGGATGTGCTTCCTTTGAAACCCGATATCGTGATTAGCCTGACCGGAATTAATGACATTGGTTTTATGCATTCCATCAAAAAGCACCCGATGATTCATCCATATAGTAACTATGTTTTACAGACGGTATTGAGCAAGCGCATAAGGTCTAAGCAAAAGCAGGATGTTATCAATGACATCAATTATGGCCCAGTTGTCGACACCACGCCGGCTGAACAATGGAAAAAAAATCTCAGACTTATGTCCGCAATCACAAGAGAATACGGCGTGCGATTCTATGCGTTCTTGCAACCCACGATGGGCGTTGGCAAATACACACCGAGCGAGCACGAGAACGAAATGTTGGACGCGTACAATGAAGCGCGTGGGGGAGTGTATATTAAAGAAACACTGGCGTTTTATGAAGATGCAATAAAAACCTGCGATAAATATGACAACGTGATTAACCTTGTTGATATCTTGAAGGATTCCCGTGATTTGTATTACAACCCACGACATCAAAATGCCGAGGGATATAAACTCATCGCAAACGCAATATTTACTCACTTGGTGGATGCCAAAGCGATATAGCCTCCCGCTGCTATCTACACAAGCGTTCGGGATTCCACTTTGTCCGAAAATGGCGCGGAAGTCGACTCCACCTTTCTCATTCATGCTTGACGTGGCTTGTTTGATTCCATTATCGGCCACAAAGAACTGCTCGAGCAAAAACTTATTGAGGAATTCTATTTGTTGAAAACGAAAGGCATGGAAATTGATTCGGAAATGGCAAGTCGTAACAGGGTCGGGGCTTTGCCTGTGAAAACGGATAACCAACAGGATTTATATAAGATAATCAAAATCGCGGTCGTTAAGTTGTAAGGTTATGGCGCTGAAGACAATCCAATTACGAAGAAAGATATTTTCCAAGGTGTGATGGTGTAAAAACAGCGTGAACTGTGTTTGGAAAAGGAAGGGAATGGAATAGATAAAGCAATGAAAACTATCAATACCCCCGTACAGGAACAGGTAGTGAGCGATCTTGGCATTGGTGAGATGATCGCGATTTCCGGTTGCATTTGTACAGGACGAGATGCGGTTCTGCCCAAACTGGTTCGTTTGATTGAAATAGGAGAGCTTGCTGCCGCCGGGATTGACCTTCAAGGGGCGGTGATTTTTCATACGGCGGTCAGTCCGTCCGGTGTGGGACCGACTTCCAGCAACAAATTCGACATAGAAAGCACCATTCCCGCGCTGTCAAAGGCCGGAGTTAAGATCCATCTGGGCAAAGGAATGCTGAGCCAAAAAACGATCGAAGCACTGGATGAGCACAATTCGGTATATGCCGTGATCCCACCCGTGACCGCGCTGCTCGAAAGCAGGATTATTGAGAGGCGGGTCGCGGCTTTCCCCGAAGAGGGGATGGAAGCGCTCCACCTGCTGCGTGTTGACGGATTCCCCTGTATTATAGCGGCTGCCCATGGACGGTCAATAGGCGCATTCGATAAGGAATAGAGAATATAAAGCGAATAATTAGTACACTTGATAAATAGTGCCAATATCAGTATCAAGATATACGGTACGAACTATAGTAAGGATACTTTTTATGTCATATAGTTTATGTGTCCATATTGGTTTGCCCAAGACAGCAAGTACGTATCTTCAAGAAAAGATATTCAGTAACATCCCTGGCTATCTTGGTAAACATGCCACTCTTAAAACTGATCAAGATATTGCAAAGCAATTTGCCCATATTGCTCCTGTTAGCCCACTTCGATTAACGGGGGATCCTGAAGCAATAAGGTGGTGGCAGCGTACAAGAGAGTTCGCAGAAGCAACGTGGCCGGATATACGACAATTAATCCTCAGCGAAGAATATTTAACGAGGCGTTTGGCAGTTAGTGAATTTGAAGCTTCGCCGATCGGATATAATAGAGATCAAAAAGATGGAGATTCTAAATATAAACCACAGCATGGATTATCTGAGTTTGAATTTCATGTAATTAGTAAATTACCAACGAATAATTTTAAACTAGATGTTAACCGGCCGATTGTCGGGTATCTTTCTTTCCTTAGACAGTCTTTACAAGACCTTAAAGCTATCAAAGTTATATTTGTATTACGAAATCAATGCGAATGGTTGGCATCGCGGTATGTTCAACGGTCTTGGCGGCGGCTTGGTGCTAATCAGAAAGACTTTGAAAGCCAGGTTGATAATCTCATAGAAAGAAAGGATGACTATATTGATTGGTCGATCTGGGTTGAACAGTTACAATCTACGTTGGGGAAAGATAATGTATTAATTCTTCTATATGAAGATATGGGCCGCAGCATATTCTGGAAGGCTCTAAGCAATTTTTTGGGTGTCCCTTCTCTTGGCCTTCAAAAGAATAGTTCTTCTCCACACACACAAGAGAACATGAATGTGAGACGTGTTGCACAAAATAGATGGGGGGTCCGTCCGCTTGGTGAAGGCTGGAATTATAAACCCACCCGATTGTATTGGAGCGAAACACAGTTTCCGTTGGCACAATGCATGACACTGAAGATTATCGATCTGCTGAAAGGCTATATCAACTTGGATCCTGCAGTTTTGGCATTGCTGGACTGGAAGCGTAAACCTGAAATTGAACTTACACGCGACCTTAGAAAACGAATTACAGAGTATGTGAGACCATCTAACGAGCGATTATCCATGATGCTCAGTAGAGATCTACGTCCGCTTGGTTATTAGTCAATATTCGGTTTATCCTTTTATACGGTTCTCTATAAAGCTCAAGTAGCCAATCCGGGTCATTCAGAGGGCTGATGCCAAAGTAATGCTCAACGATCTACCGAACCTTGGATGTTTTTTTGTTACGTTTAATTTCATATTCGGTCAAAGTGGCCGCGGTTGAATTTTTTATCATGATCCCGTCGGCGATATCATTTCCATCAAGAAAATTTCGGTTAGGGAAAAGGAGTACTCTGACATGATACTCACTACAGAGGAAATTGAAAAGAGGGTAAGAGCTTCTAGAAAAAATCCATCTGGGCAAAAAAATGCTGAGCCAAAAAAAATCGAAACACTGGATGAGCACAATTCGGTGTATGCCGTGCTCCCACCCGTGACCGCGCTGCTCGAAAGCAGGATTATTGAGAGGCGGGTCGCGGCTTTCCCCGAAGCGGGGATGGAAGCGCTCCACCTGCTGCGTGTTGACGGATCCACCTGTATTATAGCGGCTGCGCATGGACGATCCATAGGCGCATTCGATAAAGAATAGGGAATATAAAATGATTCACGACGATATTCAATCGAAGGTCAGGGATACCCTTATAAGGGCAGCGACGACGTTCCGTGAAGATCAAAAGGCAGCATATAAAAAGGCATTGAACAACGAAAAAAATCCCCAGGCCAGGTGGGTATTGGAAAATCTCCTTGAGAATGCAACGGTGGCGGAGAAAAACAAATTTCCTTTGTGTGATGACACAGGCATTCCGCACCTGTTTCTTGAGGTGGGACAAGGGCAATCGCTGAGTGGCAGACTTATCCACGCTATACAGCAGGGTGTTGTCGAAGGGCTACGGAATCTGCCCGGAAGGCCCATGGCGGTGAGAGGAGACGCCATTCAACGACTGGAACAATCTGTCGGGTTAGAGCAAGACCCGGGCGCCCTTGCCATCGCACCTATAAATATCCGGGTTATAAAGGAGGAGGTTGTCAGGCTTCATGTTCTTATGCAGGGCGGGGGGCCGGAAATCCGCGGCAAAACATACCGTGTTTTCCACCAGCATAAGTTGTCGGTGATTATAAACGAAATCTTAAAATGGGCTGTTGAGGGCGCGGCACAATTGGGATGTACACCTTGTGTTCCGGCAATCGGTATCGGCAGATCGCATTTTGAGGCTGCATCCTTGATGCTTGAGGCAATGGTTTATGGCAAACTTGACATTCAAAGTACGATAGAGCAGGAGATAACTGATCGTATCAATGAGAGCAATGTTGGACCACTGGGGTTAAGGGGAAACACAACCGCCTTAGCTACCTTTTTGCGTATAGGCCCGCAAAGGGCGAGCGGCGTTCGAATTGTATGTTTGCGCCCCTGTTGTTGTTTTGAACCGAGGGTTGCCTGCGTATCTCTGTAGACGAGAACCGCAGCAAGTCCGGGCGACTGTACTCCGATGAACTATCTGAGTGCCCATTCTCACACAGGAAACATTTCTGCTGCCCGTATACATTAACAACAGATGCATTTGAACAATTAATAAATCATAAAAAATCTCCATGTAAACATTTTGAAAATTACAAATTTATTTGGTAGTGAGAGGTCAAAGATGAGCCGATTAGCGCCCATAAGTGTAAGTACTTATACACGAATAAACCACCTAAAGCAGACCATAGAAGCACTTAAAAAAAATACTTTGGCAAAAGAAAGCATACTCTATATTTTTTCAGATGGACCAAAGAAAGGTGATGAAGAGGCAGTTGAAAAAGTAAGAGAGTATATACAAACGATAGATGGTTTTAAAACAATGCATATTGTTGAACAAAAAGACAATAATTTGCGCCGAAATCTGAAAGAAGCCAAGAGAGTGCCACTTGCTCAACATGGTAAAATAATTAGGATGGAGGATGACATTGTTACTGCTCCAGGATATTTGCAGTTTATGAATGATGCGCTAAATTTTTATGAGAATGATAAAAATATAATTGCTATAAGTGGATACAATGTACCAGCTAATTTTCCTAA
>Ga0208279_1001152_pt1 | contig 15456 bp, 18 predicted proteins | sample AntAceMetag02UKM_FD_184766 | JGI IMG/M metagenome (GOLD analysis project Ga0208279, IMG submission 184766) | Saline lake microbial communities from Ace Lake, Antarctica - Antarctic Ace Lake Metagenome 02UKM (SPAdes) (version 2) | ecosystem: Environmental > Aquatic > Non-marine Saline and... | reverse complement strand
ACTTTAATTTCGCTGAGTATCGCTTGGCCATATTTGCCTCCTCTGTGCAATTTCTATGATCTCACACTTGCCAGAGGAGGTCAACTTCACACAGTACCTACTGGTGCAACTTTTGGGGTAAATATCCATGGCTTCTGAATCGCTATTCCGTCTCAGCATTGTGAGCGCTCTAATCGTCCAGATAGGCCATATATGGTTGGTTCTAGTTTTATACAAGTTACTCAAACCAGTTAACAAAAACCATGCTGTGCTTATGGTTATATTCTATCTGGTCGGTGTCCCTATCGCGATGCTCAGTGAGCTTAACCAATTTGCTGCCCTGCTACTATTGAGCGGTGCTGACTACTTGACAGTATTCACAGCAGATCAGTTGCAAGCTCTGGTGCCCCTATTTCTTGAGTTGCGCGAAGCTGGACTTGTTATCGCCCAGATATTTTGGGGCCTTTGGCTATTTCCCATGGGTTATTTAGTTTTCAAGTCGGGCTACATTCCCAGAATTCTGGGCGTCTTGTTGATGATTGGATGTTTTGGCTATCTGATAGATTTTGTTACAATCGTTCTTTTTCCCAACTTCGGTGTGATAATTAGCGGGTTTACGGGTATTGGGGAATTTTTATTGCCCTTGTGGCTTTTGATTAAAGGTGTAAACGTCGAACAGTGGGAAAAACGTGCTCTTGAATCTGCCTGAATAGAACCTATGCCGAAGGGCTAGGGATTTCGTTACTTTGGAACATTATAACAAAACCTGACATAGTGCTTCACCTGCCGCTATTCCGCTGCGCTTCATAGCGGCAGGTTAGTTTGGTCGTTAGCCCGTGGAATTACTTAAGCCGTATTCAACCTTATGCACACCATTGATGTTATCCGGACTACCGACTGGGCGAAGAATGCTATGTTTGTGTTCCTGCCCGACACAGCGTTGATATTCTCAGTAAGCGCAGTGGTCATCGTGCTTTCTCTTTGTCTACGCCTGGTCGTGTATCTTCGTTCTCGAAAAGCGCGCTGAGTAATTTCCATTCTATGTAATCCAATGAAACTTTTGGTTCAAATGGTGACGAACAAGTTCGTTGAGAATTGGCAGGGGAGAACACTTTCTCCCGCCAGCCAAAATTCGATAACAATGAATTCTGAACAAAACAGGAGAAAGAAAATGATGACCAACGGCTCAGAAAAAAGAAGAATAAAAAACAAGTACAGATTTGTGCTATCCATCCTGCTGGTTCTCCTGCTGGTCGCCTGCGCCAGCCAGACCGCAACGCCGCCCCTACCGACCGCGACCTCAACATCTGCACCCTCGCCTGGTGGGCCGGATTATTGGCCCACCGATGGTTGGCGCACATCGACACCTGAGGAGCAGGGGATGGACTCGGAACAACTGGCGGAATTGATGGATTACCTCCAGGGACAAAACAGTTTTACCATTCACAGTCTGCTGATCATTCGCAACGGATACATCGTAACCGACGCCTACTTTTATCCTTTCGCTCCGGACGCGCTGCACGAGCTCGCCTCCGCTACCAAGAGCTTTACGTCGTCGCTCATCGGCATTGCCATCGACAAGGGGTACATCGAAGGCGTCGAGCAACCCGTCCTGGACTTTTTCCCGGAGCGAACCGTGGCTAACCTGGACCCAAACAAGGATGCGATGACGCTGGAAGACCTTCTCACTATGAGATCAGGCTTCAGGTGTTCTGACCAGGGTTTTGTGACTTTATCTCAGATGAAGGCAAGTCCGGATTGGATCCAGTTTGCGCTTGATCTGCCGATGGCCGTCGAACCGGGCACCCGCTGGGTCTACTGCAATGCCAACTCGTATCTCCTCTCTGCCATCATCCATGAGACCTCGGGGATGAACGCACTGGCGTTCGCCCAGGAACACCTCTTTGGGCCTCTGGGTGTCTCCGATGTCATCTGGACGACTGGCCCACAGGGGAACAACCGGGGCTGGGGTGAGATGAAGCTGGCACCCCACGATATGGCCAAGCTTGGATACCTCTTCTTGAACGAAGGGTGGTGGGATGGCCAACAGGTAGTGTCTGCCGCGTGGGTAAAGGCGGCAACGAGTGGCGGTAGTTACGGTTACCAGTGGTGGCTCAAGCCTTCTAGCATCTATTTCGCCACTGGCCATGGTGGACAAGAGATTTGGGTTCTGCCCGATCGGGACATGATTGTGGTCATGACCGGTGCAACCGGTGGAGGCGGCGCGGGTGATTGGGGTGATCAGCTGATGGGATCTCATATCATCCCGTTGGCAGAATCCGCAGCCCCGCTGCCCCCCAATCCCGACGGGGTGGCTACCCTGGAATCAAAGACCCAAGCTGCGGCTGCGCCAATCCATGTTCAGCCTGAACAAGTGCCGCCCATGCCAGAGATAGCCCAACGTGTGGCCGGGATTTCGTATGTGTTTGATGACAATCCAATAGGATTTCTATCTTTTACTTTATCTTTTCCGGCGCAGGATGAGGCCTTGTTAAAGGTTACCACGCTGGGGAGCGGTACAGAAGCAGATCCCCAGTTCGAATGGCTGATGGGATTGGACAACGTTGACCGGATAGCACCTGGAAGATTCGGCTTGCTTACCTCAGCCAATGGGTCCTGGGAATCAGACAATATTTTTGTTGCCCATATCGACGACTTTGCCAATGAGGGGTACCACAAGTTCCGACTTAGCCTGGTCTTTGAGGGTGATCAGGTAACTATCGAGATATGGCAAGATGGCACGTCCGCAGGAACCCTCATCGGCAGAGTTGAAAAGTGAGGAATAAACGCTTCCCAAACCAACAGACCCACGGAGAAAATAATATTGAAGGGTCGCTCTCTCAGGAAAACAAGCCGGTAGAGACCACCCAAACAATGCTCAGGATCACCTTCCCGATTGTAGTGATCCTGTTGCTGGTGGCGGTGGTGTGGTTTGTCTTCCGTCGGCGTAAAGCCAGCCGGGTTACAGGCTGACCAATATTTGCAAGCTGACGGGGGAGGGAACTTTCTCCCGTCAGCCGAAAGATGAAAAACATCTACCGTTATCTGCTACCAAAATATATGGAGGTTTATGAAATGAATAAAATCAAATCAGAACGCATGTCGTATCTTTGGCTACTCATTGGATTTCTGTTGGTTGTTTTCTCAAATGGAATCCATCACATCGTTCCATTGGCGACCTGGCTGGCTCCGGTATTCTTGATCCGTTTTTTGCGGACCCAGACCAAAACGAAAGGGCTCATCATTGTCGCATTCGCAAATTGTGTAGCCTGGGTGATTATGCAATTTGGCATCTACCCGGATTTGGGTGTGATCGGCAGTAGTTTTGGCCTTGTATACGGGATCATTTTCTTCCTGCCTTTTCTGGCAGATCGACTCATGGCCCGCAAAACAAAAGGATTTCTGGCCACACTCATATTTCCATCTGTCTGGGTGATCTTGGAATTTGCCCTGGCTTCATTCGAGTTTACCGGCAGTTGGTTTGCGCTAGCATTTACCCAAATGGATAACCTGCCTTTGATCCAACTGGCCTCCATCACTGGGATCTATGGGATCAGTTTTTTGATCAACTGGTTTGCCACCGTCGTGAACTGGGCCTGGGAACGGGAATTCTCTTTACCCAAAACCTGGAAAGGGGCATCCCTTTACCTGGGGATTCTTACTCTCGTTTTGCTGGCGGGCGGTGCATATATGACCTTTTTCCCGGCCGATTCAGAGACAGTCCGAGTGGCTGCGATTACCCGATCATTTGATGTGGATGAGGAAGTTGAATACTGTAGAGAAAATTTTTCTGGAGAAGAATTATCCAATTGCTACCTCAATGGCATTAACCAAAGGACTCTGGACGAGTTTCTTCAAGGGAGTCAACAGGCCGCCAACGCCGGGGCAAAAATCATTATTTGGCAAGAAAACGGCCTGGTTGTACGTTCAAAAGATAAAGCTGCATATGTTGACCAAGCTCGTGAACTGGCTATGCAGGAAAAGGTTTACCTGGTCATGGGCACCAAAATGGTGGATAAAGATAAAGGCCCAGCCTATGACGAAAACAAGATCATTTTCATCACTCCGGAAGGTGAAATCACGGAATATCTCAAAAATCATAAAGTAGCAGGGGACGAGCATGTTCTAGGGGATGGAAAAATCCTGTTCCAGGAGTCACCTTACGGCAGGCTGGTAGCGCTGATTTGCTATGATGCGGATTTCCCCGGTTTTGTGCGCCAAGCCGGAAAGGCGGATGCCGATGTTATGCTTATTCCCGCTCAAGACTGGGCCGAGATCACGCCGATCCATGGCAGAATGCCGATGCTGGGTGCCATTGAGAATGGCTATTCACTGATCCGCAACGGTTACCATGGGGTATCGATTGCCGTCGATTACCATGGCAACATGTTGTCTCGACTGGATAATTTCACCACCGATGAACGGGTGATGCTAGCTGATCTGCCGACCAAAGGCATTCAGACAATTTATGCTCAAATCGGTGATATTTTTGCATGGCTGTGTGTTTTGGGATCATTGGGATTGATCGTACTTGCAGTAAGAGATCGAAAGAAAAGCTAAATAGTCCACCTTCTGATGGACATTATGATCTGGCTGAATGAAAGGTCTGCCCGTTGCCTCAAGTCACCGGTTGGTTGGTAAATAGTGGAGAGAGTTTTTTCCCTGCACCGCTAGAAGGAGAACTTGATGAAAGAACGAAGATACGATATCGACTGGCTGCGGATTGGTGCTATGCTGGCCGTCTTTCTTTTCCACTGCAGCGGTTTTTTTACTCCCATAGACTGGCACTTGAAAAATGCTGATCGCGCCGAGATACTGCTTCCGATCGTGGCCTGGTTCGACCTGTGGATGATGCCTATCTTTTTCCTGCTCTCCGGGTTTGGGTCCTGGCACTCGCTCAAATCCAGGAGCGGGATCAAGTATCTCTGGGAACGGGTTTTGAGACTGTTGCTCCCCCTTTACACGGTGGGTGCGTTCCTGCTCTTGCCGCCCCAGTACTACATTGAACGCATCAGCCACGGGGGGTATGGCGTTTCCATCTGGAAATTGATCCCGCCCTACTGGGATTCCTATGGCTCCTTTCGCTTCCGCTTTGACGAGCCCTACCTGACCAACATCTGGCCCGGTCACCTGTGGTTTCTGCAATTCCTCTTTACCGTTTCCGTCGTGGCCCTTCCGCTGCTCCTCTTGCTCCGAACAGACCTGGGGAAACGCCTGATCGCGCGGCTGGCCGGGTGGAGCGATCGCTGGGGAGGTATCTTTATATTCCTGATCCCCTTGATCCTGGTGCGCATCGCCCTGCGCAGCACCTATCACAGCGAGCACAGTTGGGCCGATCTGGCCTTCTATGGCGTTGTTTTCTTGATCGGCGCGCTCTTTGCAGGCGACCGGCGCTTTTTAGAGAGCTGCAAGCGGCATACCTGGGTCTGCCTGGCGCTGGGCGTCTTGGCTTTTGTTGGGGAGATAATACTCATCCTGCAGTTCAGGTATCCTTATCCTGGCACCGAGCGCTTTTCGTCGAGGTACGTGCTCTTTCAAGTGATCATGGGCATCGGAACCTGGAGCTGGATCGTATTTCTGCTGGGCCTGGCCGCCCGGTACCTCAACTCTGACAATCGGGGGCGCGCCTACGCCAGCGAGGCGGTGCTGCCCTTTTACCTGCTCCACCAGACCGTGATCCTGATCGTCGGTTGGTGGATCATCCCGCTGGAATGGCCTATTATCCCCAAGTACCTGGTCATCAGCATCGGTTCGTTCGCGCTGATCATGGCCCTCTATGAGCTGCTGATCCGGCGCATCAACCCGGTGCGTTTTCTGTTTGGGGTGCGGCTTGTGGGACGACGATTCTTCGTCCGGAAAGAGAGGAGCGAGGGGACATGACCGAGAGAACCAAGACCGCTCGTTTGTACTTTGTGGATGCCTTGAGGGTGACCTTGACCATACTGGTGGTCGCACACCACGCCGGGCAGGCCTATGGGCCGACCGGCGGCGCGTGGCCGGTTTCCGAGCCCCGGCGCAGTGCGCTGCTGGGCCCCTTTTTCGCCGTGAACCCCATGTTTTTTATGGGGCCTTTCTTTCTGCTCGCCGGCTACTTTGCCACCTCTGCCTACGATCGCAGGGGAGCCGCCGCCTTTCTCAAGGGACGCCTCACGCGCTTGGGCATTCCGCTGCTCTTTTTTGTCCTCTTTGTGTCCGCTCCCATCGCCTACCTGGACAGAGGGGGCTCCATCGTGGCGTTCATCGGCCGCATGTACCAAAAGTCGTGGACGGAGCTGTACAGACACCTCTGGTTCGTGGGTCACCTGTTGCTCTACAGCGTCGTCTATGCGCTGTGGCGCCTGTTGGTGCGGCGCACTAGAGCCCCGGCGGAGCCAACCCAAACCAAGCCGCTACGCACAGGGGGCGTGCTGCTTCTCCACGGGATCGTCTTGGGCTATGCCGTTCTCTTGGCGTTGGTCACCTGGGCCGTCCGCATACAACATCTCCTGGATCGCTGGAGCAGGCTCTTGTTCGTGCTGCCCACCGAGTACGCCCACCTGCCCCAGTACGTCAGCCTGTTTGTGATCGGCATCCTGGCCTATCGCGGCAACTGGCTGCGCCGGTTTCCCACCTCGAGCGGCCTGATCTGGCTGGCGATCGGCCTGGCCGCCGCGCTGCTCTATTATCTGCGTGACCTGCGCCTGGTGCGCTTTCTGCCCGGAGTCATTTTGGACACAGGCGGCCGAAACCGGGGCTCGTTGGTCTTTAGCGCCTGGGAGGCGCTGGTTTGCACCGGGCTCTGCGTGGGCCTGCCGGTTCTGTACCGCGAACTGGTGAACCGGCGGCCGGGCCGGCTCTTTGCCGCAGCCATCGAGGCCCAGTATGCGACTTATATCCTGCACGTGCCGGTGGTCCTCGGCGTGCAGGCCGCGCTGCTGCCGCTGGAGCTGCCTCCCTTGCTCAAATTTGCGATCGCGACGTTCGTCGGCTCGGTGCTCAGCTTTGGCATCGGATACTTGCTCAAACGGATTCCAGGCGTAAAGAGGGTGCTGTAAAATGATTGCCACGCTATCTGGACGCTTCAAGGACGACACCGGGATATGGTTCACTTTATCGATCATATCTATGAAATCCCGTACAGCGGCCTCGACTGTCCATCGTACCATTTACCCGGGAGACGAAACGGCGAATGGGAGTACATTCGCGTTGACGGCCGGCACCTCGACAGAGCCAAATTCGAGGAATTCAAGACCGAATTCTACCAGCTAGAAGGGTGGGACGTGAGTTCTGGCTGGCCAACGAGAGAAACCCTGGAAGGTCTGGGCCTGGGGCACGTCGCAGATGAGCTAGAGACAGAGGGCAAACTGGGGAGCTGATGGACATAATGATAACATCTATGTTAGATGAAGAAACAAGATTAATCGGAGGTGAATCATTCTCATGAACACAGAATCCAAGAGACCACGGCTCCTCTTCCTGGATAACATTAAGGTCCTATTTTCTATTCTCGTCATCTTCCAGCACGCGAGGGTCACCTATGAAGGGTCGGGTTGGTGGTACTATATTGAGTCTAATCCAGTTGATACTGTCAGTTCTATATTCTTTCTAACTTTAATTGGAATTGGAGCTCTTTTTCAATCCTCGCTCTTGGGACTGTTCTTTCTAATGGGTGGCTATTTCACTCCCAAGAGTTATGATCGCAAGGGCGCCTCTTCCTTTCTGGAAAGAACGGCTTCTTCGTCTCGGAATTCCTCTCCTCTTGTATACTGTGCTCATCAATCCCATAATGTACTATGTACTATCCGCTTTGGGAGTTGAACCGTGGAGCAGCAACCCAACTCTGCAAGGGTCCTTGCTGGACTACTATCTGAGCAGGTTTCAATCGGTGGAAAGGTTAGTAGGCTTTCTAACAGATTCTGGTCCTATGTGGTTTCTCTATGTTCTGTTACTCCTGACTGCCGGATATACGCTCTGGCGTCAGATAACAAAGATAGAGTCGTTACGCCGATTCATCCCGGAGGAGTTTTCCATCCCAAGGTATTCCTATTTGCTCCTCCTGGCTATTGGCTTGGGATGTGTTACCTTCTTGGTTCGCCTGGTCTCGCCCGTCGACGTGTTTCCACTGGGGATACCAGTCGGCCTTATGGTTCAGTATGCAATGATGTTCAGCGTGGGTGTCATCGCTGTTCGATATGATTGGTTCGAAAAGATGTCCAGAGTTCACGTCAGAATCTGGTCTATTACAATGGCAGCTACCTTTGTATTGTTTTACCTGTATGGCTTCCTATTTCTGGGCATAGATTCAGATCCAAGTGTTGTGCTGGGAGGGCCCACGTTGCATGCTCTTGTGTTTGCACTGGCAGAAAATGTCATGTGTGTGGGCATGATTTTCGTTCTGATTCCGATTTTCCGTTCAAGATACAACGATCAAGGGATTCTGCTACGGAACCTGTCATCCAGCGCATATCACATGTACCTCATTCACCCACCCATCCTTGTCCTTGTAGCCCTTGGCTTTGCATCCATCCCCCTCATTCCTGTTATGAAACTGGCCATTGTATTTCCTTTGGCCGTCATCCTTTGCTATCTGGCAAGTCATTACGTGCTCCAGAGAATTCGTTTGAACAAGCTCACAAGATCTACATTGAGGAGGAGGGACGATGGCTAACGAGAGACCCCGCTTGAGGAGAGCATTCAAAAGCATAGGAGGCAGGCGATGAATACGGAAGTTGTCGAAACACAAACTAATCACCCCCATGGAAGAACTGTGCGCCTTCACTATCTCGATTGGTTGCGCGTCGTCCTCATCTTGGGCGTCTTCGTTTATCACGCCGTGAGTCCCTTTCGTGCGGGGTTCGACTGGCACATTACCAACCCGGAGCGAAGCGTCACGCTGACCTCCATCTTGGTCTTTATCTGGCCTTGGGCGCTGCCGCTGTTCTTTCTGGTTGCGGGTGCCGCCAGCATGTTCGCCCTCCGCCGGCGAAGCAACCGGCAGTACATCAGCGAGCGAGTGGCTCGGCTGCTAATCCCCCTCGTCGTTGGCACCATCTTGCTCTCGCCACTCCAAGCATATCTCGAGGCGCTGAACGAAGAGAGCTATCAGGGACCTTTTCTTAGCTTCATCCCCGGGATGCTGGCCGAGCTCACATCAGGCAATCTGCTCACTCCGCTAACGTTCACCAGGTGGGGCTTCCACCTCTGGTTCCTGGCCTTCTTGTTCGCATATTCTCTTCTGGCATTGCCTGTCTTTAACTGGTTCAAAGGAGACGCGGGGCAGTCGTTCATCTCCTGGCTGGGCCGTCTGGTTGAGAAACGGGGCGGGATCCTCCTATTCCTCATTCCATTGGCGCTGGCGAGGGTTCTCGTCCAGCCATTCGCTCCTGAAGAACATGGTTGGTTGGATTTCGTCTACTCCTTCCTCTTTTTTATATTGGGTTACATCCTCTATTCAGACGATAGATTTGTGAGTGCCGTTCGAAGAGATCGCTGGCTGTTGGTTGCGGGCGGTCTGCTGAACCTGGTTGCCTTTGGTGGACTATTCGCAGCACTCGGCGACACAGCCCTCGAATGGGTCCAGACCGAGACTTTCGTCTTTCCGGGGTCCATCATCGGCATCTTCCTCTTCACTCTAAGCAGCTGGTGTTGGGCACTCTGTGTTCTGTACCTGGCGATGAAGTACCTGGATTTTACCAGCAAATGGCTGGTGTACGGCAACGAAACCATCATGCCCTTCTACCTTTTCCACCAGCCGGTGATCATCGTCATCGCCTTTTTCGTCGTGCAGTGGGATGCGGGGATTACGGTGAAGCTACTGGTCGTCGTCCTCGGCTCCCTCCTGGTTTCACTCGGCCTGGTTGAGTTCGTCAAGCGCATAAAGGTGCTTCGGGGATTGTTCGGCATAAAGATCCGGCGCCGGGAAATGCCATCAGCGGAAAGTTGAATCGTAATCCCTGTGGAATGTCCAAGCCCGATTTCATTAATTCAATCTTGAATGGAAAAGGAGGAAGACAAGGAGCGAGAAAGTGTTTTCTAAAGTCTATCGATCTATGATGGTTAATCTAGCCACAAATCGCTCATTGACAACCCTCGCGCTTATTGCCGTTCTGACGATCGTGTTGGCAGCCTGCGATGGCTCGGGCGCCAATGCGTTACACGATACTTCGTGGGAACTGGCATCTCTGGCCGGGAACGGTGTGCTTCCCGGCACGACGATCACGATCGAGTTCTCGGGCGACCAGGTTTCCGGTTCGGCGGGCTGCAACCAGTATGGAGGCAGTTATCAGGCCAGGGGAGATAGCTTGAGCGTTAGCGATGTTTTCTCGACCGAGATGGGTTGCCCTGGAGCCAGAAGGTATCTTGGAACAGGAGGGGGCATACCTCGCGGCCCTGAGAGCCGCTGCCACGTATCAGATCGCCACTGACAGGCTCGAGATATTTGACGAGGCAGGCGTCCAAGCCCTGGTGTTTGTCACGCCGACCGGCGGCTCCACCTCCCAGGTGAACGAGACGCCCGATCAATCTGGAGAGCCGGAGACGGTCGAGAAACTGGCCCCGATTGACCGCGTCGAGATCCTGGTGGCAGAGTCTTTTCCGCCGCAGTACTTTGTGCTGGTCGAGTCGGGGCTGCCCAACGGCTGCGTTGAGTTCGACAGATACGAGGTGACCCGCGATGGCGACATGATCCGAATAGCGATCATCAACCGGGAGCTCGTGGGGATGGCCTGTACAGACGTGTATGGAACGGTCGAGCACAACATCCCGCTGGGCAGCGATTTTGATCCCGACACGATGTACACCGTCCTGGTCAATGATGTCGCCGAAACGTTCGTCACACAGGATGCAGCGCCGACGCCGACCGCAGAAATTCTAGAGGTAACGCCATCGCCTGCCATCGAACATCCAGCAGGATTCAAGCAATATCAGGATTCAGTAGTCGGAGTTTCTGTCTTCGTGCCTGAAAGCTGGGTAGTGGTCGAGGTTGACCCTGGCCGGTTGGCGATTCTTCAGTCGTATCCTGAAGGCAAGTACATAGGTGGGGAGGGCTTTGAACCAGGGGACACAAAGTGTGACCTAAGAATCCGCCCACCCGATATCGACGTGTCCAGCCACATTCAACAGTTAAAGTCCGACCCCACCGTTACCATCGTTTCCGAGCAAGAGATTGCCCTACAATCCGGCAAACCTGGTACGAGGATAGAAGTGGAGAGTATGGGTCGCTCCCTCTCGTTGATCACCGAGGTCAACGAGAGGGTAGTTGTGCTGGCCTGTTTTGGAGAACTCGCGCCGTTTGATGAGATCACAGTCACCCCAAGTGCTAACGAGTAAAGGTCCAGCGAAGACGATGTAGCCAAAGAAAGGGAGCAAAAGGAGGCATAAAGCATGAATATCCTAGTCGCGTGTTTCTCTCAAACCGGGAACACGGCCAAGATTGCACGCGCGATCTATGAAGCGGTATCGTCTCGAGGACACGAGGTCTACCTGAGAGAGATCGGTGAGGTCACGGCAGAGTGCTTGAATGACTATGACCTGGTCTACCTGGGTTCCGCCTGCCACGACACGGACCTGGCAAAGCCGGTCAAGCAAATTCTGGAGCGAGTTGCCAGTTTACCACCATTCAAGCTGGCGGGCTTTGCTACCCACGCTACGCAGATGCCTGAAGACGGCGAGAGAGCGCGAGAACTGTACGAGAGATGGGCCGGGAACTGTATCCGGACCTTTCATCAGGTGAGCGAAGAAAAGCAGATCGCGTTCCTGGGCTACTTTCACTGCCAGGGCGCACCGTCTCCTCCAATTGAAGCATTCATCCACAACACGATCGTGACAGATCAAGACGAGTGGGAAATGTACATCGAGGAAGTGAGAAAACATCCCACTGAAAAAGACTTGCAAAAGGCGAGAGAATTTTCCTACCAAGTCCTGACCAAGTGCAAAGGAGATTCGAGAAATAACTATCAAACCACACGAAAACAGAAAATCAGATAGCCCATGGACCGGCTACTGGAACGATGGAACGCGTTGGTATCCAGCCTGATACTGGGCGTGTTGTGGGCATTCTGGCATCTGCCGCTCTTTTTCATCCCCGGCACAACCCAGCAGCAGATGGGCAACCCCGTCCCGATGTTCACTGGCTTTGCGGTGGAGGTCGTGGCGATGTCGGTGCTCTTGACGTGGATATACATCAACACCGCGCGCAGCATTTGGGGAGCGATCCTGTTTCATACAGCCTTGAACTATATGATGAACCTTGTGCTCATGGTGACGAATGGTACTATGGGGTCGGCCGCATACTCCACAGGGACAATCGGCCTGGTGACACTCGCAGTGATCGTGGCCGCGGTCCATGGAGCCAACTTGAAACGAGGCTCGCATGAGTGAACATAATACAAACATCTTTGCAGGACGCCCTCTGGTCGCCTTTTTTGCGTTGAGTTTTTTGCTCTTCCTTGTGTTCTTTGTGGCAGCGGGGATCGCGTTCACGCTGGAGGCCCCTGCCTGGCTCCAGTACCTGACCCAGGCCCTCTCATCCTGGTCGCCCAACTTTGCCGCCGTGATCGTGACCGGAGCGGTCAGCGGCGGTGCAGGCGTGCACAAGATGCTGAGTGGCTTTCTGAAATGGCGGGTCAAGCCGATCTGGTACCTGGTCGCGATTGGCGCTCCGACCGCGCTTGGTTTTGCCGTCGCAGGGATTTGCTACCTGCTGGCAGATCGCCCACCGGGTGTGCTCGCCAGTTTTACCGTTACGACCTTCTTGGGCACGGTGTTGAATCACCTGTTCCGGGGGCCATTGGGCGAGGAGGCCGGCTGGCGGGGTTTTGCCCTGCCTCGGTTGCAAGCGCGTTACAGTGCGTTGAAATCTAGCCTCATCCTGGGGCTGGCCGTGGTGGTGTGGCATATACCCACGTGGTTCATTCAGGGACTTTCCGGCGGAGAGTTGCTCGTCTTTATCGTGTCGTTCGTGGTTGCTCTGATGTCCTTTGTCGTGGTGATGACTTGGCTGTATAATAACACAGAAGGCAGCCTGTTGCTGGCAATGCTGATGCACCTGACCTTTAACGTCGCGCTCATGCTTGCAGTGATGCCGCTGGAAATGCAGATGGCTATCCTGGCAGGATTGTACCTTATCTTTGCCCTGGTCGTGACGCTCGTCACCGGCCCGGGCAAACTGTCACGGCGATCCGAGAAGGTGACGGAATAAGACAGAATAAAGGGAGGTGTTCATGCTGATTGACGGCTAGATCAGACCTGGATATATTGACGATCAATCTTGAAAAGGAGGGTAAAACTATGGAATCACAAACTAGAAAACAAAGCATGGTCTGGGGTGGTCTGCTGATCCTTTTCGGCGTGATGGCGCTGGTGGAAGTGTACACCGATCTCACGGCCTGGACGTGGATCGTCATACTGGCCGCAGCCGGATTGGGCGTATTTGGCGTCTACCTCACAGATCGTTCCGACTGGGGGTTGCTCATCCCAGCCTACGTGCTGTGGGCGATTGCCGGGTTGGTTGCGCTGATCGAGTTGAATATCTTACAAGACCCGTTCATCGCCACCTACGTTCTGACGGCCATCGCGCTGCCGTTCCTGGTAGTCTTTCTGCGCAACCGCGACCAGTGGTGGGCGCTCATCCCGGCCTATGTCTTGCTGATCGTCGGCGTGATGGTCGGGCTGACCGAGTTGAATGTTCTGCCGGACGACTTCGTCGCCACTTACGTCCTGGCGGCCATTGCGCTGCCGTTCCTGGTGGTCTTTCTGCGCAACCGCCAGCAGTGGTGGGCGCTTATCCCGGCCTATGTCTTGCTGGCCGTCGGCGTGATGGTCGGGCTGCTCGGACTAGGGGTGCTCACTGACCTTTTGGTGCCGGCTTACGTCATGTTTGCCATCGCCATCCCGTTCTTCGTGGTCTACGTGCACAACACCAAGCAGTGGTGGGCGCTCATTCCTGGCGGGATCCTGGCCATCATCGGGCTGTCCTTTCTCATCGCCGAAGCGGCGGTCCAGTACGTTGCGCCTGTGGCGTTGGTCATCGTAGGCGTCTGGATACTGGTGCGCCAGTTCGCGCGCAAAGAGCCGGTTGGCCCGGAGGCCGATCAACCCCTGGCTGAGTGAGCGCGGCCGGCGCGAGTTGTTGGGTTCATCGTCAGACCGCGTATCCATTGTAACAACCGATCTTGAACAGATGAGTCCATATATATCATTAAAGAAGGAGGAAACCATGTCTGACCGAGAGTACCACGGAAAAGAAGACGAGAAACAAGCGGAGAAAGGGGATGAGAAGTGGCACCGTGACCCACTCAGCGCCATCGTGTGGGCCGCTATCCTCATTTGGATCGGCGTAGTGCTGCTCATAGGAAATATGGGGCTTCTCGACAATCTGAGCATCCTGGGCCGCCGCGTAGAAGCATGGTCGTTTGGCTTCCTCGGGGCCGGAGCGATAGTGCTTCTGGAGGTGGTCGTTCGCCTGCTCGTGCCGGCCTACCGGCGGGCGGTGGGAGGCACCCTCGTTTTCGCTGCCATCCTGTTGGGCGTCGGGTTGGGGGAGATAGTGGGCTGGGTTGTGATCGGGCCGCTGGTTCTGATCGCGCTCGGCGTGTCTGTATTGCTGCGCGGCCTTTTCCGGCGCGGCTGACCGACACTGGAGGGCCTGCCCAGCCTATAGCCGGCCCAGATTGAACAACTGAATATCGTATCAGGGTAACCCTTCGGCTAAACTCGGGACAAGTTCGCTCAGAACAGCGCCCCGCATCTTTTGCCCACCGGTTGATGTGAAGGAAGCGTGGCAGGGGATGGCTTGATCTGATCTTGTCGAAGGGTTGTGCATTTGTGTGAGCGCCACCGTCAGGCATAATTGGGGCGGACAAATGGCCACTCCACTCTTGACCACCAAACTCTGTATTCCCCCGTCCGGCCCGATCCTTCGACTACACTCAGGACAGGCCCTTCGACTATGCTCAGGACAGGCCTGGTCTCGCGCCCACGCTTGATCGAGCGGTTGAACACAGAACTCCGGCGCAAGATGACGCTCATCTCCGCCTCGGCCGGCTTTGGCAAGACCACGCTGCTGGGCGAATGGGTCGCTGGCTGCGACCGGCCCGTCGCCTGGGTCTCGCTGGACAAGGGCGACAACGACCCCGTTCGCTTCCTCATCCATTTTGCTTCCGTGCTGCAAGAGATTGATGGGGACATTTGAGCAGGCGCTAGCGTGGTGTCTGCGGAAAAGCATAGACGCTGCGCCCGCCTGGGTGAGTTGGGAGGTATAGAGCGCCTGTCAGACCATCCGCCGCGGCCGGTACTGGATCGCCTCCGCCAGATGCGCTGTCTCAATCCGCTCGCGCCCCGCCAGGTCCGCGATCGTGCGTGCCAGTTTCAGGATGCGGTGGAAAGCGCGGGCGCTCATCTGGAGTTGCTGCATCGCGGCGCGCACCAACCCCCGGCCCGTCTCGTCCAACTGGCAGATCGTCCGTACCTCGGTCGGTCCCATTCCCGCGTTGCACGAGA
>Ga0208279_1001151_pt1 | contig 15471 bp, 16 predicted proteins | sample AntAceMetag02UKM_FD_184766 | JGI IMG/M metagenome (GOLD analysis project Ga0208279, IMG submission 184766) | Saline lake microbial communities from Ace Lake, Antarctica - Antarctic Ace Lake Metagenome 02UKM (SPAdes) (version 2) | ecosystem: Environmental > Aquatic > Non-marine Saline and... | reverse complement strand
AAGGAAGTAAAAAAAACATGGAAATAATAATCATAATCTTATTAATCGTACTAGCAGTACTATTCCAAGAACACAAAATGTTCTCAGGAATGTTCATATTCCTATCAGGAATAATGACGCTAGCCTTCGGACTAACAACAAACACAATCACAAACATTAGCGGAGGAACAATAACATACGCTACAATAGACCCAACAATAACATGGGCAATAGGACTAGCACTACTAGCAATATCAATAATACATTTCTTAAACTCAATACCAAAAGACAAAGGAAAGGATGATTACCAATGAAACTAAAAAACTTAAACCCACTAAACAAACTAAGTGACGGAGCAATCGGAAAACTCGCAAACATGGTACCCGACGAACTAATAATAAAAGAAGTAAAAAAACAATGGTTCAAAAACACACTATGCTTAGACAAATTCCCCGCACAAAAAGAAAAAATAAAAGGGTTAATGACAGAAGGAACAAAAAAAATAAAGTATAAACAAAAAACAGCTTTTAATTGGCTAAAAGAATTAGAACAAACAAACAAACTAACAAAAGAACAAAAACAATTCATCGTGTGGTTTCAAGTAGATTATCCGATTGAAAGTTTCGAATTAATGAAAAAACAAAAATAAATAAGTAAAAAGGAAAAAAGAGATGTAAATATGGATTCGCCAATGATGCAACAACCTAACCAATGGATGCAAGGCGAACCCGAATCACAATCCGCAATACTACTAGCCCAACACACAACATATTTTCTAAAATACATAACAATTCTAAAAGAAGACGGAACCTCAACACTTGTTTGCGATGAAGTACTAGACTTTATCGAACCATATAACCCCGATTACCCACTAGGATATTTAAAGAAAGGACAAAAAGCCCTCGCATACATGAACAAAGCACAATGCCTAGCCTATTCAGTAGCAAGCAAACTATTGTCCGATCTAAATGACGATGCATTAACAGAAATAAGAACAGCAATCGGAAACAAAAAATTCGACCTAATAGCACAATACGCAAGCCAAGACACAGCAAGTAACACAAAATTTTGCGTAGATTACTTTAATGACTTTTCAAGAAGAAAACAAGCATTGATCACACATAGTCGGGCAACAGGAATAAACCCTCAACAAATGAGAGAATTTCGAAACGCAATCGAACCGGCAAATGGCGATGAAGAACAAAAGAAAAAAGGACTATTCGGGGTGTTCGGCAGATGAAATTAAGAAAAAAAACAACAGAAATAGAACAAGACATACCATTGGGACAAGAAGAAATGCAAGCAAAATACGAACAACAACAAGCAAGGCAAATCGAACAACCAATACAACAACCAACACAACAACAACAGCCAATAAAAAAGAAAAAAATAACCCTAAAAAAAGGATCGCCCATTGAATACCTAGCCTATAATATGCCAAAACAAGCACTATTAATATTAGCACTCGGACTAATCGCACTAATCGCCCCGATCGGACTAGTACTAATACAATACTTACAATTAAACGCATTACCCCCAACAACAGAACTAATCCCATTACTCGGCTACATAGTAATAGGCCTAGTCTTCTTTATACAAGCACTAATCGTTTACAAAAACGTAATCAAAAGAGGGGAAAACATCCTGATCAAAGAAATGAGAGGGGGACAAATAATATTTGATAAAGTAAAAGTCGGGAAAAAAATCCTATTCAACAAAAAAGATAAAACAACAGAAATAAAAATCCTATGGAACGGGGCAGGAACCGCCCAACATTCAGGGGCAAAAGTACTACTACTAAAAGAAGGATCAGCAAGCAACACAAACATAAATTTATGCGTGGCCGAATCAGATTGGACAAAAAACCTTTCAAGCATGGTACGAGCAAAAACTTTCGCAGACTTGGCCGAATCCGAATTATTAGAAACAAAAGGATTACTCGGCATGAAATGGCAAGACTTATTATTAATTGTCGCAGTTGTTGGCGTAATAGGCATAGCATTTATGCTAATCGGATTAACTCCCGACATGGTTAGTGAAAAAGTAATCGAATCACTATCAGGCGGAGCATTACAAAATGTAATCTCTAGCGTAATAACTCCGGCGGGCGTATAAAATGCAAGTTATAATTGAAATAAAAAAACATCCAAACAAAGACTATACTGTTCGAATATATGAGGGGTTAAATTATTTCTGTCCCGTGTTCGCTATAAAAAGGCCAACACGTTGGAACCAATGCATAACACAAATCGGAACTTACTTACAAGGAAAACAATTCATTAACGTATTCCAAAAAAATAAGTTAGAAAAATATTTTAAAGAAGGGGAAATCGAGGGGAATAATGATTGAAGTTTATTTATTAATAACGGGTTTTATATGTTTGGCTTTAGCGGGTTATCAAGATTTTAAAACAAGAAAACCATTTATTATAATGCCGGCCTTAACATTAATCGGGCTAGCAGTAAACCCTTTACTTGGAGCAGTAATTGCGATCTTTGCATTATTTACTCTATACGGATTGCCCGATAAAGTAAACGAAAAATTTGGAAAAGCAGACATATTTTTATTAGGATCATTCTTTTTGCTTTTATTTTTTGCACAAAGCCAATTATTCGGAATACTAATAACAACCACTTGTTTAATTACATTAGCCACAATATTTATTTATAGTAAAAAGAAACCAAATGAAATGTTACCTTTTGTTGGTTTATTTGCACTAAGCTTTTTCATATCTTTAGGCATGATTTTACCGGTTTATTTGGGAATGGGACTTTAAAATGGATATGTCATTCTACGCCGTACAATTCGACACAGCAAGGGAACTAGTCGCAAATAATAACCCCGAAGGCGTAACCGGACTATACGCAATTTTTAGCTCATTAATAAATTCAAGCGAAATAAACGAAGAACAAAAAAAACCCTTTATAGAATCAACATTACATAAACAATACTCGGAAATAATTGTCTGCGTGTACTTAGTATTTTTTACAACAAAAAACAATTTATCGCATAACCGGAAAATAATTTCAAGAGTTAACGCTTATGTAGCAATCCAAGATTTTAAACAACAATGCTTCAAAGAAATAACCCTAGTATTACAAGAATTATTACCGGACGGCGGGATAGAATGGCGGTTTGACAAAAAATGAAAACATCACACGTAGTAACATTAAAAGGCCACCTTTCCCCACTCGAAGAATATTTCAGACGCTTTGACATAGGAAAAGCAAATTGGGGGACATCAGAATACATAAATTATTCAACAACAAAAGTAAGCCCACATTTCTTAAAACACGCATTAACCGAAGATTTTATCCAAAGATATAAAGAAAAAAACAATATAGTAATGTACATTTACGGAACGCAAGGATCCGGCAAATCGTTATTAGCAATATGCTTAGGGCGAGAACTTGGGAAAATATTCGGCAAACCCTTGGACGTAAAAAACATTGGGTTTTTTGAAAACCAATTTGTACAAATATTAAAAGACACAGGCCGTAAAGAAACACTAATACACGATGAAGAAGACGATAAACAATACGGGGCATTAAGCGTTTTCTTTCAGGGCGAAGTACTAGACGCAATGTTTAGAAATAGGGCAACCCAACAAAATTATATATTCACTAGCCCAATGGAAGGCGACAAAGGACAATTTATTACAATAGACGTAAAAAATACAAGAAAAGTAAACGGGATTCCCGTACAAATCGAAGCTTTACTTTATACATCATGGTATAATGACAGCATGACAAGAGTTTGTCGGGGCGTTCTTGTTTGGGACGTAACAAAAGAAGACTTGGAATTTTATAAACAATACGCAGTATTCAAAACCGAATCACTAGACAAAATACGAAAAGACTTGGGTGGAAATTTTGACATAGTAAAAAAAGTTTCAAAAACAAAATTTAAAGAATTAAAAGATAAATTAATCCTAGAACCCAACGATAAAGAAAAAGAATTTAGAATAGTAAAAGGGGCATACTTCGGCGACATAATCGAAATAGAAGGGGACATCGGAAAATATACAAGAGATGTAAGACTAAAAATTATAAGAGCGGTAAAAGTTTTAGCAATAAACGAAATAAACAAACTAAACGGAAAAAGTGATTAATATATATTCGCCGGACGGATTCGCAAGCCTAGCCTGTGCATTACATGGCCAATGTAGTTTTTTAGGTTGGCAACAACCATTCATTGAATTAATGAACTTAATACACGGAAACGTTTACGCCTTCTTTGCTTTACAAGCCTTGTTATGGTTTGTAGTAGTTGGATTAATATATTTTTTAGCAAAAGAAATGAAATCAAAACATTTATTTTTAACCCCTTTCATAATTTTACTAGGCGGAACTTTCTTTATACATAATTTTATTGGAAATTTAGAAAACGATTCTTTCGGAATAATTTTATTATTACTAAGCTTTATTTTTTATTATAAATTCAAGAACACTAACAAAGAATATAACTTATGGTTAGCTTTTGACTTTTTTATATTATCTTTTGCTTATTGGTTTTGGGTTGGGCATTTTATACACATCCCCGTTTTAATAAGCCCTATATCCGAGGAAATGTTTTGGGTAAACTGGGCGTCATGGCTATTCTTGTTTTATGGAATAATATTTATTATAATGTTAGCGATCAAAAAAAAGAATTATAAAGAATTACCAATCCCAATAACAGTTTTATTATTCCCAAAAATATTTATTTTTGTAATCCCCCAACTAATAAAAATAATAGATTATTTTGTCGAATTTATTTCAAAAAAAGAAAACGCAAACTTTATTTTTACAATAATAGTTATTGGCCTAGTAATTGGACAAACAACAACAGTTGCAATAAGTACTTATAATTCTTGGAATAGGGAAATTTTAGACGAAAATTGTGTACTAGTAAATGACGAGTATTTTTTACGTGCGACGAAAGGCTTAAATTATAGTTATAACCAATTAGATATAAAAGGAGTGGAATTATGCAAACAAAACAACTTGGGTTAATTTTATTAATTGCTTTGCTAGCAATCGGATTAGTAACTGCAAGCTTGCCATATACTACTAGTCAATTTATTGATCAAACAACAGACTTAAATTATGAACAATTCGAACTGGGAGTATTTGATGGAAATTTAATAATTGTTGATGGAAATTTATTAAGTATTATTTCTCCAAATGATTTAAATAGTAGCGGTGGAAGTGGAACAGATACTAATTATGAAACTGCTGGTTATACTGCTGCACAAATTCTTTTAGATACTAATGCACAAACTGCTTGTGGAACAGGAGAATATTTATCAGGAGATGGAACTTGTTCAGGAGGAGCAGGACTTGGACTAGATACTAATTTTGAAACTGCTGGAATGGATGTAAATGATGTGAATAATGTTTGGGGAAGAAATGTAAACGATATTTATAATCTTAATTCTGGAAATGTAGGTATAGGAACAGCTAATCCAGGAGAAAAATTAGAAGTAAATGGGAATATAAAACAAACAGCAGATAATGATAAAATAATTCAAGGTGCAGGAGATGATATGTCCCAATGGTTTGATGGTGTTAATGGACATTATGACCCAGGTTCTACTAATACATTAGTTGGTCAGAACTCCGGATTATCTTTAGTAAGTGGAACGGATAATACTTTTCTGGGAAACAATGCAGGAAGCCAATCTATTTCTGGTACAGATAATGTTTATATTGGAAATGGTGCTGGTTACTATTCAACAGGTTCGAATAACTTATATCTAGGAGAAAGTGCTGGATTTGGAGTATCTGGAAGTGTTGGGGGTAATAATGTGGGAATAGGTAGAAAGTCACTTCAAGTTAATACTTCAGGAATAAATAACACTGCTATTGGTTTTCAAGCTGGTATTTCTAATACAACAGGAAACGCTAACACTTTCATTGGTTATGAGGCTGGTAGTGGAGCAACTACAGGAGCAGGAAATATAGCTATTGGAAACCGGGCAGGACAGAACTTCGGTACTGGTTCTTATAATTTAGCAATAGGAAACGGGGATGTAACAAATCCATTAATTAAAGGTTATATGCACCCTGTTTTAAGTAGGACTAGCTGGATAAAATTCGGTAGAGACAACACAAAACTTTATATGGGTACAGATTCAATATACTCACAATATTTTGATGGTTCTAATCAAAACTTTGATTTAGATAGTGGGGATTTCTTATTTAATGGTGGTAATGTAGGTATTGGAACTGCTAGTCCAACAGAAAAACTTGAAGTTAATGGTTCTGCAATAATCCGAGAAGATTTAAATGTTTTAGATAAAATTGATGCTAATTATGTTTTCTCGAAAAACCAAGTAATGCAAGTTCATCAAACAGAAGATGTTTTTGCTCCTGCAATAAATACTTGGTATGATTTAAACTGGAATTTAGCAATAGATGAAGAAACTATTAGTGGTTGGTATGATGTTAATGCTTTAGATGGAAACAAGTCTATTACTGTTACTAATTTTAGTGGTATTCTTAGAATTCAAGGTTGTTTACACCCAGAAAATAACGGGGTTGGAAATCAAGATGCAACTATTCATGTTAGAGTTTTGTTTGATGATGTTGAAGCTAGGTGTTTACAAGCAAGTATGACTAAAGGATTTAAAGAAAATGGAATAGATATTTTACCTTATGTTGGAACTTTGCCTGCGAGTGAAGGTACTGTTATTAGGGTTCAATGGCAAACAGATAATACTAATTTGATTCTTAGTGGTTCAACAGTATTCGATTTGCCCGTTAGTGCTAGTCTTAATTTTGAAAAAATAAGTGATTTACCATGAATATTATAGGAGATGAAAAAATGATAAAAAAAGGAATTAGAAAGAGAGATGGTTCTGGTAGAGGAATCGGAGCAAATTATGGTAGAGGTTGTAATACGCCCACTGGAAAAAATAGGAGATGAATAAAAAATATGTTAACAGAAAAAAATGAAAAGAAAAAGGGTTTGACAATAAATGTTACAATGGGACAAACAATAACAATTTTTATACTTATATGTATAGCATTTGCTGGAGGATTCATGTTAAATCAAAAAGAATTAACAGTTACTAATGAGTACAATGGGTTTACAGAACAAGACAAAAATATGTTAGGAAATCTAGCTTATGCAAGTGGAGAATGTGAAAGACAAGGACTTGCAAGTGATTGTGATAATACTTTGTTAACAACAGAAGGCGATACATATTATTGTGTTAAATCAAAGTGTACAACACAACCAGATACAAGTACAATAGAAACCGCATTAGACAATACAATAGGAAAAACAAAATGAAATTGAATTAAGTGGGGTTTTTTTTCAACCCCTTTTTATCTAAACAATAGTATTATTAACAACATACGCCCTAAATATAATGGTGTCTAAATGAAAAAAAAAATAATGGCTAGCTTAATTTTACTTTTAATCCTTGGACTTGTACAAGCAACATATTTTTCAACAAACCAATCAAACACGATTGAAAATATTATAAGCTTTGAAAATTCAAAATGGAATTACATTAAAGGATATGGCTTTATAGATGACAAAGCAGTTGAAACTTTAGAAAAACAAGCATTTACAGAAAATAGCAGAAACTACTTTTTAGGAGAGATTAAATAATGGCTTTTATTAATTTTGGTGGCGGAAGAAGTTGGAGTCCATCAACTGGTTTTATTACAACAGCAGGGGCAAAACATCTTACACAACAAACTAATACTCAAAAATCAAGAAAATATTTTGCTAATAATCCCAGTGGCGTTGGTTCAACATCAAGTAGTGGCAGAAGTTCAGGCAGTTCAAGTTCGGGCAGAAGTTCAGGCAGTTCAAGTTCGGGCAGAAGTTCAGGCGGATCAAGTGGTGGTTCTTCAGGAACATCAAATAATTTTCAACCAATAAATACCTTACCAACATTACAAAATAATGATATTCCAACACCAACAACAACCCCCAGTCAACCTAAAACAATTTCAAACTCAAACCCACGATTAACAAATACAATAGGCGGAAATAGTATATTATCTTATAGCCCGACAATATCAAACGAAACACTAACCCCCCAACAAAGAACAAATTTAGCTTCAAGCGATAACCTTTCAAGCCCTTTTACAAATTTTACAGACACAAACCCACGATTAACAAATACAATAGGCGGAAATAGTATATTATCTTATAGCCCGACAATATCAAACGAAACACTAACCCCCCAACAAAGAACAAATTTAGCTTCAAGCGATAACCTTTCAAGCCCTTTTACAAATTTTACAGACACAAACCCACGATTACAAGGCGGGGGAATAATTCCAAAAAACGAAACAACATTACAAAAAGTACAAAGAAAAGGAACTGAGTTATATGATACTTTATACGAAGAAGAAAAACAAAACATTATGGATAACAAACCAAAAAGCCCTTACGAAAACAGCGGGCAATTTAGCGGGGGTTATGGAAGAAACACAGGCTACAAAAAAACAAGAAATGAAATCGCAACATTTACAGCCCAAGATAAATTATTAGCCAAACAAAGAGCAAGAACAAAAATACAAAAGTTATCTAACAAAAACAAAACGCTCGGAGTATTCGAAGCTTATGACGAAATAATTAATGTCACTAGCGGAAATATTCCAACACCATTATTAAGCACAATAAAAGATATTAAAGGAACACAAAATACTTTAACAAATATTGAAGCAGATTTAAAAACCCAAGAACAAGAAGTAATTAAATTAACAAAAGATTATGAACCAAAAGCAAAAGCTTATTCAACTTTTTTAAGCGTAAAAGACTTAGATAAAAGCACGCCCGAATTCGAGTTAAGCGAAACAGATTATAATAAAGCCCAAGAAATGTTAAATATATTAGAACCCGAAAGACTAAAATTAAATAACGCGTCATCAAGACTTGGAACAACACAAACACTTTATGGTAATATTGCAGGCTTTCAAGAATCAAAAATAAAACAATATAATACTAAAATAAATCTTTTTAATAATCAAGATAAATTAACTAAAATTGTTAATAAATTAACTCCAATTCAACAAGCAACACTTACAACTGGCGTAACAAAATTTAGCAGTGAACAACTAGCAATACTCCCAACACAAAGAGCAACAAACGAAAATCAATTCGGGGCTTTAGGGGCTTATGCAGAAATGACACTAATCGGAAAAAAAGCGTTCGATGCAAAATATTACGACAAAAACGATTCAAGCGTCAAAGCAAACCAATTCGCATTACAAGGCGAAAACTTAAATTACTTAGGACCCGCCCCAACCGACAGATCAAGCTTATTAAAAAAACAAAGAGAACTCGAAAAATTTACAATAAACGAATATTTAAAATCAGATAGAAGTTTAGAAAACTTAGGAACTATTGCACAATACACAGGATCGGGAATTGCTATTGGTGGCGGAATCGGAATTCTTTCCGGCCCCGCTGTCGTTGTACCCGCATTAATTGGCGGAGCAGGCGGAGCAATAGCCGGAGTACAAGACGTTATCGCAACCGAAGGGTTATTGTATTCAACAGGCGATCCTTTATTCGCAAAAACAGGCGGAACAGCAGTTGGAATCGGAACCGGATTATTACTTGCTCCACTGGAAGGATTAGCGATAACAAAATTAACAACTCCGAAAATCTTAGGAATTGGAAATCCTAAAATAGTTAAATCAGGTTTATATTTAGACGATTATATTGGAGCCGGAGCAGAAAAAGGTTTAACAAAAGGAACCGGCCGATCATTAAGTATTGTCGAAATTCCAATAACAACCGCGGGGAAAAAAGGAAAAGTTAACACTGTATTTAAACAATTTGCTGTCGCAACAGACGACAAGTTTTTTAGTGGAACAGGGCAAGCAATTCTTGCAGGCGGAAAAAAAGGAACTCCAAAAATAGTTAACATTACAGATGACAAATTAATTAAAGAAGCAACAAAAGCTTTTTATGAAAGAGGAACAAACCCCGTGTCAACAAGACTTGCGAGGGAAGGATTATTTATTAAAGGCGAACGAAACGTAACTGTTTTTGCTATGGGCGAAGGAAAAGAAGCATTAACCGCGAGCAAAGCAACCGGCTTAGTTATAAATAATAAAACGGGTTTATTAGACACTCCGTTTTTAAATACTCTTACAAAGCAAGGTTTTTTTGGAAAACAAAAACCGGTTGGAATCACTGGAAAAGCAAAAGAATTCTTTCAAACAAAAACAGGCCGAATAAAAAAATATAAAGAAGACTATTTTGAAAGCTTCGCAACCGAGGACACTTTTAACAAAACATTAGTACAACAAGGGGATGTTACTTATGGGGTAAATCTTGTTAAAAAATATGACAACGCAGACGATTTAATCGGGGTTGGGGCGTACCAAACAACTAGGAAAGGGAATTTTTCTATGGGGCAAGGAAAAACTTTTTTTAAAGAAGGAACCCAAGAAGTAAAATTCACAAGCAAAATGGCAAAACCCACAAAAACAAGCGTAAGCAAAACAACAAAACAAGGAACTAAAAGTGCCGGTACTGATTGGATGCCAACAAGCGGAAAACCAATCGGGCTAGGTTCAAAAAAAGCAAAACCATTAAGCGAAATGTTTCCCGAAAATTACGGGCCAAGATCAACAGAACAAATAAAAGACATAGCAAGAACCGAACAAGATTTTATTATCCAAGCAAAAAAAGCAAGTGAAAAAGCAACAATAATTACAAACGCAAGTCAACAATCAATCGGCACAGCAAAAAAAGCATCAATGAACTTTGCCATAGATCAAACACAACCAACACTTAGACACGCATCAATTCCAAGCTTTAGAATAAACAATTACCAAACAACCCCAAGCAACCTTTTCGAAACAAGCGGGTACCAAACAAACGCAAGCGGATCACTAACAATGACAAGAACCCAACCAATCACACAAACACAACCTTCAACAATAGTTAACACACAAACAATAACACGCCCACGAAATACTTACGGGCAAACACTTACAATAACAAAACCAAACGTGAAAATAGGGACAACCTTTTCCCCAACAATAACAAATACAAGACTAAAAACAAACACTTTCGCAACAACAAACACACAAACATTAACAAGAACAATCCCAAAAACAAAAACAGACTTAATGTTTAACACAAAAGTAAAAGCAACTACAAAAACAAATATCCTTTCAAATACAAGACTAAAAACAAATACAAGCCTTCGACAACTAACCGGAACAAGACTAAAAACAGGAACAAAATTAAGACAAGCAACCTTAACAAAATCATTACTAAAAACACAAACAAAAGCGATCCCAATGCCAATTACAAACATTTCAACCGGCCCAATACGCCCGCCGATAAAACCTTCATTACCTTTCGGAATACCTATTTTACCAGCCGGTGGCGGTGGCGGATCAGGCGGTTCAGGAATTAGAGGGCGAAGCGGGATAGTAAAAAACAAATCAAGACTAAAAATGTTTTGGGAAAAATGATAAAATGATCAAACAACTAGTCACCGGATTAACATTTATAATCATGATAACAATAATCATGATGCCAATAACATTCGTAATTGCCGGAATAATGGAGTCACTAATGCCTGATAACTTAATGACAACAATACTAGTAACAATCGTAAGGTACTTCGGATTCTTTATTGGAATAGGAACTTTAAAATGGATTTATAAAGGATTATTACAACAAGAACAACAACAAGGGGGCTATTAATCATGTGTAATATGAGCAATCAAACTAGCCGACCAAAAACAAATTACCTATCAAAAGAATTAAGCGATAAAAGCAAAATAAGCATCGACAATAGACGAACACTTACACGGTTAAGCCAACTAATCCAAGAACAACAAGGAGAAATTGATTGTTATGTTTAAAAAACTTTTTATAATAGGGATAATGTTAATACTAATTTTAGGAAATGTAAACGCAATAACAAATACAGGATTAACACACTATTATACTTTTGAAGAAGCAAATGGAAAATTACTAGATAGAAATGGAACACTAGATGCAACAAACACAGCAACAACATATCAAGCAACAGGAAAAGTAAATTATGGTTACACTTATGTAGCAGGTTCAAACAGCACAACAGTATTAGATAGTACAACTGGATTAAATACAGCAGAAACAAGCATAAGTTTTTGGTATAAAGCAGGAACAAATGGAACAAGTAGAGAATTATTTTATTGGGCTCAAGCAGCAAATGAAATAAGGTCTGTGGCGGATGCTTCTAATAATCTTAATTTTAATGTTTATGTGAGTGGGGAATATGTAGCACAAATTAATTGTGGAGCATTAACAGCAAATACATGGTATATGCTAACATACACACTAAAAACAAATGAATTTAAATGTCATATAAATGATGGAACACCAATAACTGATACAAGCGGAGCAGTAAATAGTGGAACTGCATACACTACTGCAACAATAGGAAAAAATGCAGTAGGGACATTAAGTGGAACACTAGATGAAATGAGTATATGGAACACTGTATTAACACAAGCCGATATTAATGATTTATATAATAGTGGAGCTGGAACAACTTATCCTTTTCCAACTTTAGCTATAGATGCTAATTTTGATTATTCTATTGACAAAACAGATGCAAAAATAATTTTAGAAGATACAAGTACAACTATTGGAGCAACAGAAATTAATCAATGGACTTATTTACTTGATGACACAAATATTTATTATTCAATGATTAATGGAGATTATAATTATGCAGTAACAGAATTTACAGATTATAATATTGGATTAAGAGTAGATACAAACAATGATTTAAATGATTTTCAATATTACACTATTAATAGCGGGGATTGGACAGCACCAACAACAACAATAATTAATAATTTACAAATTCCTTTAACAGTTAATTATTCTTTAGACTTAAATTGTGCAGATAATAATGTTGGTTGTGAGTACATAAATTTTTCGATAGACGGTGGCGATTATAATTATTATTTAATTGGCGACAATCCCGTAAACATAATTATTAATGGCGGTGGCGACCATAACATCGCATATTTTTCTAGTGATTTTAATGATAATAACGAAGCACTAAACACTTACCATTTTACTAATTATGGTTCTGGCCAATTCAATTTTTATGACGATGCAAACGCAGGTTTAACAGGCATGATTTATACCGTTACTCCTAGCATAAATGGGATTAGTAGCGGAACTCTTGCTGACGTAAACCTTGACTTAAATTTTAATGGAATAACAAGCGGAACGTACACTTTTAATTTTAGCAAATCAACTTATACAACAAAAAACTTTTCGTTAGACATAAACGAGTTTTCGGATTTTAATTATCCTTTCGTAGTCATAGCAACCGATGCAACAAGTAGTGTTGATTTTCAAGTGTTTAACGAATCGGGAGCGACTGCAAACAACACGATTTTTACTGCGTTTGATTATGATTTACAAAAATACGTTGACATTCAAATTACTGATTCGCTGGGTCGTGTTACTTTTAATTTAAATAAAACAAAATCTGATTATAATTTCTTTTCAGATAGTTTTAATTTTGGAACAACTGTTTGGAACATACATAAACCAAAAGACACAACAACACTTATTGACATAAGCGGAAACTGGAAGTATTCAATAACAGGGGCTAGTTATTCAAGCGGGACAAATATTGTCGCAGACGTACAAAAACTTTTATTACAAAACACAGTAAGCCCTTATTATATTGCTATTACAGACGTGGCCGAAACATACACTACAAGTACTTTTGGTTTACAATCAACAACAACCGAAGACAATAAAAACTTAGATCCTTATTTATATTTGTACGGATCCGCCGAGTTAAAATTAATTAAATTGTTAAGGTATTCGACAAATATTCCAATTTCAGAACCTTACGAACTAAATTTAAATTTATACACTGATTCGAACGGCATAATCCCAATAGGAACTTACATTAATGATTCAACAGGGACTTATAATATTTATATGGACACTAACGCCCACTATAAAATCGTTATTGACACAGAAATGTTCGAATTGAACCCCTCTCTTGGCGTTTATTATGTTTATTTATCACAGGACATTGGATTAGATTATAATTTACCAATGACAGACACAAACGACAGTTTTTCAGACGGAAATTTTCCAACAATCTTTCTAGAAGTACGCGAATATGCTTTTGGATGTAGTATTACCGAAACAAATTGTTATGAATCAGCAATGTTTTCAGTAATCGCCATGATCCTTTTAACAATAATTTTCATCGCATTAATTCCAAGTACGCCACTGCAACAAACTGTCATAAGTGCCGTTTTGCTTAGCTTATTCACAGCAATAGGTTTTATGCCTTTGTGGTTATTTGGAATCACTCTTGTAATAATAATAGCGTGGGGGATTTTCTCATGATCAAAAATTATGAATTTTTGAACCTTATAAAAAAACCAAGGGGGGTTTTTTTAAATGAATGATAAATTACTAAATTTTGTTACAATAATATTTTTTGCAAGCATTATTATAAATGGTTTTTTATTAATGTTGTCAGCAACTCCAAGCGGGGCATGGATCACTAACGATAATTTAACAAATGACACTTTACAATATAGCGGAATGGGTGGCCAAGACGTAACAACTACTGACGGGTTTATTTCAAATACTAGTCAAAGTCAGGACGCGTCAAGTTTTAATCCTTTTAGCATTGAAGGCGTGTTGGCCGGAGTTAATGCTTTTAACTTTTTGATTGCGGGATTATTTTTATTAGAACAAATATTTGTAAGGTTTAGCGGTTGGTTTCCAATTTTTGCTCCTTTGTTTTTATCAATGGCGGGATTATTGATCGGGGCCAAGATCTTATTAATTGGTTACTTTGGGAGCGTATTGTTAAGTGCAATACTTGGAAGGCGATAAAATGGGTTTGACGGAAATTATGTATAATGCGGACGGAACGCTTAATTTACCTAGTATTTTTAATGAATCGTGGTTTTTTGGTTCGCCCGATCTTGCTTTTTTATTTCTTTTGTTTGGAGCGGTTCTTTTACTTAATCGGTACGGAGTAAAGTTTGGGCAATTAGTGGGCCTTGTTTTTGCTTTGTCTTTATTATTTGCTACTATGTTTGGATCATTAATTGCTTGGGCTATAGTAATTCTTGTTATAGTATTTAGTGGTTTGCGAGTTCTTCAAAATATATTGTTAAGAGTTTAACATGGTACAAGTTTACTCGTTCTTGTACCGCAATTTGGACAATGTAGTGTTCTTAAACAAAAACCGCTTCGGCCTGTGTTTTGTTCGCTTTCGTATTCTATAAATGTATTTCCATTGTTACATTCGGGGCAAGGTTCGCTCATAATTATAATTTTTGTAAATAGTTTTCAAAGTCATGTTGGTCTTGTTTGCTCCATTCATGGTTAAACATTGTATTACCACTTATACATAATTTGTTTATTTGTTGTTTGTATTTTTCGTAAAAGGCTCTGTGGAATTGTAGTTTTCCAATTTTTACTTTTTCATGGTCGATTGTTATTTGTATTGGTTTTGGTGTATAATT
>Ga0208279_1001148_pt1 | contig 15494 bp, 13 predicted proteins | sample AntAceMetag02UKM_FD_184766 | JGI IMG/M metagenome (GOLD analysis project Ga0208279, IMG submission 184766) | Saline lake microbial communities from Ace Lake, Antarctica - Antarctic Ace Lake Metagenome 02UKM (SPAdes) (version 2) | ecosystem: Environmental > Aquatic > Non-marine Saline and... | reverse complement strand
TTTATTTTTTATTATGAAAATATCTGGATTACAGAAGGTTACTACGATTGATTATCCTGGCGAGATTGCGTGTACGATTTTTTTACACGGTTGTAATTTCCGTTGTGGGTTTTGTTATAATCCTGACTTGGTTGTTAAGGAATTTGATGAGGGTTTTTCCGAAGAACAAATTTTGAAGTTTTTGAATGGTCGGGTTGGAAAACTTGACGCTGTTTGTATTACTGGTGGTGAGCCGTTGATGACTATAGATTTAAATTTCGTTAGAAAGATTAAAGATATGGGATTTAAGGTTAAGATTGATACGAATGGCTCTTTTCCCGACAAATTAAAGGAGATGATTAATTTGGGCTTGGTTGATTATATCGCGATGGATATTAAGGGAGCTCGAGACGATTATTCTAAGATTGTTGGGGTTAATGCGAACTTGAAGAAACTTGAGGAGTCAATTAAGATGATTCATGATTTTGGAGATTACGAGTTTCGAACGACGACTGTTGGTCGGTTGCACGATGCAGATTCTATGGTGTCGATGGCGAAATGGTTGAATGAAATTTGTGGAGCTAAGCCGAAACAATTATTCTTGCAGGGATTTAAGAAGAATGAGGATGGAATGATTGATTCTAGCTATATGAATGAGTTGGATGTTTCTGAGAAATTTTTAGTGGAGTTGAAGGGTGTGATTAAGAATTCTTTTGAGAAGGTTGAGGTGCGGGTATGATGGCAAATGTTAAGATTAATAATTTGAGAGAGGATGCTTTGGAATATCATCGTGGTGAAGATCATGCTGGGAAAATTGGGACTGATATTTTGACATCAGTTGTGGGAAAGGAGGATTTGACTTTGGCTTATTCTCCTGGTGTTGCGTTTCCTTGTTTAGAGATTGCTAAGGATGTGGATAAAATTTATGAATATACCAATAAGGGAAACACCGTTGCTATTGTGAGTAATGGGAGTGCGGTTTTGGGACTTGGTAATATCGGGGCGGGAGCTGGTAAGCCTGTGATGGAAGGAAAGGCTTTGCTCTTTAAGCATTTTGCAGACGTTGATGCTTGGGAGGTTTTGGTTAATTCTCAGAAACCCGAGGACATAGTGGAGGTTGTTCGTTTGATTAGTTTGACTTATGGAGGGATTAATTTGGAGGATATTAAAGCGCCTGAATGTTTTTTTGTTGAGAATGAGTTAAAGAAGATTTTGGACATCCCTGTTTTTCATGACGATCAGCATGGAACGGCTATTGTCGTTGGGGCTGGGCTGCTTAATGTTTTGAAGATTTCTGGAAAAATAATTGAAAATATTAAGGTTGTTTTTTCTGGGGCAGGGGCCGCAGGGATTGCTTGTGCTAAGATGGTCGTTTCTTTGGGAGTCAAGAAAGAGAATATTATTATGCTGGACAGCAAGGGAGTTATTCATACAGGGAGAGAAGTTGATTCTTCTAAGCGTGAGTTTGCTGTTGATAGTTCCGTACGGAGTTTAGGTGAGGCGTTAATTGGTGCCGACGTTTTTGTCGGGGTTTCGGTTCGAGATATTTTGACACCTGATATGCTTTTAGCTATGAATGATAATCCGGCAGTTTTTGCTATGGCGAACCCGAACCCAGAGATTGATTATAATTTAGCGAAAGAGACGAGGGATGATGTTATTATGGCTACGGGACGGAGTGATTTTCCTAATCAAGTGAATAATGTATTGGGTTTCCCTGGGATTTTTCGGGGGGCTCTTGACGTTCGGGCAAAAAGTATTAATGAAGAGATGAAAGTTGCGGCGGTTGAAGCTTTGGCTGGGTTGGTGAAAGAGCCGACTAAGGATTGTATTATTCCTAGCCCCTTTAATGAGAGAGTTGTTGTAGAAGTTGCTTATGGTGTTGCGCGGGCTGCTGTTAAGAGTGGTGTTGCTAATAATTTTGATTTGGATGAATATAGGAAGAGATTAGAGGATAAGTTTTTGGAGAAAGGAAGGGGAGAAACTAAAGATTGTACTGGAATGGTTGAGGTGCGGGTATGAGAACATATATTAAAATCAAAAAATTAAAAGAGAACGCTGTGGTTCCGAGTTATGCCCACCCTGGTGATGCTGGAATGGATTTGTATTCAACTGAGAACTATATCGTGCCGGCCGGGAAAAGGCAGTTGGTCTCTACTGGAATTTCTATGGAGTTGCCCGTTGGATATTGGGCGAATATTCGAGGTAAAAGTGGGTTGGCTCACAAAAAAGGTATTTCGATTCTTGGGGGTGTGATTGAATACACTTATCGTGGTGAGTATGGTGTGATTGTTTTGAATACTGGAGACGAGGATTTTGTAATTAATACAGGGGATAAGGTTGCTCAGGTTATCGTCACCCCTGTTGCTACGGCCAATATTGAGGTCGTTGAAGAATTAAGTGATAGTTCTCGTGGTGCGGGTGGTTTTGGTAGCACTGGTAATTAGTGTGTGATTTAATGCAATAGTTTTTATAAATGATTTTTGCGTTTACTTTTTATGATTATTGGAATTACTGGGACGTTTGGTGCAGGGAAGGGGACCGTTGTTGAGTTTCTTTTAAAGAAAGGTTTTAAGCATTATTCTGTTCGGGAGTTTTTGACTCAAGAGCTTTTGAGAAGAGGAATGGATGTGAGTCAAGGGAATATGTTTTTGGTTGCTAATGATCTGAGGGCAAAATTTGGTTCAAGTCACATAGTTGAAGAATTATATTCGCAAGCGGCTAGAGATGGCGGTGATGCTATTATTGAGAGTGTTAGATGTCCAGGCGAGGTCGATGCACTGAAAGGTAAAGATGGCTTTGTTTTGTTTGCGGTTGATGCTGATGTTGAGACAAGATATTCTAGAATTGTAGATAGAAAAGGTAGTGCTTCTGACGAGAGGAATTTTTCTTTTGAGAAATTTGTTGAAAGGGAACAAGATCAGGAAGGGAACAAAGATCCAACTAAACAGAATCTTGGAAAGTGTATTGAGATGGCAAATTATAAATTTATGAACGATTGGACAATTGAAGAGTTGCACAATAAAGTTGAGGCTGTTTTAGAAAAATTAATCGTTAAAAAAAGAGTTACTAAGAGAGAGGGTGTTCTTTCTTGGGATGATTATTTTATGTCTATTGCTATTTTGTCAGCTCAGAGAAGTAAGGACCCGAGTACACAGGTCGGTGCTTGTATAGTTAGTCCTAGTAAGAAAATCGTAGGGGCAGGATATAATGGTTTCCCGATTGGTTGTTCTGATGAAGATTTACCTTGGGAAAGAGAAGGAGATTTTGTGGACGTTAAGTATCCTTATATTTGCCATGCGGAATTGAATGCTATCTTGAATACCTCGGGACGGAGTTTGACTGATTGTTCTATCTATGTCGCGCTTTTTCCATGCAATGAATGTGCTAAGGCAATAATTCAATCAGGTATCAAAGAGGTTGTTTATTTGTCCGACAAATATGCTCACCTTCCTGCGTATATTTCATCGAGGCGAATGCTTGAGATGGTGGGAATAAAGTTGAGACGAATTGTTCCCGATAAAGATTCTTTGAATATTTCTTTAAAATTAGATTAATCACAATTTTGGGTAGCCATAAGTTGAAGGTCTGTTTGAAAAAATTATATATACATGACCCCGGGGGGATTTGAACCCCCGACACCTGGATTAAAAGTCCAGTGCTCTGACCAGGCTGAGCTACGGAGTCGTTATATTTTATCAGAGATTTTGGTTTAAAAAACTATTTGTTTAATGTTCGGCGCAATTCTTCAAATTTTTACTCGATTTTGACCCGAACTACTCTGTAATGGCAAAAAGCAAAAGGTTTTTAAAGCCATTTTTGATATTTTCATTATCTAAAGGAATATTCTAAAAGGTAAAATGCACGCACTACAACCAAAGCACAAGAAATTGAGTTCTACCGAGGCTGACAAGGTCTTGAAAGAGCATAACATTGCTTTGGCGCAGCTACCGAAAATTTCAAAAAAAGATCCAGCACTTCCAGAGGGTTGTGAAACGGGTGATGTTGTTGAAATTTCTCGGATTAACGAAACATATTACCGGGTTGTGATTTAGATGGCTGAACACGTATTAGTTAAAGATTTTTTGAAGAACCATTCTTTGGTTGAGTCTAATATTAAATCTTTTAATGATTTTATTGAAAACCGTATGCAAGAAATTGTGACAGAACTTTCTGACGCTTTACCAAATGAAGATTTTGAGATTAAACTTGGTAAGATTAGGGTTGGAAAACCAAACGTTATTGAGTCTGATGGTTCTTCGAGACCAGTTACTCCAGCTGAAATTAGACTTAGAAAATTAACTTACTCTTCTCCAATTTGGATGGAAATGACAATTAATTATGCTGGTCAGGTAGAGACTGAAGAAGTTCAGCTTGGACGAATTCCGGTTATGGTTAAGAGTAATGCTTGTAATTTGAAAGATATGAGTGAGGAAGATTTGATTGGTAATTATATTGATCCTAAAGATCATGGTGGATATTTTTTAATTAACGGTAACGAGCGAGTTATGGTTATGGCTGAGGACTTGGCTTCTAATCAGACTTTTGTTGAATGGCAGAAGACAAAGAATCGTTTGATGCTTAGATTATTTTCTCAGAGAGGAGCTTACAAGATTCCGGTTTCTTTGGTTGAGAGTAATGAAGGTATTTTAGAAAGTTCATTTTCTAGATTTAGAGATATTCCTGCTATTGTTTTATTGAAGGCTTTAGGAATGACTTCTGACGCTGATATTGTTAATTTGATTGGAAAGCAGACTGATTCTTTGGTTGTTAATTTATATGAGTATGCTGATATTGCAACTACTAATGATGCTTTGATGTGGATTGCTGAGAAGAGTTCTTTACAGGGTACAAATAAAGAAATGCTTGACCGAGTTAAGCAGAGAATCGATTCTTACTTTTTACCACATATTGGCTTAGACAAAGCTTCTCGAATGGAGAAGGCTCGAACTCTTTGTAAGTTTATCAAACAATTTTATATTGCACGAGAAAATCCTGATGCTGCTTTTACAGATAAGGATCATTATGCAAATAAGAGAGTTCGTTTGAGTGGTGATTTGTTAGCTGATTTATTCCGAGTTAATATTAATATTTTATTGAGAGAAGTTTCTCATTCTTTGCAGAAAACTGTGAAGAGACGTAAGTTTTATTCTATCAAGACAATTGCAAAGTCTACTTTGTTTACACACCGAGTTGAATCGGCAATTGCTACTGGTTCTTGGATTGGAGAGCGAAGTGGTGTTACGCAGAATATGGATAAGAACAATTCTTTCTCGATTATGTCTCAACTACAGAGAGTAACCTCTATTCTTCCTGGAGAACAAGAGAACTTAGCTGCACGAACTGTTCATCCAACACATTATGGTCGGTTCTGTCCAATTGAAACTCCTGAAGGAACTGAAATTGGTTTAAGAAAGAATTTGGCACTTTTGGCAAGGATTTCTACTAGATCTACAATGGATGACGATGCTGTTTTGAAAGTTTTGAAGAGTGTTGGATTAAAAGAAGAAGGTGATTTGGACGTTTTCTATAATGGACGATATGTTGGTGCAACTAGTGAAGTTGAAGCTTTTACTAATGCTGTTAAGGGAGAGAGAAGATCTAATAATTTACCAACCGAGATGTCTGTTAGATTTGATAAGTTCTTGGATACTGTTTTTATTACAACTGAAATTGGTAGGGTTATTAGACCATTAATTATTGTTACGGACGGTGAGTCTATGTTGAAGCCTGAACATTTAGAATTAGTTAAGGATGGTTCTTTATCTTGGGATAATTTATTTGAGAAGGGAATTTTGGAATATCTTGACGCTGCTGAGGAAGATGATTCTTATGTTTGTTTAGATGAGAAAGAATTGACTGATGAGCATACACATTTAGAAGTTGACTCTATGGATATCTTTGGTATCTCTGTATCTTTGATTCCTTTTGGAGATCACGATCCTCCTGCACGTATGGTTAAGGGTGGTTCAAGAGCATATAGACAAGGTTTGGGTATCTATGCGGGTAATTTCCCAGTAAGAGTTGATACTGACGTTTCGATTTTACATTATGCACAGAAGCCTTTGGTTCGAAGTTTTACTTATGATAGTTTGAACGTTCATCCTGCTGGACAGAATGTGATCTTGGCGGTTATGCCTTACGAGGGTTATAATATGGAAGACGCTACTGTTTTGAATGGTGGTTCTGTTGATCGAGGATTCGGACGATCTTCTAGACTTAGACCTTACATTTCTGTTGAGTTGAACTACGCTGGTGGTCTTCGGGACGAGGTTTGTGTTCCTGATAAAGATGTATCTGGTTATAGAACTGAAGAGAGCTATAATTATTTGGAAGATGACGGTGTTGTTTATCCTGAAGCTGAATTGAATGAGGGTAAAGTTGTTATCGGTAAGATTAGTCCACCTAAGTTCTTGAGTGAAGCTAGAGAAATTTCTATTCAGACAAAGAAAGAAAATTCTGCTGCAATGAGACAGGAAGAAAAGGGAACTGTTGATGCCGTTTTCATGACTCATGATAAAGAAGGTAATAGAATTTTCCAAGTTAGAATGAGAGAGTTAAGAGTTCCGGAAGTTGGAGATAAGTTCTCTGTACCTCATGGGCAGAAGGGTATCGTTGGTATGGTTGCTCCTGAGATGGATGTTCCATTTACAGTTGGTGGTATTAAGCCAGACATTATGTTCAATCCACATGGTATACCTTCTCGTATGACTATTGGTTATTTGATGGATATCCTTGGTGGTAAGGTTGCGGCTTTATCTGGTAAGGTTGTTGATGGTTCTGCTTTTAGTGGAGATACAATTGATACTTTAGAAGGAAACTTGAAGAAGCTTGGATTTAGAGCATCTGGTAAGGAAGTTATGTATAATGCAATTACTGGACAAAGAATGCCGATCAAGATTTTCATTGGTAATATGTTTTATTTGAAGTTGAAATATATGGTAGCTGATAAGTTACACGCTCGAGCTTCTGGTAAGGTTGCTCTTTTGACTCGACAGCCTATCGAAGGTAGAAGTCGTGGTGGAGCTTTGAGACTTGGTGAAATGGAGCAGGAAGCACTTGTTGGACATGGAGCATCTTTGTTGTTGAAGGAAAGATATTCTTCTGATAAGGTTGTAATTAATATTTGTTCTAAGTGTGGAAGTGTTGTTATCGATGACCAGATTCACAATAAGAAGGTTTGTTCTCTTTGTCATTCTAACCAAGTTGAACCTGTTGAGGTTTCATATGCTTTCAAGTTATTGATTGAAGAGTTACAAGGTCTACATTTATTAACTAAATTCGAGATGAAGAATAAATACGAATAAAATGGTACAACCAGTAAAAAAACAAATTAGTGGAATGCAATTTCATTTACTTAGTCCCGAAAAGATTAAGAAATTATCTGTTGCTAAAATTGTGACACCTGAGCTTTATGATGTTGATGGTTATCCTGTAGACGGTGGTTTGATGGATTTGAGACTTGGTGCGATTGACCCAGTTGTTAGATGTCGAACTTGCGGTGGACGATTGAAAGAATGTTTAGGACATCCTGGTATGATCGAATTAGCACGACCTTTGATTCATATTAAATATTTGCCAATTATCGATTTAGTTTTGAGGTCTACTTGTGAAGCTTGCGGTAAAGTTTTGATTAAGGATGAGAAAGATATGAATAAGGATTTAGTTGGTAGAATTAAGAAAGCTAAGGACGGAAAGAAATGTCCACATTGTTCTATTATTCAGGAAAAAGTTAAGCTTGAGAAGCCAACTACTTTTAGAAGTGGACGTAGAAGACTATTCCCTTCAGAAATTAGGGAGAGATTAGTTAAGGTTAGCGACGACGATTTGAAAGTTTTAGGAATTAATGCGGAGACGCTTAGACCTGAATGGTCAATTTTGACTTTGTTACTTGTACCGTCTGTAACTGTTAGACCATCTATTACTTTGGAATCTGGTGAGCGTAGTGAAGATGATTTGACTCATAAGTTATCTGATATTATTCGATCTAACCAGAGACTTTGGGAGAACTTGAACGCTGGTGCCCCAGAAGTTATTATTGAGGATCTTTGGGACCTATTACAGTATCACGTTACAACATTCTTTGACAATTCGATTGCTAAGATTCCACCTGCTCGACATAGAAGTGGTCAGCCATTGAAGACTATTAAAGAAAGAATTGAAGGTAAGGAAGGACGAATTAGAAAGAACTTGGCTGGTAAGCGAGTTAATTATTCTGCTCGAACTGTAATTTCACCTGATGTTAATTTGAGATTGAACGAAGTTGGTGTTCCTGCTGAAGTTGCTAAGATTTTGACTGTTGCTGAGAAGGTTACTTCTATTAATATGAAGAGAATGAAGTCTTTGGTTGCAAGCACAGAATACCCTGGAGCTAATTATATTTTACGAACTGATGGTAAGAGAAAGAGAATTGTTGAAGAATTAAGAGATGAATTGATTGAAGAGCTTGAACCTGGTTATACTGTTGAGAGACATCTTGTCGACGGTGATATTGTATTGTTCAACCGACATCCTTCTCTACATAGAGCATCTTTAATGGCTCATTTTGTTAAGGTTATTCCTGGAAAGACTTTTAGAATTCATCCAGCTTCTTGTGCTCCATATGGTGCAGATTTTGATGGGGACGAAATGAATATTCACGCTCCACAAACTGAAGAGGCTAGAGCTGAAGCTGAAGTTCTTTTGAATGTTAATACTAATTTGTTTTCGCCAAAGAATAATATGAATTTCCTTGGAACTGTTAAGGACGCTGTTTCTGGTAATTTTATGTTTAGTGAAGCTGAAATGAGCAAGGAAGATGTTTCACAGTTATTACATGAGTCTGGAGTTGCTGTTCCTGCTTTGAATAAGATGAATTCTGGTAAAGATGTTTTCGATAAGATTATGCCTAAAGCTCTTGGAAAGGATTTTGATGTTACTAGTTTTAAGACAGGAAAGGGAAGTATTTTGCGAACTGCTGATAAAGAGCTTGGTCGAGACGAAGCTGTTGAATTATTGAGACAGGTATTTTCTCTTGGTACAACTTTCTTATCGCGAACAGGATTTACTCTTTGTGCTGACGATTTAGATGTTCCAACTTCTGTTAAGGACAAAACAGCAAAGATTATTGAGAAGGCAGAAGAGAAAACAGCAAAGATTATCGAGAGTTATTATGATAAGACTATGGAATTACTTCCAGGAAAGACTGCTGAGGAAACTCGAGAGAATAAGATTTTGGGTGCTTTGAACGAGACACGAACTGATATTGGTGACGCTGTTAAAGAAGGTTTCCCTAAAGATAATTTAGCAAGTAAGATGATTGGTTCTGGTGCTGGTGGTTCTATGTTGAACATTACTCAAATGGCTTGTTCTGTTGGTCAGCAGGTATTGCATGGTAGAAGAATCGATTTTGGTTATACTGATAGAACCTTGTCTTTCTTTAAGAAGGGCGATTTATCACCTAGAGCTAGAGGATTTGTTTATAGTTCTTTAATGAAGGGTTTTAAGCCTGAAGAATTTTTCTTTGGTGCTATGACTGGTCGAGATGGTCTGATGGATGTAGCTCTTCGAACTCCTAAGTCTGGTTATTTGTATAGAAGATTGGCTAACGCTTTACAGGATTTGATCATGGCATACGATGGAACTGTTCGAGATGCTTCTAACAATATTGTTCAATTTAAGTATGGTCTTGACGGTGTGGATATTTCTGCTAAGCATTTAGATAAGCAGGTTGCACCTGGTGAAGCTATTGGTGTTGTGACTGCTCAATCTTTCGGTGAAGCTTCTACTCAGATGGTTTTGAACGTGTTCCATTCTGCAGGTGTTGCGGAAATGCAGGTTACTCAGGGTCTTCCTCGTATTGTTGAAATCTTAGATGCTCGTAAATTACCAAAGACACCATCTATGGAAATTTATTTAGATAAGGATCATAATAACGAGAAGGATGCAAGAGTTATTGCTGAGAAAGTTAAGGAAGTTAAGTTGAAGGAAATTCTTTCTGATATTGCAATTGATTTTGGTTCTAAGAAGATTAAGATTGGTGTTGACTCTAAGTTATTGAAAGCTTCACATATTGGTTTGGATAAGGTTGTGGAAGTTCTTGATGCTAAAGGATTCAAGGCTAAGAAACTATCTGACGGTATGGTTCTTGATATGGGTAAGGAAAATTTCAAGTCAATCTATAAGACTAAAGAGAAAATTAAGGAAGTTATTTTGACTGGAATTAAGGGAATCTCACAGGTTTTAGTTGTTAAGAGAAATAATGATTATGTTATTTTGACTGCCGGTTCTAACTTGAAGGATATTTTAGGATTCAAGGGTATCGACGCTGATAAGGTTTTGAGTAATGATATTCATGAGGTTTCTCAGGTTCTTGGAATTGAAGCGGCTAGACAATTGGTTGTTAATGAAATTAATAAGGTAATTAGTTCGCAAGGTTTGGCTGTTGATGAGAAGCACGCTATGCTTGTTGCAGATACTATGGCTAGCTCTGGAGCGATTAAGGGTATTACTAGAATGGGTATTATTGGAGATAAGAATTCTATTTTGGCTAGAGCGGCATTTGAGACAGCTGTTAAGCAGTTTGTTCAAGCTACTAAGACTGGTCGAAAGGATAATTTAGCTTCTGTAATTGAGAATATTATTTTGAATCAGCCTGTACCTGTTGGAACTGGACTTCCTGGCTTATTGGTTAAGGTTACTGGAGATTTGGCAAGTAAAGATAAGAAGGAGAAAAAGAAATGAGTATAAAAGAACTAAGTGAAGCTATTGAAGCTGGGAATGTTATGTTTGGAGTTAAGCAGGCCTTGAAGGGTGGTAAGAAATTGAAGAACGTTTTTATTGCTAAAGATACTCGAGATGAGACAGTTGAAAAGCTTGACGCTGCTGGAATTGAATTTGATGTTTTGAAATCAAAGGCAGAGCTTGCTAAAGAACTAAATCTTGATTTCAGTGCGGAAGTTTTTTCTATTAAGTAAGATGGCTGGAGTTATTGATATGCAGTTGATGAGATACATTAATTTGTTTTCTAAGACAACTGGGGTCCAGACAACTAAGGTTTTTACTTATAATAACCAAATCGTTTTTGCTGTTCCAAAAGCTAAGGTTTCTACGGCTATTGGTAAGGGAGCGATTAATGCTAAGAGATTGAATGATATTTTACGTAAGAAAATCAAGGTTGTTACAATGCCAGAAATTGATAGCAATGAAGGAATTAGCAAGTTTGTCGAGGAGACAGTTGCACCTATTGAATTTAATAAAATTGAAGTAAAGGAGAACTCAATAGTTGTTACGGCTGGTCGTGAAAGCAAAGCGGCTTTAATTGGAAGAAACAGAACTCGAGAGAAAGAGCTCGCAGATGTTCTGAAGAATTTTTTTCATATTGCTAAGTTTAAGATAGCCTAAAAGTTTTTAAATCAACTTTTCACATAAATTATATTACAATGGGATTAATGAACGCACGAAAACTAAAGAAAGACAGAAAGACTTTTAGAGATAACAGGTTGCCTGATAAAAAGAAGCGACTTGGAATTAGCTTGAAGTTTGATCCGATCGGACGAGCTTCGCAAGCAAAAGGAATTGTTACTAAGAAAATTCAAAAAGAAGCTAAGCAGCCTAACTCAGCAATGAGAAAGTGTGCGAGAGTTCAGTTAATTAAGAATGGTAAAGAAGTTACAGCTTTCATCCCGGGTAATTTGGCACAAAAGTTTGTTGATGAGCATGATGAAGTTATAATTGAGCGAATTGGTGGAAAGCAGGGACGAACAAAGGGTGATTTATCAGGTGTTAGATTTACAATTATTAAAGTAAATGATCAGCCATTGGACAGATTGTGGTCCGGTAAGATCGAGAAGGGACGTAGATAATGACACAACAGATGAAAGTTTTTGGTTTGTTCGATGCTTCTGAAGTTAGAGTTGAAGACCCAGGTATGAAGAAAGTTATTAATTTGCAACCAAAGTTAATGTTGAAATCTCACGGTAGAATTAAGTGGGATCCAACTAGAGCTAAGGTTAATGTTGTTGAGAGACTTGTGAATTTATTGCAGGTTCCAGGATCACGAGGTAAGAAGCATAGAATTATTACTGGATGGATTACTGGTAAACATACAAGATGTACTAAGATTGTTATTGATGCATTTAAGATTATTGAGGAGAAAACTGGAGAAAACCCATTGAAGGTTTTTGTTAAGGCTATCGAGAACGGTGCTCCACGAGACGAAGTTACTTCAATTGAATATGGTGGAGCAAAGTATCCGCAAGCAGTTGATGTTTCTCCAAGACGAAGATTGAACTTGGTTCTTCGATATTTTGTTAACGGTTCTTATGATAAAGCTTTCAATAAGAAGGCAACTATTGTTGAGGCTTTAGCGAAAGAGATTATGTTGGCAGCTGACGGCTCTGGCGAGTCTTACGCAGTTTCTAAGAGAAATGATGCAGAGAAGCAAGCAGACGCAGCTCGGTAATTTTAATTGATATTCAACGTTGTTTTCAATATTGTGAGCAAAATATATTTAAGTGATTTTTGATTGTGTTTTTGATGGAGAGGTGGACCGGTATGAAACAGAAGCCCGAGAAATATGCTGATACTAATGAGAGAACAGAGGATCTTGTTAGTAGAAGGGCGACTTTGTTTTTGAGTAGTGCAAGTTTTCTTTTTAGTCTTATGTTTTTGTCGCAGAATATTACTGGGAATGTCGTCGCTAACTTTTCTACTAATGGCGCGAATTGGATTGGTGGTGTTTTGTTTGTTTTGGCGATTATAGGCTTTTTAGTTTATGTTCAGAAGAAGAAAAAGTAACAGCGTCGGAAAAATAGTTCTTTGGTAAGCAAACATTTTTAAAGCGATTTTTCAGTAATTAACTATGGCAGCAGATATGACTGAAAAGGTAAAGATGTTACAGAAGGATCCTAAACATGTTCGTAACATTGCAATTTGTGCGCATATTGATCATGGAAAGACAACTTTTTCTGACAATCTTTTAGCTGGTGCTGGTATGATGAGTGAGGACTTAGCTGGTAAAGCTAGAACACTTGATTTTCACGATGATGAAGCTGAGCGAGGTATTACAATTGATTCTGCTTCTGTTTCTATGGTTCATAATGTTGATGATCAAGATTATCTGATTAACTTAATTGATACTCCAGGTCACGTTGACTTCGGTGGTGACGTTACTCGAGCTATGAGAGCTGTTGACGGTGCTATTGTTTTGTCTTGTGCTTCTGAAGGAATTATGCCTCAGACTGAGACTGTTCTTCGACAAGCTTTGAAGGAGAGGGTTAGACCAATTCTTTTCATCAATAAGGTTGACCGTTTGATTAGAGAAGTTAAGTTGACTCCTGAAGAAATGCAGAAGAGATTTATTGATATTATTAATTCTGTAAATAAGCTGATAGCTGAAATTGCTGAGCCTGAGTATAAGCAAAAGTTTCAAGTTAACGTTGCTGATGGTTCTGTTGCATTCGGTTCTGCTTTTCATAACTGGGCTTTGAGTATTCCGTACATGCAGAAGCATGGAATTACATTTAAGGAAATTATTGATGCTTATGAAGCTGGTGGAGAGAATTATAAGGTTTTAGCGAAGAAGGCTCCAATTCATGAAGTTGTTTTGAGTATGGTAGTTAATAATCATCCAGACCCTGTGACTGCTCAGGGATATAGAATTCCTAAGATTTGGCATGGTGATTTGGAGAGTCAGACTGGAAAGGATCTGATGAGTTGTAATATTGAAGGTGAGGTTGCATTTGTTCCGATTAAGATTGTTGTTGATAAGAACGCGGGTGAGGTTGCAGCTGGTCGATTATTTGGTGGAAGTATTAAGAAAGGTGATGAGTTATATATGAATATTGCTGGAAGAAAAGTTAGAGCGCAGCAGGTTTCTATTTACAAGGGTGCTTCTAGAGTTCAGCTTGATGAAGTTGTTGCTGGTAATATTGTAGGTGTTGTTGGATTGACTGACGTTGTTGTTGGTGAAACTGTTTCTACTAATCCAATTGAGCCGTTCGAAGCTATTAGTCATTTGTTCGAGCCTGTTGTTACAAAGTCTATTCATGCTAAGAGAACTGCGGACCTTCCAAAGTTGATTGAAGTTTTGAGACAGATTGGAAAAGAAGACCCTTCTTTGAGAATTGAGATTAACGAAGAGACTGGAGAATCTTTGATGTCTGGTATGGGTGAATTACATTTGGAAATTATTGAGAACCGAATTAAGTCTGAGAAGGGACTTGAAATTGAAATGGGTCCACCAATTATTGTTTATAGAGAATCTGTTGCTAAAGCAAATGCTGAGCCTGCGGTTGGGCGTTCTCCAAACAAGCATAATGATTTCTTCATTACTGTTGAGCCTTTGGAAGATAATGTTACAGAAGCTATTGCTGCTGGAAATTTGCCTATTGGTAGAATTAAGAAAAAAGATAAGACTTTGAATGAATCTTTGGTTGCTCTTGGAATTTCTCGAGACGAGGCACAGCAATATAGAGATATTTACAAGGGATCTATTTTCCTTGATAGAACTAAGGGTATTGTTCAGATTGGTGAAGTAATCGAGTTATTGCTTGATTCTTTCGAGCAAGTTATGGATGCTGGTCCTTTATCTAGAGAGCCGTGCCATAAGATGAAAGTTTCTGTTGTTGATATGAAATTGCATGAGGATGCTATTCATAGAGGTCCTGCACAGGTTTATCCTGCTGTTAGAGATTCTATTAAGGAAGCTTTCGCTAAGGCAACACCAGTGATCTACGAGCCTGTTCAGGTTCATCAGATTGAAGCACCAAGTGATTTTATGGGTGCAGTTACAAGTTTAGTTTCTACCAAGAGAGGAAATTTGATTGATGTTCAACAGGATGAGACAGGAATTACGATTAGAGCGGAATTACCAGTTTCTGAAATGATTGGATGGACTTCTGATTTACGAAGTGCAACTGAAGGACGAGGAGTTTCTAGTTTGGTTTCTCAGACTTTTAAGAAGTTACCTGGAGATATGCAACCTAAGATTATCTCACAGATTAGAGAGCGAAAGGGATTGAGCGAGAATCAATAATTCTGAGACAACACTATTTTTATAAAGATTGAAATCTATGTATATTGCCATGAAAGAGCTATCTGGGAATAGGTTTAATGTCCGAAGTGCGAGGCATGATGTTTCTTTTAAGGAGTATAAGGAGACTGCGTTGGCTTTGAAGAATTCTATTTTGGGTATTAATTCTAATTTCTCAAGTGAGGTACATGCGATTCCTGATGACCATTGTTATTCGATTTTGAGTGGTATGACGCCGGAACGTGAGATAGAGACTATGTTAAAGCAGAGGCCAAAATATCCTTTGGTTTTTTTAGATGAGAGCCTTTGGGATCAATCGTTTTATATGGGATTATATATCAGAAATAATAAAACAGATGGTATAATTTCTTTAGTTGTTGATAAAGGCAAGGCGGATGTTATGCAATTCTATGGGAATAATTTAGATCAGGTAATTTTGGACAGATTTCTTGAGTTTAGATAGTAGTCGCTTATTTAACTAACCGTGTGCAAGCAGGGGACA
>Ga0208279_1001146_pt1 | contig 15514 bp, 11 predicted proteins | sample AntAceMetag02UKM_FD_184766 | JGI IMG/M metagenome (GOLD analysis project Ga0208279, IMG submission 184766) | Saline lake microbial communities from Ace Lake, Antarctica - Antarctic Ace Lake Metagenome 02UKM (SPAdes) (version 2) | ecosystem: Environmental > Aquatic > Non-marine Saline and... | reverse complement strand
AAAGAGATTGAGAACTGGCGTTTGCTCCTCGCCCGGAATATCGCCCTGAGAAATTCTGCGTTAGGAACCAGAGAGATCAACTTCGCCGTCCAGAGGACGATTGACCGGATCATCTTCCTCCGTATCTGCGAGGATCGGGGGATTGAATCTTACGGTCAACTCCAGGCACTCCTAAACGGCGCAAATATCTATGAACGCTTGCGGAAGATATTCCGGTCCGCCGATGAAAAATACAACTCCGGCCTCTTTCATTTTCACCGGGAGAAAGATTTAGTAACGCCTCCCGACGAACTGACGCTCGGTATTAAAATTGACGACCGGGTCTTGAAGGAGATCTTCAAGCAACTATATTACCCGGATAGCCCGTATGAATTCTCAGTCCTGGGGGCGGATATTCTCGGCCATATCTACGAGCAGTTCCTGGGGAAAGTCATTACTTTGACTAAAGGTCATCAGGCGAAAGTGGAGGAGAAGCCGGAAGTCCGGAAAGCCGGCGGAGTATATTACACGCCCACATATATCGTCGATTATATCGTAAAAAATACCGTCGGCAAACTCTGCGAAGGCAAGCCTCCGAAAAAGATAGAAAAACTCCGGATTCTCGATCTCGCCTGCGGTTCCGGATCATTCCTGATCGGCGCCTACAACTACCTGAACGACTATCACCGGGATTGGTATCTCGATAATCTTATCCCTCAGCTTGGTCATGAAGGCTACATCTCCATGACCGCCCTGAGAAAATACGTCCCCGGCAAGAAACCCGAGATGCCGATCTATCAGGGAAAGGGTGGCCAATGGTATCTCACCACCCGGGAGAAGAAGCGGATTCTGCTTAACAACATCTATGGAGTCGATATCGACAGTCAGGCGGTGGAAGTAACCAAGCTTAGCCTCTTGCTCAAAGTCCTGGAGAATGAAAATCAGGACACACTGGAGAAACAAATGAAACTTTGGCGGGAGCGGGCGCTCCCGGATCTGGGCAATAACATCAAATGCGGAAATTCCCTTATCGGCCCGGATTTTTATGATGGAGAGCAGTTGACCTTACTGGATGACGAGGAACAATTCCGAATAAATGTTTTCGATTGGAACGCCGAATTCCCTGAAATTATGCAAAAAGGTGGCTTTGATGCCGTAATCGGTAATCCGCCGTATGTCAGACAGGAGAGACTTGGTGCATTATTTAAGGACTATGCAAAAAGCCAGTTTAGCACATTTGCACCCGCAGCTGATCTTTATATCTATTTCGTAGAACGGGCACATAATTTTCTGCGTGTAAATGGTTATTTCGGTATGATCTGTTCAAATAAGTTTATACGTGCAAAATATGGGAAACTACTTAGAAATTTTTTATCAACCAATACTATATTGCAAAAGATTGTAGATTTTGGTGAATTGCCTGTATTTCAAAATGCGGCAACTTTTCCAGCTATATTTCTTACACAAAAACAAACGACCCGTCAGCAGAAGTTCTTATATGCTCCAATTAAAAATCTTGAATTTCAATCAATCGAAGAAGAAGTGAAAAAGATAGGAATTCAGCTTGATAACTTTGCCATTGAAGATGGCAACTGGACGTTGGCCCCGAAAGAAGAAGTTGCTGTGCTAAAAAAAATGAAGAAAAGAGGTGTGATATTTCGTGAGTATATAGATGGGGAAATATATCGTGGCATATTAACCGGGCTAAACAAGGCATTTATAATAGATTTTCAAACCAAAGTGAGACTGATAGCCGAAGATCCAAGAAGTGCTGAACTTATTAAACCCTTTGTAGTAGGAGATGATGTGCGAAAATATCATATCAACTGTCGTGATCGCTATTTGATATTAATACCAAAGGGTTGGACTAAATTGAACTCAAACTCGACGACAAATGCTTTGAAATGGTTTAAAGAAAATTATAAAGCATTGGCAGCATTTTTAGAACCATTCACAGTGGCGGCACAAAAACGACGTGATAAAGGAGATTATTGGTGGGAGTTGCGCGCTTGTGATTATTATAATGATTTTAATAAAAAGAAATTAGTTTGGCCTGAAATCGCGAAAGAAAGCAGGTTTGCTTATGATAGACAAGGAATATATTTAAATAAGACGTGCTTTTTTTCACCCTGTAAAGATTTGTATTTGTTAGCTATTCTAAATTCAAAAATTGTTTGGTTTTTTCTCAAAAAGTTATGTTCAGTATTAGGAGATGCTGACAAAGGTGGAAGATTGCTTCAGCAAAAAATTTATATTGAGCAGATTCCAATCCCAAAACTTGATCTTGCAAATTCTATAGATGAAGAAAGCCATAAACGAATAATTAGATTGGTTGAAAAAATATTAGACTTAAATGAGAGATTGGCAAAGGTGAATACTCCAACAGCCAAAACCCAACTCGATCGCCAAATCAAAGCCACCGACAACCAAATCGACCGGCTTGTTTATAAGTTGTATGGATTGACTGAGAAAGAAATTGAGATAGTTGAAGGATCAATTAGGGAATAAGGCCGAGGATTTTAAATATGCTCACGTATTATGAACAAGAATTTTGGAATAATTTAAAAGAAGAGAATATTAAACCGATTGATGTTTTATTGAAAAATAATTGTGACTTAGCTGCAGCAAAATTGATTTTTTCAGTCGTTGATACATTAGCAGGATTTTCTTATGGTCGACTTTCTCAAGAGGGAAAAGTCCGAAAATCGTTTATAAAATTTTTAGAGAAGTATAGCACCCAATTTTTTAAACATGATTTGAGTCAATTGTGTAGAAATGCTCCCAAAAAAAAGGATAGGAAAACGTTTAATAATTATGCGGAAATATTATTTTTCATCTTTAGAAATGGTTTAATACACGATAGTTCGTTACAAATGGGAGTATCAGTTTATAGAGATGAAAATAGTAAAATATTATTCAAGAGTGTGGGCACAGATATAATGGAATTGAATATTGTGATTTTTTATAACTGGTTCAAAGATGCATTAGCAGCTTATGAAAATGATCTAAAAACAAAAAACAGCATCTATAAAAAATGGCTTAGAAAATACCAGGAAATAATATCTCCTGTTTTTAAATTAGATATCGAGAAGCGAATAATAGATGACCTGAATGAAAAAGGGAGAATCACTTCAAGAAAAGTTGCAGAAATATTAAATCAATCTCAATCAACAGCATTAAGAGTGTTGAATATAATGGTGAAAAAGAAACTTATTATAAGGAAAGGGGCTAGTAAATCTACTTATTACGAGCTGAGAAAGTAATGAAAGGATAATAATATGGATTTCAAAAAAGCTGCGGCGCAAATTTTAGAGAAGGCGGGTAGACCACTTGATTACCGGCAAATAACAAATCTTGCTAAGGAAAAGGGATTTCTTAAAACTTCCGGGAAAACGCCCTGGGCAACGATGAATGCTCAGCTTAATCAGGATATTAAGCAAAAAAGCGATAAAAGTATTTTTCAGAGTCTGGGAAAAGGGATTTTCGCCTTGAGAAAATGGAATGCGGATGCCGACAAGTATAAAAAAGAGATTCCAGCCCAGAAGGGAGGGAAGCATTTTATCTTTGTGGTAAATGATATCAGGAAAGAAGGCCATTTTCTTCCTGCCCGAGAAGTTTACGATAAACTTATGCGAACGGGTATTTGGGGGATTAATGAGAGAACCCCGAATAGAAGGGAATTATTAACCGGGACAAAGATAGTTTTTTATCAAGCCGGGAAAGAAGGACAAAAGTTTATTGGAACCGCAGAAATTTCTAAAAATATTTATCCGCTTTCAGAAGAGGAAATCGTTAAACGAAAATTGCAGAGTGTTTTATTCGATGGAGAATATGTCATCCTCTTAAAGAATATAATATCCTGGAAACAACCAAAACCCATCCAAGATTTAGTTGGACGGTTGGATTTTATTAAAAAAGAGAAAATATATGGAGTATATCTCCAGGGTGGCGTAAGAAAAATAGAAGCGTTGGATTATAAGAAGATTATTGAATATCAACCTCCAAAGGAGCTGCCTAAAAAAGTAGAGAAAAAAACAAAATTTAAGCATGAAGAAATTGAAGGAATGTTGATTGAGTTAGGTAATTTATTGGGGTTTGATACCTACTGCGCGGATAAATCGAAGATTTACAATGGTACTCCATTATCGGAGATTGCATCGCTAAAAAACATCCCACATTTCTCCATGCCCAGAATCATGCGCACAGTCCAACGTATAGATGTTATTTGGCTTAAAGATGATTTCCCGGTGTATGCTTTTGAAGTGGAACATACGACAGATATCACTAAGGGGCTATTACGATTGCACCAGCTAACCCAATTTCAAACCAGACTTTTTATTATAAGTTCAAAGGAGATGCAGAGAAAATTTGATGTGGAAATATCCAAAACCCCGTTTTATCAAGTTCAAGACAGGTACTCTTTCCGGACATATTCAGAGCTGCAATTATTTTATAAGTTGGCAAAGAGATATCACACTAAAAAGAATGGTTTCATGGGGTTAATTAAAACGTAAGTTTTCAGTGAACCCCGTCCTTTCGTAGCGGCTGCCTTTAGGCTGCCACACGATGGCGACTTGAAGAGGCTGTTCGATAAAACCGATTTTGTGGGTTTGTGGTGGTAGCCGCACCTTTTAAGGTGCGCAATCGTTTTGTGTTTAAGGTATTATATTCACTGTCTGCGCAGACTAAAGTCTGCGGCTACCAAAATTCGGCTTTATCGGACAGCCTCTGAAGGTTGCCTCTACGAGAAGGACGCAGGGTCAAACCTCGGAAGGACACAGGGTTAAGCCTCGAATATTGACAGATAAGCACGAAAACAGTCCGAATCGGACCGAATTCCAGAGCAATGTGGACCGCTAAATCGGACTAAAGTGAACAGTGATTCCGGGGTAAAGAGAGTAATAGAATATGGGATTTGATTGTGATTTACATATGGAGAATTAGAGATGAACAAACAGAACAAACATATAAAACCGGATATTAGACAATCTCTTCAAACCATCGTATTGCCGGCTTTGAAGGAGATGTTTCCCTATTTTAATTTGCAGACTATATGCGCCCGGCTGAAGGAGGCCGAAATAGAGGTTTCATCAGTAACGTTAAAAACTTATCTCTCTCAATTCATGGCGGAAGACTTAATCTTCGATGCCGGGCGGGGATGGTATTCCCGGATAGCGGAACCGTTTGCTCTCGATACTGCTCCTGTAAAAAAGCTCATCACAAAAATCAAGAAGACCTTTCCTCTGCTTGATTTCTCCTGTTGGTCCACAGAACAGATTAATCCCTATACGCAGCATGTTCTCAACCGTTTTGTCAGTTTCGTATATGCCGATCTGGAGACACTATCGGCAATAGCGGAGGTGTTGCAAGGGCATGGTTACAGGGTACTAGTCGATCCCGGAAAAAAGGATACTTTCCATGGTTTGTCTTCGGGAGAACATCAAATTGTTCTCCGGAAAATCATCCAGAAACAGCCACAGGCAACCAAGCATGCGGTTCCAATTGAAAAGATCCTTGTCGACCTCTGGTATGAGGCCCCCAAATTGGATCTGATGGACCAGGCTGAAGTACAAATAGTTGTAGAGAATATAGTAGAAGCCGGGCGTATTAATATGGCTGAAATGCTGAGTTATGCGGGTGAACGACGACAGGATTTTAGCTGGTTTAAAACGATATACCAACTCCGCAAAACATGACTTTTGCGGAGTTGGTATACTATTTTACAATCAAATGATCAGAAAAGAATGCTTCACCCGAGAGTATATCGATCACCAGTGCAAGCAGATTGGAGCAAACGATCGGCAATTGCTGGAAAAGAGCATCCACGCTCTGTCCCTCCTGGGCCATCTCGCGGAGTCCGGGCTTAAATTCATCTTCAAGGGGGGCTCAAGCCTGATGCTGCTCTTGGAGCCGCTCCGACGATTGTCCATAGATATTGACATTGTATGCGGTGTTTCCCGGGAAGATCTAAACGAAACATTATCCCGGATCGGCAAGCAATCACCTTTCACCCATTACAAAGAGCAGGATCGTGGCTTTCGTGGTTTGCCGAACCGGAGACATTTCCAGTTCTTCTTCCCGTCTTTAACGGTGCCTGATCGCGAATTATTTGTCATTCTTGATGTCGTTGAAGAGGCGGAGCTTTATCTGCCGACAATTCAGAAAAACATCAAAACCGATTTCATTGAAGTTGAAAACGAGGTGGTGGTTACACTTCCTACGGTTGAGGCGCTCCTGGGAGATAAACTGACCGCCTTCGCTCCTCGCACCATCGGTATTCCTTATGAGACTGAGCGTGGGTTTTCGCAGCGGATGCAGGTGGTAAAGCAGATGTTCGATATTGGTGAGCTTTTCGATGCCATTGGTGATATACGCGGGATGGCTGATGCATATCAGATAAGTTACAAACTGGAAAACAGCTATCGCGATAGTAATTTCTCCCGGGAAGAAGTTCTCGATGATACTATCCGGGTGGCTTACCTGCTGAGCTCTCGGGGACTTCGAGGGGTAATCGATTCGGAAGAGGCGGGATTGTTGCAGGATGGTGTCAGACGATTACAAAATCACTTGGTGCGTGATAAGTTTCGATTCAATATCGAGGCTAAAATATCGGCTGCGAAAGCTGCTCTTCTGGCCCAACTAATCCGCACCGAGGCAACCGATAAAGCGATTGAATCCCTTCGCTACAATTCCGATCAAGTAGAAGAATTAAAGCAAATCAAACTGACCGGGAACCTTTCCAGTCTCAATAGGCTCTGGAAAACGAACCCGGAAGCCTTTCATTATTGGCATCTGGTAAATAGTCTTGAGTGAATCCATTAGCAAATTGGAACTCCGAAAAGGGGGTCGGACCAAACTAAGTTGTGGTATATCAATTGGTTAGCTGAAATATGGGGCTCCATATCGGTCTTAGGCGCGTTTTTCGGGGTCGAAAAACGCTTCTAAGGGAAGGACACAGGGTTAAGCCTCGAATATTGACAGATAAGCACGAAAACAGTCCGAATCGGACCGAATTTCAGAGCAATGTGGACCGCTAAATCGGACTAAAGTGAACAGTGATTCCGGGGTAAAGAGAGTAATAGAATATGGGATTTGATTGTGATTTACATATGGAGAATTAGAGATGAACAAACAGAACAAACATATAAAACCGGATATTAGACAATCTCTTCAAACCATCGTATTGCCGGCTTTGAAGGAGATGTTTCCCTATTTTAATTTGCAGACTATATGCGCCCGGCTGAAGGAGGCCGAAATAGAGGTTTCATCAGTAACGTTAAAAACTTATCTCTCTCAATTCATGGCGGAAGACTTAATCTTCGATGCCGGGCGGGGATGGTATTCCCGGATAGCGGAACCGTTTGCTCTCGATACTGCTCCTGTAAAAAAGCTCATCACAAAAATCAAGAAGACCTTTCCTCTGCTTGATTTCTCCTGCTGGTCCACAGAGCAGATCAATCCGTATATGCATCATCTTTTGGGGAAGGCCGTAACATTCGTTTATATTGATCGTGATCTTATGTCGGCTGTTTATGAGGAACTTCAGGGATGGCAGGGATATAAGGTATATCTGGAGCCTTCCTCGGATGAAGTGGAGAAAACGTTTCGAATTGAGGAGAAGACGATGGTCATCCGTCCGGAGATCGGAGAGGCACCGGCAGGGAAAGGCTATGCGGCGCCTATTGAGAAGTTGCTCATAGATCTGGCCATTGAGGTTGAAAAACTGCCGATTATGAGTCGCGGTGAATTTCAGGATATGGCCTGGCGTGCCGTAACCTCGGCCAGAATCTCCATGGGAGCTTTTCTCCGCTATGCCCGGAGAAGACACCGTGAACCATCTGATATTTTTGGCGTAAACTGGTACACTAACGGCACAAATTAACAAAATGTGCCATTAGTTGATCGTTTGTCGCCCATGGTTTATTCCCAATTGATTCTATTAACACTCTGTCCTGCAATATAATACATATTTATATGCAAACCGCATAGAGATTGAATTTCTCAATCGGAGAGAATAAATGCGAACATTGTCGAGGGAATGTTTTGATAGTAAATGGATCAGAGAACAAAGTCGGTCTAATCATCTCGGGGATGTCGTCTTAGAAAAATGCCTCCATGCATTTGAACTGTTGGGCCGCTTGGTCGAAGAACGGTTGGATTTTGTCTTCAAGGGAGGTACCAGCCTTCTTCTCCGCCTCAATCATCTCCGGCGCATATCAATCGATATTGATATTGTCTGTAATGAATCCCCTGATAAATTAGTGAGTGTTCTCAATAGCTGTGTCACTGCGCCCTTTACAAAGATTGAAGAAGATCGCCGGCGGCATAACCGTCCACCAAAACGACGACACTGGAACTTTCATTATACTTTCTTCAATCCGAAAAACTGCCCCGAACCATATGTGATTTTAGATGTCCTTGAAGAGGATAATGTATATCCGGATGTTGAGCCGATTCTGATAGAGGTCCCCTTTCTAATACCTGATCATGAGATTCGTGTCCGTGTTCCGTCGACAGACAACTTACTTGGCGATAAATTGACAACATTGGCCCCGGAGACTATAGGGCAACGTTATGATGAAGATCATCCGGATAAGATTGCCAAACATCTCTTTGATATCGGGGAACTTTTCAATGAGGCCACCAGCTTGGCCTCTATTCGGGAAACATATCTAAAATTATATGAAGCCGAAAATGGTTACCGGGGTGGATCTTTTTCAATGGACGACTGTCTCGATGACACCATCAATGTCTCCCGGCTCATCTCGGAGTTATCCGTAAATCCCAGGCTCTCCGGTAGAGAAGCATCCATTATTAAGGCCGGAATACGAAATCTCTCCGGTCACCTTATCTCAACGAGATTCAATCAAACCATCGCCGCCGTCGCTGCCGGGAAAGCGGCTTTACTGGCAACCATAATAAAATTCCATGTACCAGGAATTACGTGGGATCACCTTCGCTTTGACGATAGCAAAATAGAGGGATTGCGAGGCGAACAGTTAACGCTTTTTCCCGAGCTGAACAAATTATCAGCAATCTCCCCCGAAGCATTTCACTATTGGCTTCTTGCCCAACGATTTTCTATGGGCAATAATAAAGACTCAGGGTCAAACCTTGAATATTGACAGAAGGGAAGATGAGCCGCTCTCCATGAAATCCGAAGAGAAAAGTCTGTTCACCTTTTTTTTATTATTTGCGCATCGTGGTGTAAACTATCCACTTCTTATTAAGATAATGTGTGGTGTAGGTAAACCGGGTAGACTTGAGAAATATCTGGAACGTTGGAAGCGAATGCAGAATCAATTTAAGAAGGATAAAAAACTATTTCGACGAGTTAAACAGATCCGTCAATGAGCTATCAGTCAATAGTCAAGGTTTGACCCTGAGCCCTTCTCGTGCTGCCGTTCGTGGATTCATCAACTATCTCAAGACATATGAATCACGCAAGGCAATAAACCGTGAACCGTGAACGTGGAACCTGACAACCTGAGTAGTTACCATGGATTGCGTAAGTCGTGTTCATGAATAATCCGGGTTGAGATTTGAATGATGAAAAAAGAAGAACAAAGCCCCGATCTGCAATTCTGCGAACATATCGTAAGTTTGTATGAAGGTTCACAAGATAAAGTTGATCAGCTTGTTCCTTTCTTAAAATCCACTCTGGAACGCGATCAGAAGTGTCTGTACTTCTTCACCAATCCCCGCGAGAAAGATTCCCTGGGGGAATCCTTTAAGAAGCTGGGGATGAATCTCGATTTTCATATCAACGCGGAGCAGATGAAATATTTCCCGGATTCGGCTCTTTTATCCTCTGGTCGCCCGGAGTTCAAGAGTATTCTCCAACTTCTCAAAGAGGAAGCCGCGGTGGGGGAGAAGGAAGGCTACAGCGAATTGTCGGTGGCCTGGGATTTTACCAAATACTTAAAGACCGAGATATATTTTAAAGGATTACTAGAGTTAGAGACGGAATTGGATTCACTCCGCCTTTCCTTAAAAATCAAGGTGATCTGCCAGTATGACAAAGAAACGGCGCCCCCGACTCGTTTGATGGAAGTATTAAACCGTCACCGGCAGGTTTGCTTTCGTCATCAGATTTATGAAAATTTCTCTTATATTCCCGATACGGGGGAACTATCCGATTACAGTTTGGAAGAAGCCGGTCTGGATCGATACCTCGAAAATCTCGACGAGTGGAGCCGCTTGCAATCATCTCCAGCCGGCGGCCTCGATTATCGATCGACCCATTTCTCGGAATTGATTGAGGCGGTAGGAATGAGTGTGATATTTACCGATCTTTACGGTACGATCACCAGCGTCAACCAGGCAACCTGCGAGATGTACGGTTACGATTCTTCGGAACTGGTTGGAAAGCATATCAGTCTACTTTATTCAGAAGAAACTCATCTCGAGACTTACAAGATGCTGGAGGCTCGGAAGAAGTTGGGAGAAAACTGGGAGTCAATTCTGACCAGAAGAAGAAAAGATGGAAGCCAAATCTCCGTATGGGTGGCGGTATCTTATATATACGATCAAACCGGCAATCTTGTTGCTTCGGCGGGGATCTCTCGGGATATATCCGGAGAACAGGCCCGGGAAGAGAGATTGCATTACCTGGCGGAGTTGGTGGAATTCGCGTCATTAAGTGTTATCTCCACCGATGAGTTCGGAAATATCAATAGCATAAATCAGGCGGGCCAAAATTTATATGGTTATACTGAGGAAGAGTTGACCGGCAAGCATGTCAGTCTACTTTATTCAAACGACTTCCCGGAAGAAGCGCGACGTAATTTGGAGATAAAGAAAGCTCAAGGTAAGTCTTGGCAGGCCGAGGTGGTCCGGCGATCCAAAGATGGAAGAGAGTTCCTCGTCTGGATGGCGGTATCCTACCTCTTTGACAGGCATAATCGGATCAAGGGTATGGTGGGTATCTCACGCGATGTTGCCGATGAGCACCGGGAGAAGAAAAAATCTCGGTATATGTCTGAATTGATCGAGGCGGCGGCTCTGGGAATCATTTCAACCGATGTCTTCGGAAATATAACCAGTGTTAATCACGCAGCCGAGAAGATGTATAGTTATCCAGCCGAAGAATTAATTGGTAAGCATATCAGTATCCTTTATTCGAAAAATAATCCTCCCTCCCTGACGAAGGCATTACACGAAAAAAAACTTAAAGGAGAGGGATGGGAGGTGGAAGTCTTAAGAGAGAAGAAAAACGGAGAGGTTTTTTCCGTATGGCTGGCTACTTCTTATATTAAGGATATGCGCGGAGAGGTAACGGGGATTGTGGGGATCTCCCGGGACATCTCCGAGGAAAAGAAGGAGAGGGAAAAGAATATCTATATGTCGGAACTGGTGGAGAGCGCCTCGCATTGCATTCTCTCCACCGATATGGATGGGAGAATTATCAGTATCAACCGGGCGGGCGAAAAGATGTTCGGTTATCCACCCGGGGAGTTGGTCGGGCAGCCGGTCAAGGCTCTTCAGTCGGAACAGGTTCCGGATTCATTGCGGGCGTTTTTGCGAGAGAAAGCACGGAAAAGAAAGGGATGGGAAGTGGAGACGCTGGGGCGAAAGAAAAATGGAGAGATCTTTCCCCTCTGGCTGGCGGCGTCATATCTCCTCAATAATGACGGAGAAAAGAAAGGCGCGGTAGGGATTTCCCGGGATATCAGTAAATTAAAGTCGGCAGAGGAGACGTTGAAGTACATGGCAGACCTGGTGGAGAGCGCTTCTCTGGGGATTATCTCTACCGATAGGGAGGGGAAGATCGTCAGCATCAACAAGGCCGCCGAGAAGATCTTCGGCTATTCGGCGCTGGAACTGATCGGGAAGAAGAGCAGTATTCTACATTCCAAAGAGAATCCGGATTCCATCCTGAAGGATATTGCGGAGAAAGCTAAGCAGGTTGTTCCCTGGCATGGGGAGTTGATCGACCGGCGCAGGGATGGCTCGGTCTTTCCGATCTGGCTCTATACGTCCTATCTCTTCGATTCCAAGGGAGAGAAGAAAGGCGCGGTCAGCATTATCGAAGATATTACGCAGAAGAAGGAGATGGAGAAAAGCCTGCTTGATTCGATAAGATGGAAGACAATGGCCGAGATGGCCGCCGGGATGGCCCATGAGATTCGCAATCCTTTAAGTTCGATTGTCACTTCGCTGAAACTGCTTCAGGATGCCCGGGGCGAGACAATCAACGATGAGCACATTACGATTACCCACATTATCCGGAAGGAGTCCGATCGGCTCAATAAGATTATCGGTGATTTTCTCCGCTTCTCCCGTCCCCAGAAACCGCGATTGAAGCCGGGTGACCTTAACGCCATTATCACGGAGGTGATCGAGGTCATCAAGAGGGATAAGAAGTTACGGAAAGAGGCGGCTATCAAGCTGGAACTTACCCCGGAAAAAGCCGAGGTATATTTCGATACCGATCAGATAAAACAGGTGTTGTGGAATTTGTTGTTAAATGCTTTACAGGCTGCTTCCGACCGGGGAGAGATAAAAGTCACTTCCCGCGTTGGCCCGGGCGAGTATATCCTGGATATAGAAGATAATGGCAAAGGAATCGACAGTGAGTCCCTGGATAGGATATTCGAACCCTTCTTCAGCACCCGCAAGAAAGGGACCGGCCTGGGATTGTCGATCGTCAAGAAGATTGTTGATGCCCATCAAGCAAAAATTACGGTTGAGAGCCGGCCCGGCCAAGGCACAAAATTTTCTCTGATTTTCCCTCTTCATAATTCCTGATCTCTCTCCAGTGAGTTCGATTCTGTTGGCTTCGAATCTTCGAACTCCGGTATTATCTTGTATATTTCCCTTTAATTGTGGTTTACTTCTTTTAATATTTATAACTTCTCTGAAGTTATAAATATCAGTAAATAATTTTTTTGGAGAAAAAATTATATGGGCAAAATATTAATCGTCGATGATGAAGAATCAATGCGGATTACTCTCTCTCTTCTCTTTAAGAAGCAGGGGCATGCCATTACTACGGCTTCAAGCGGAGAGGAAGCGGTTGCGATTATAAGTAAAGATATATTCGACGTTATAATCACCGATCTCCGAATGGAAGAACTGGGAGGGATCGATGTCCTAAAAGCTGTCAAAGCGGTCCACCCCGGGACCGAGGTAATCATCCTCACCGCGTATGGAACGATAAAGAACGCGGTGGAAGCGATGAAGCTGGGGGCTTTCGACTACCTGACCAAACCGCTTGAGCCGGATGAAGGGATACTGGTCGTCAATAAGGCCCTGGAGAGGAAGAGTCTCATCGGAAGGGTCGAGTACCTCAGAAAAGAAGTGCGGGACAAGTACCGGTTTGAGAATCTGGTGGGAGAGAGCCCAAAGTTTAAAAAGGTTCTTGAGATTATCAGCGCGGTAGCTCCTACCGACAGCACTGTTCTCCTCCTGGGAGAGACCGGCACCGGGAAGGAGCTGGCGGCCAAGGCGATCCATAACCTGAGTCCCCGCCGGGATAATAATTTTGTGGCCTTAAATTGCGGATCGCTGCCCCCGCCGATTCTGGAGAGCGAACTCTTCGGCTACGTCAAGGGCGCCTTTACGGGAGCGAACAAAAATAAGGAAGGTTTATTCTCTGCCGCCGATCGGGGCACATTATTTTTAGACGAGATCACTGCCACGAAGCCGGAATTTCAAGTCAGCCTTCTGCGAGTGCTCCAGGAAAGAGAGATCAGGAGGGTGGGGGGGGTGAAGACGGAGAAGGTCGACGTCCGTCTGCTGGTGGCGACTAATAAAGATTTGAAGGGTGAAGTCGAGGAATCGCGTTTCCGGGAAGATCTTTACCATCGCTTAAATGTGGTGCCGGTCGAACTACCCCCCTTGCGGGACCGGCGCGAAGATATACCTCTACTGGTGGAGCATTTTGTTAAAGCGTATTCCGAGAAATTAGAAAACCCGGTCTCCGGGGTTAATTCCGCGGTGATCAAATTGTTCCGGGAGTACTATTGGCCCGGCAATATCAGAGAACTTGAACACACGATAGAAAGGGCTATTATTTTCTGCCGGTCCGGAAGACTGACCGTAAATGATTTTGATGATATCGCAGCGTCCGTATCAAAGCCCGCTCTCTTAGAGCCGACGGCCGAAGAATTGACGATCCAGGAAATGGAGAAAAAACATATTCAGACGGTAATGAAGATGTGCGGAGGGAATCAAACCAAAGCGGCCGAAAAATTGGGAATCGGCCGAAATACCCTCTGGCGCAAGTTGAAAGAGTATAAAATTATTCCTCCGGAATAATTTGGAACATCCTGTTCCAAATTAGGTTAAATTTTATTCCTACTTGTTTATCTTTTCTCCGCATTCTTTTTGCGATTTTTTCTCCTTCAATCACCTTGATTACCACCGGGTCTTACACCGCTGGCATAAATAAAATAAAAAGGCAAAAATAAAGGATTATTGGCCATTGGATATTCAGTTATCCCTTCACGGTTCACGGTTTATTGCCTTGCGTGTTTCATATGTCTTGAGATAGTTAATGAATCCACGAAAGGCAGCACGTGTTTGTCTGGCCTGCTTATAAACATCTTTGAATTCGTTGGGTGATATGTACCTTTCATCCCAAGCTTCAATATCTTTAAACCGTTCAATCTTCATCACTCCCTAACCGTGAACCCCTAAACCTGAGTAGTTTAATTTGGAACACCCAGTTCCAAATTAAAACGATAATCTCCTCCCGGAGGTATCCTTCTCCCCACTTCATCTCTTTTTTTGCCTAAATTATTTCCTCATTCTCTCTTTAAGTACCTGTAATTTCCCCGAAATCTCATTTTCTACTTAACAATGGCACGCTTTTTGCTATGTATATTGATGAACGTAGTGAGCAAATTTATGACTTCTAAGAAAAAAAAGATAACTGCGGCGACCAGGGTTAAAGCGGTCCGCGAAGTTCTTGCCGGAAGGAAGATCTCTGAAGTAGCCGAGAGCTATTCTGTGAACCGGAGTTCCGTTTGCCGGTGGCTGAAGAAGTCGCAAGAAGCCATCGTCAAAAGCCTGCAACCGCATAGCCGTGGTCCGAAGAAGAACGCACATCAAGTCGTCAGGCTAAAAGAGAAGGTAACAGATCTGAAAAAGCTTCTGAGAGCGAGAAATAAACGGATCAGTCTGCTGGAGAAGAAGCTGGAGGAAGTAGAAATATATGATCCCCGTCCCGCCCGCTGCCCGAAGTGCGGATGTGAAAAACTATATAAGAATGGAACCTACCGGATACCTCTATCTAAAATAATCCCCCCGGAAGAGTATTTTAATAAGAAGATCCCAGTAAAACGTTTTATCTGTCCGGCCTGCAATAATCCCACCTTTCTGGATTATCCGGCTATTTTATATCACAGTATTTTCCTTAAAAAGCAGAAAAATAGCAAAAAATAGGGTCTTTGCCCTATAGGCATTATACATTAATAACGCTATCCGGGTATATTAAACCCGGAAGGGGTGTGTTTAATGTCAATTGAAGAAAACAATCTCCAGGACAAAAATTAAACCACAGAGACATAGAGAAATACAAACAAAGGAA
>Ga0208279_1001145_pt1 | contig 15515 bp, 12 predicted proteins | sample AntAceMetag02UKM_FD_184766 | JGI IMG/M metagenome (GOLD analysis project Ga0208279, IMG submission 184766) | Saline lake microbial communities from Ace Lake, Antarctica - Antarctic Ace Lake Metagenome 02UKM (SPAdes) (version 2) | ecosystem: Environmental > Aquatic > Non-marine Saline and... | reverse complement strand
GAAGACCCCGTCTATGGTTTATTCCGATTCACTACCGCAGAAACAGGTTGCGGCATGAACATTAACCCAGGGCAGCTTCCCACTTATGAATCCCTGTTTCCTGTCTTAACAAACCAGACCACCTCTTTATGCCTCCTAAATGTTTTCATATAAACACCTGGAGATTTAGTTTTTATTGTTCTTTTGTTTAAGAAGTCATCAACAATCGTAATGTTAATAATGTGGTTTACATAAAAGTATTCCCAATCCTTAAAATTCTTTTTGAGCCATGATTTCGGAAAGAAATGATGATAATTTTTACTAGATGCTATTTTTAGCCAACTATTATCCATGATTACATCAAGATTGTTGTCAAATGATTTGGGCTTTTGTTTTGCATAAAGGCAAAGAATAGCCTTTATGAATGCCTTACCAGTGCTGAACCAACCATTACTTTCTATATACTCCTCATCAATATCAATTGCCCATTCATATTTTGGTAATTCATCATTAATAATCTTTTCTATTTTCTCAATATCCTGTGCTAACTTACTTTCAACACCGGACGAATATCTGAAACCCAAAGATGCTCTCCAAAAATAATCTTCTAATCGTTTTTTCATAATTCCTGTAGGATTATTTTTGTGCCGATAGAAAAAATAGCTGAATGGAACAATAAGTGCGTTATATGGTAAAATACGACTTACTGAAATCCCATAGCTTCTGAAGAAATCAACACTTTTTTTAATGCAATCAATTGCCTCATCCCAAATATCAATAAACTTTTGCTTCTCAAGTTTTAATATCTGTTTTCTAGTACAATCCTTTTCGAGCAATATTGCGACTACTTGTAATACCGTAGCAGAAGGAATTGTATCATAATGACTACTACTTAACTCTTCTTTTAGTTCATCATATTTTTCCGAAAGATCAAACTCTCGTACTGCATCATACGTTTTAGCAACCATAATCTCAAATAAAGTTAGTGCCTTGCCACCGACATTTAATCGAGTGAAAACCTCAGTGGCGACGTCAATTGGTGCATTCTTTAAATTAATAACTGAAAAGGTATAGGACTGAATAATTTTCTTATACCTTTCTAAAGTTGTGTGGTATTTTTCTGGAAATGAAGCAAGCTTTGTCAAACTACCTTCCATTAATTCAGTAACCCTGATAAATGCGTTTTCTTTCATTCCTGATGCATCTGTAATAATAATTTCCCCATCATCCGGCACAGTTAAATCAATATACATTTCAGAATAATTAGAAATTTTACCTTCTTCATCAGTAATTTGTACTCCTTTTAATGAAGCAAAAAAAGATGTTAATCTTTGCTGACCATCAAGAACATAATTGATATATTCGCCATCCTTTGGTTCTGGCAATATAATATTTCCAAGATTCCGAATAGATCTTAATCTCTCGTTCGTTCTCCAATAAATAAAAGTGCCAATAGGATAGCCTTTAATAATACTGTCTAATAATTTTGCAGACGCTTTAATACCCCAAACAAACTTGCGCTGAAACTGTGGGATTTTAACTTGTCCGGTTTCTATTTCACTAATTAAGTCAGAATATTTTACTGGTATATTTTCTAACGATGTCATCTAATTCCTCTCTTTATTTATTTTAAGCATAACAAGTTATTGAGCGGATATGGATATCATCACCTTTGTAATGATATCCGCCTTTTTAAATCTATGAAGGGTTATGTTCCCCGCCACTTGTGGTTTGTTGGGTCGCATATTAAATATTCACTATTTAAACTAAACAGCCGTAATATCATTGCTAATATTTAAGATGTGATCCGCACTTCTTTTATTTACTCTCCAGTATCGGTTTTAAAATATCCGGGCTTTTCTCGGAAAAGCTGTTCATTCGTTTTACAATCTCGCTTTCAGGATTTGACCAGCGTTTGTGGAGTTCTTCAATTACATTTTCTTTTTGCTTGTCCGGTAGTTGCTCAAAATCGTCTTCGCCTAATACCTCGTTTAAATCCTGTTCAACAAATTTCAGAATATCAATTTCCCGCTCTTTCATGTGGTCGGGGAAGTAGAGTTCAAAGACCATTTATTTACGACCTTCAATAATGGCAATTTCATCCTCCGTTAATTCATATAATTTGCACATTATTTCATCAATTTGTTTTTCAATGCTATTCGTGTCAGCTCTGGGATTTTTATTTTTATCGGTACAAAGCAGGGGCAGTACAATCCGAGGTTATCCATTATGAAATTTATCAAGTTGCAAAAAACTTGCCCCACCCAGAAATATTTTCCGGTCTTACTGGTTGTGCTCCCATGTCTATAATATTCTTGTTGTAATCGCTTTCGAATGTGTAGAGGGGTTTTTGCCATGATAGGATCTGCCGGCAGAGTTCTTCGGTTTTGCTGGACGGTTCAGCATGGGCAACGAAAATAATATGAGATAATGCGGCTGCGAATAGATCCCGATAGCGGGTTGCTTTAATGGTAGGGCGACGTTGATTCTCTTTAAATGGTGACAGGATAAGGAGACGTCCATCATCAAACGGCTTTTTGAATTCCGCTTTTACTCTCATGCCTTCGATGCCGCGTGCCGGGCAAACGATTACGGGCTGTTTGCCACGCAACAGGATTGTCAGGCATTCCTTTTCCATCGGCGAGTGAAATCCTCCAATGACAGCCAAGCCGGTTTCTCTCAATATCTGAGCCATATCATAGGTATGCAGTATCAGTGTGCCGGGGCATTTCACCGAACAGAACAATGCCTCAAGCTTATGATTGAGAATGTCAGGATTTCCAAGCAAGGCAATGCTCTGCGGGGCATCATCTCTTAGATGTTCTTTTAAGGCAGGTGGATAATTCGGGTTGTTTTTATGGAGATTAACCGTTTTTGGCATAAGGCTTCCGGTTGCTCGGGTTTCTATCGGCTTAATTCATTCCTGTCAATTATTGAAAGATCACGTCTGCCGTGAATAATGGCAAGGATCATAATTCCATCTGGTAGTATTTCATAAATGAGCCGATAGGAATATATGAACAATTCTCTCACATTCGAATCGTCTGTCTCTGGCACGATCCTGCCCATTTCAGGGAAGTCTTTAATGCTCTCAGACTTTGCTACAATATTCTGCACAACATTTTTTGCATAATATTTGGAGTCCCTGGCAATATAGTCATAAATTTGCTTCAGATCCTTTTTGGCAGGGGCAGACCACTTTACCATGATTCAATTTCCTTTTGTAATTCCTCAGCAGACACGGTATCGCCCTGTCTAACCGCTTCCCTGCCTTTTCTAACTTTGTCGATCACATAAAGCCTGTACATGATATCATCAATTTCCGCAGTATCAGGCATTTTGGAAATAACATTGATGGCTTCCCTTTTAAATGCTTCCATTTTTGTTGTCCTCCTTTCTTTTTTACGAGGATGAAATTCCCGCCTTACCATAATTTATCCCTGCCATAACCAGATTGTCCGGCAAGTTAATGGATAAAGAAGTTTACTCCCCACTCATTATTTTACACCCATTCGATACTTAATATCGTAATTATTGGCAAAATCTAATTCTATGTTCTGCTAAAAGCAGCATAAATGTTGCGTCCTATTTATTACTCTTTTCGGATTTTGAACGCCTAATTTTTCTTTGCACAAGGAGCATCCATTGGGCACCCATTACAACATGCCAACATTCTCGTAACGTTAGGCTGGACAGTGTAAAGAGAAGGATTTTTACACAGAAATACCATTCATTATGCACTTGAGTTGGCCATTGTTTGTCAAATACAGACAAACCAGCAATTCCCCAAAAAATCAAAGTAACCAAGATTGTTAGAATAGCTGTTTGATAGACAAAAACATATTCCTCAAACCCTCCTTCATGAAAATCTGCCATTTCATCTATTTCACTGGTTTGCATAAGGGCTTGCGCATTTCCAGCCCATGCGAAGGATAGTCCCACAAAAATACCAGCTAAAGGTAAAAGCACAGCATTGGCAGCCGTTTGTAAATCAACTTCAACCAATAATGTCATGACAAATCCAACACTCAAATGGAGTAAAATCCATGCATTAAATATTCTCCTGAAACCTGCTTTACCACCGGTACCTTTTAAAAACCAATGCCAATAACCTATGAATTTAGTATCCATTATTCTGTACCGACCGTTCCCCTCACTCTCTTATATTTTTCTCTGATGAGATGTAGTATCTTCATTCTGTGCGCGGGATCGGACACATCTTCTTGCATCACAATAATGGGATTGCCCTTGAGCCTTTTCCTAGCCTTTTGGCTCGTCTCGCTCGTCTGTAACCACGCAGAAGCGTCATCGCCTGTCGAAGCCGCAGAACGCGCAATGTCTTCGAGACTTTCGGTATTTAAATTATCTCCTTCCAACTCGGTCTTTCCTTTCTCTCCATTTGAGTCTTCTAACAATTTTCGCGTAGGTTTAACAAAGTCCTCATTTACATCAAAAGCATTCGGCCTCGAAAAAGTTACCCAAAATTTAGAAACAGAGAATGCTTGACGAAGATGGTCAATGAAATCTGTAGGGTCATTTATTTCGTCAATATCAAAACTTGCCTCTATTTGGCGAGTACGTTTCGATTCGTTCAGTAGGCGAACAAATTGATTCGCTATACCCGTGGTCTTAGGAGAAAGCTTAGGCTTTCTCGCAATTGCACATACTTCCAACCAAATATCTAATATCACATGAGTGTAAGGCGCAGTTTCGAATTCCTGTTCATCAAAATTCCCATCTTTATAAATTTCTAACGTTGACTTCGTTGTCCTGCCGATTCGGAAATATAAGCCGCCTTCTTCAAGGGTCGAAACGTTCCCAATATGCCAAATCATATCTTTTCTGAGTTCTGCGGAGGGCAATGAAAGAATCACATCCTTAAGGATTTCTGGTGGGGTTTTAGGCGGCTCAATGAGAGACAACTGTTTAGATGGATAAACTTTCATGCGAAATAACTGGAATTCTAACATAAGTTTTCCTCCTTCCTCTATGTAAAGTTAACAGGAAAGTTGCATTCAACGGAAGCTTCTTTTTCAATTTATAATCTCATGCGATACTTAATGTCGTAATTTATAATGAAGTCGAGTTCGTCGTCGGTAAAGCCGTAATGTTGCGCCGAGACGCGGTCAATCTTCTTCTTCATCGAAATTTGTCTTGACGATTTGGGCGTAAAGCAATTCGACATCTTGCCACATAGCATCTAATCCAAGATGCTCGGCAAAAATCCTATCGCTCCGATTAGTAACATAACGACACTTCGCAAGATTATAGTTGCCGACTTTCCTCCCTGCGTTTACTTTGAATGATGTTGCTTCTTTCATAGCACGTTCCAATTCATCAACCAGGGGCAACAGACGCTCTATCCCGTCCTTCGGCAACTTGGAGAAATCAATCGGAAAGTTGGCAAACATCCAACGGGCAACGTGAAAGTCATCACCAATGATACTCCAAAAATCAAAGACAAATTTCCCGTTCAAGAATAAAAAAGCAACATCCCGCAATTCTGAATTCAAGAAATACAAATCCCCGAATTCAGTGTGTTCTATTGGTTTGCCATTTTCATCGTAGCATGGCGGTAGCTTAGTACAAAAGTTCAACCAGTTGTAAGCCGTCTTTTTGAAATGCAAAACATAACGTGTTGGTTTGGAATAAAAACTTGTACCGACTGTTGTGTGCGTCTGCTTGAAACATTTCTCAAGTGTTGCTGAGAGTTCGGGTGTGTTGATTTTCGGTATTCGATTTTGCCAAAGTTCGGGTGAAAACGGAGCATATTCAAGCAATTCAAAAAGGAATGAACGCGCAGATTCGAACCATCGGTGTAAACGTGTCGCATATCGCTGTTTGGTCTTTGAAGATTTATGCCCGATGTGAATTGTATTTCTCACGCGAACATCAAAACTGAACAGGGCAGAAGGAATTCTTCCGAAAGAAGAAAACCAGTTCTCTCCATATTCTGCAAAAAGCAAATTGCGAAGGGGATCAAAATCTCTACTGAATCCAAGACTGAGAGGAACAATCATTCCAGTACGTCCTTCTTGTTGCACTACGTCAGAAATTCGTTCAAGCACCCAAGCGTAGATATTAGGACAAGACACCGTATTATAACCTTGGATGGCATGTTCCTTCCTAACTTTTGCGGCACTAACATACGGCGGATTCCCGATAATCACATCAAATCCGCTATCTTTTATAATGCCGTAGAACTCGATAAACCAGTGGAAGGGCTGGAGGCTTTTACGCCATTTGGCAAACCCTTTATTGTATTTTTTCTCAGAAGGTATGTTGTTTCGGTCAATCCCATATTCTGATGCAAGATAATGATCAAGTTCATCTGAAAGGCCATTCAACCTGCTACCTAGTTCCTGTTTGGCGTCAGCAAAATCTTTTGAATCCATTCCGCGCTCTGTCTGCATTTCACGAAATCTTTTAAATGCCCGGTCGGCAATATCCGCATTTTCTTCGAGTTTACGCATCGTGTCGGTCTCTTCACCGAATAAGAACTTACGCTGTTCCACATCCCCGGCTTTGGTCGTGGTAATTGCCTTAATGACTTCATCACGGGATGCGAAGCCAACCAGCGTATTCCCTGCCTTAATATTAAAATCGATGTCCGGCAGGGGTTCTATTTTTTCAACGTTGTCGACCTGGGCAACCAGTTTGAGAAAGAGGCGGAGTTTGCAGATTTCGATAGCTTCCTCCATTATGTCCACACCATAGAGATTATTCAGGATGATGGACTTGAGGATGAAATATTGGCGATTGGGATGCTGCTCGACATGTTCAAGAATTTTCCTGAAATCACCGAATTTGTCGGAACGGTGTTTCTGTCCTGAACTTTCCAGTTCATCAAGAAAAACCTGCATCCGGTCAAGGCATGCTTCATACAGCGGTTCAAGTATGTTGAGCGCGGCAAAGAGAAAAGCGCCGGAACCGCAGGTTGGATCTAAAACGCTTATCCCGGGCTGAATTTGCTGGTTCGATTTTTCAGGTATCCGGCCCGCTATGGTATAGTAAATGGCGCGGAGGAGTTCCGGGCCTTCACAGTTTTCAATCACGTCGTGGGCAAACTGGCGGATATCGAGATTATATGTAATCAGGTCATTGACAGACCGGACCTCCCCTTCTACCATTTTGTTCCAGATTTTCTCATAACGATTGCGGCGCGACACCACTTCGCGCCATATTTCAGTGGGCAGAGCATATTTTTCAGATGCTGGTTTGTTCCACCCGGTGCGTTTTGATACGTCCTTTATCCCGGCGGCAATTTCATCGGGAAGCTGCGATTCGACCCCTTTTCTTACTGCGTCATAGATGTAACGGTCAGGATTCTCCGTGAGGAGACGCCACACCGATTGTTCGCCTTCAAAGGCGATTTTACATTTCTTTTCTGTCTTATCGAAAAGGAAGGGGATGATGGTATTTTTACTGATGTATTCGGTGATGTCCTCTTTGGTATAATACGCACCCATCTGTTTCTGATTGATGTATTTCTCAAAGATATAGCCAAGGACATCGGGGTTGATTTCATTGTCGGCATGGCGAGGCCGTTCATCGAGATGCCAGTCGTACTCGTCAAAAAAGGTAAATAGATTTTCAAATGTCGCATCCTCGATCTGAATCTCTTTACCGTGCCATTTTTCAATCTGGTGTTGTTGAAACAGGCCGCCATTGAGATATGGCACCGTTCCTAAAAGCCTGTTTGTTTCCGGTTTGCGGTCAGTCTCTTTTTTGGCAAACCCTTCAAAAAAGAGCGGACACAAAAAATTTTGATAATACAGATCTTTGCCGTACTGTTTGCTTTTTCCCAGTCCGGAGCGGAGATAATTTGTATCGTTATCGAGGAAGCCTTTTTTCTGGATGAAATAGATAAACATGAGGCGGTTCAGCATGACGGAAACATACCACCGCTGCAACTTTTCATCAGGAATGCCTTTTAAGAACTCCGAGAACCTTTCGTGCTCGGCCTTGAAATGATCGTAAAATCGTTTTGTAATCTTCTCGACATCAAAGGCCTTTCTGGCACGCCCACTCGCGTCTAAAACAGTCAGGCCTTTTTCTTCATCCTCAAGAGTAAAGACCAGGCTGTCTATTTTTTGAATAAGAGAATCGCCCGGCTGGGCACTGTAGAACCGGTGTTCCCTGCAGGCGGTGGGCTTCCCGGCTTCACGCTTGACCCACTGCCATATCTGCAAGGCTTTCTCAGAATTTACATAAATGATAATATGTTCACGGGCGGACTTGGAAATCTGCCGTTCAATCTTGCGCCGTACCGAATAATCAGGCATTGACGCGTTCCGCTCCGTTTCATAGACAAAGACAACCATGCCCCGTTTTTCCACAATGGCATTAAGGGTATAGTGCTGTCCGTCAACAGGGACAACAAGGGGCGCGGTGTAATGGTCCCAGCCCAGCTCTTCAACAAAGAGTGTTTTGAAGTCGAAACTCTGGAGTAATTTTCTGGTACGTTCAGTATCAAGGGCCATTAATATTACGTCACTCTCCTTTTCAGCTTTTCATAAAAGCTCTCACGGGGAGCTTTCGTCCACCAAGCCCATGGAACAGATGATTTGGGGGTCCTGTGTCTCTCTGTCCTCCTCATGCGTGAGGCAAAGTCGATCTTCATCTCGCAGGGCTATTACCAGTTGTGACAAGACTTCATCGGGAACACCACTGCGAAGCTGGCGGTTCAGGGTATCTGTTGCCGACTGTCGTAACGGGTAGCGATAAATCTCGTCAATGGCTTTGAGTAGTTCCGGGGAGTAAAAAAGCGTTCCTTCCATCTCTTCAGCATAACTCTTGAGCCGTTCATAGGTGCGAAATCTGGCGCCGGACGGCCTTCCCAACTGACCACCAATTGATTTTTCTTCCTTAACCATGTATTGCACGCCTTTTTGCACAAGCTCATGGTGATTTTCACTGCGGGGCAATGGCGTAGTGTCGGGTGAGCACTCCGCTGCCTTTAAAATATCGAACTGTGATTCTGTGACACTATTTCCTTCCTTATCAATCCAGGCAAGCGAATCGTTCCCCTCACCGGTCCTTGCATAGACCAGAGCTCCTTCCGGCTTGTTCTCGCCAGGCTTGTGTTCTTTGGTAGAATAGACCACGGGCGGCAGTGAAGGGATTATCTTTTTCAGTTGCGGATCTGCCGTGACGGCATTTTCCCAGATCTGATAGGCGTATGACGCGAGGTCAACTTCTGTATCGGCATCTCCATCAAGAACGCCAGCTTTTTCGTTATATAGATCAACTACCGCCTGATTGTCACGGTCATCCTCAAAGAAGGCCTCATCGGTGCCGACGACTTCTGCGTTTTCCTGCAGTCTTTCATGCACACGGGCGCGAAGGCGGATGATACGTTCCACCCCTTCTGCAGGCAAAAAGGAATAGCAGAGAATATTTTCCGATTTCTGCCCAATGCGGTCCACCCTGCCGGCGCGCTGGATCAGCCGGATAATGGCCCATGGGAGATCATAGTTGACAACAATAGAACAGTCCTGAAGATTCTGACCTTCGCTGAGAACATCTGTGGCAACAAGAACACGGAGTTCATCTTCGGGACGTATACGATCTCGTTTGTTATTGCTTTCGGGACTGAAACGCCAGGCAAGATATGTCGGGTCGGCTGATCCCCCTGTCACACCGGCCATCTCCGATACTCCTCGTTTCATAAGCTGTCTCTCAAGGTAACGTACAGTATCGGCGAACTGAGTAAAGATTATGACTTTTTCACCGGGATGTTTTTCGTCTACCAGTTTGTGCAATGCCTCAAGTTTCGTGTCCCGGTCAGGATTCCACTCGCCACATTTTTTCAATACATTGAGCATGGCTTTTACGTCACCATGTAGGTTTTTAGATAAGGCATCCCCGAAAAGACCGGGACGAAGCCACCTGAAACGTCGTTTGTATTCCGTGGCATATTTCGCATAGATTTCAGCGGCACGCTTTCTATAATCTTCCTCACAATTCAGGGTCGATTCACCATCAATTCCGGAATCATTGCCATTGTCATCCGCAAACATATCAGGCGTAACACTTGTCGAATCTGCATCCTCATCATAGATGCGAGCATCAAGCAGGCCTGCGTCCTGCGTGCCGATCGGCAGCGGCCTGCCCTCTTCGATGGCGTATAGAACTATGTAATTGCGGAGTATGTGCCTTTCTATGGATTGAATAAATGCCTGTCCACTGCTTTCCAATCGTTTAAAAAGATTTGTCCGGCAGAAACCCATGAGTCTTTTCCCGGCGCGTGAGAGATCCTGTAGTATTCCGGCTTCCGTTTGTGTGGGCGGCATATCCGGAGATTCCTTGATATAATTGCCCAGGCCATAACGCGGAAGATTTAAGTTGTTGATAGCGTCAACTACGTCCGCTTCGTAGAGCCGGGCATATTGATCATTGATGTTTTTATCGTCGATCTCGAACTTTACTGTTTTTGGCAGTCGAGTGGGGAAATAAGAGCGGGTTCCATCTTCGAATGTAAGATATTTACGCCCGTTTTCCGGATCAGTTTCGGCATAGTTTTCCTGAATAAAACTGCGTGTGCGCCTGACAAGAAAGAGGCGCATCAGCTCACGCCAGTCATCTGTATATTCGCTCTTTTCAAAAGCGGCCAGTGAACGCAGCGGGCATTGATGTCGGCGTATAAATTCGGTTTCACCAAGTTCCCGCAACAATCGCTCAGGCCTTACACCCAAATCCCTGTCCTCAGGCACAAAGAGGCGAAGTTGATTGGATAGATCGAGATAGGTTTTGTTGTATGGTGTAGCGGTAAGCAGGATACACTTACTTTCATTTTCCTGTACATATTCTTGAATTGCCCGGTATCGCTTGCCTTCGCGGTTACGAAGATTGTGGCTTTCATCGATGATTACAATGCGATATCTTCTCATGTCAGGCAATTCCTGGATTGTTCGACTAATTGAAAGCACTCTGGCGCGGAGGCGATATTCATCGCGATAATCTTCCCACATGGGAACCAGATTCTTGGGGCAGATAATCAATGTTTCAAGCCCCAGGTCATCCTCAAAGATACGCGCGATAGCTGTGGCAATCAAGGTTTTCCCCAAACCCACCACATCTCCAATGGCAACGCCTCCTCTTTTATTGAGATGGTGAGCGGCAATTTTGACCGCTGCCTTTTGAAATTCGAACAGCTTCTGACCAAATTCACGTGGAATGCGAAATTCAGAGAGACCGGCGCGTGCTTCCTGCGACAGATGATATGCCATCTTGATATATATGTGATAAGGAGGAATCGGTTCTTCGCGCGCCCAGCTTTCTTCAATGATGCTGACGAGCTCATCCGAGATATCCAGGCACCAGTGGTCGTTCCAGCGATCTTCAAACCACAGCGCCAGCTTCCGGCAGGCATCATGGTCAAGGACATCCACGTTTAATTCACCCTGTCTGGAAAGGCCGGCAAATGTCAGATTACTGCTGCCAAGGTATCCAGTGGTTGGATTGACAGGATCAGGGCGGAAGAGCAGAGAAAGCTTTGCGTGAAGTGGATGCTTAAGAAATAGTTTGACAACGACTTTCTTTGCCTTGATTTGAGCGGCAAGCTGGCGAAGTCCTTTTTCATCCTCGTTTGTGGGAACGCCGATGGTCAGCTGCTCTCTAAACTCTTCCGCCAATCGTTTTTTAATGCGCAGCGCGGTCTGGTTGTCAATTTCATCTTTGTCTTTTGCAAACCGCATTACTTGCCGCAGTTCCTCCTGCGGCAATCGCTGCATCCCTACAAGCAAGCGGCAACAATTATCCTCTCCGCCGGACCATTGCTCTACATATGAATCGAGCTGTTTCCACCCACGAAGGTTAAAATAGCCCACGCAAAAATCGGCACGTTCGGATAATTGAAGAGTTTCCTGAAGGGCGGGAAGAAGCTGTTTTTCAATGTTGTCAAAAATGCGCGGCATTAGAATATCCCTTTAAAATAACTAAGAAGAGCTTTGATTGTTTTTCCGGCATTCACTCCTAATATATATGATGATATGTATAAAACCGTAGAACAGGAAATGCAAGGAATTTCAATGCCAAGGCTCATTGTTAAAGGAACAAGAATTAAAATAAACAGTTATTCTGTAAGCCCTTTGTAAGCCTATTCTTAGCCCTTTCAGCCCTTAGTTTTCCTTTGATATATTACACAAACCCCGCCTCTGTTTGAGAGAAACGGGGTTTGTGTGATTATCTGCCATCTTCAGGGCCTTTTTGGGACTGTTGAAATTGCAATATATTTAGGTAATTAGTTAAGTTCTGGCACTAACATTGTCCTGTCTAAGAAATTCCACAGCTTCTTGAGCTAATTTGTCGAGTCTTAAAGCTGCTTCAACAGTTATATTTTCATTGATTAAATCAAGGGTCCTGTCTTTGACAGCATCGAAGTTTACTATATCGCCGAGAACAAAACGATAATCTTTGATCTTTTGATTTACAGTTCTTGACAGATAGGCCAACGCACCAACAGTAAAATATCCGGTTACAATATTCAGGTTGCCTTCTTCTGTGTACTTTGCAATCCATTCATGAACTTTTAAATTTTGGTTCTCGTTATCTAAGAGCATACGCCTCTTCCTTATTTGACTTGTTATTGACAGCGGGTTTTAAAGGCGAGAAAGCATTTAAACTTTCATTTGTTTTCTGGAACATATTATTACATTAAGAGGCTGCCGCTTTAGGGGCGGTGCCTCTCCAGCGACGTGATCCATGTTTTGGTAATTCGACAGGAATTTACCGTTACCGGTATTTGAATTTGGCATAAATATCGTTGTGTGTCAAAGGATTTGCCGCTCAGAAGTCCTGAATCATCTATTCTGCCATTCGGTGAATCTGAATGTTCGCCCAAAGACCTCTCTCCTATTGACAATAGTTCACGGTGTCTGAGACGGCGTGAATCGTAACCGTTGCTCCTGCTCGAATCACAAATTCACTAAGCCCGATTTCACTTTTCGGATTTCCCCAGTCGTACGTATATCCCAGCCTCGTCCATGGATACCCGTCCGCGCCATATGTCTTTTGTTTCAGGTCATGGAACCACTGCTGGTGCGTGTCACTGACCGTGACAAACTGATGAGACACGGGAAAGACCAGTTCGGCTTCGTGGTCGCTCACTTCGGGATCAGGCGCCGGGCGGAACAGATCGTCTGGCGAGGCCCACATTTCCACAAATTTAGTTTTTCCGGCTTCCGGAGGGAGCCCCAACAGTTGTTCAAGCCGCAAGGGAGCCTGTTTCGGCGTGATATGCCGCTCACGGCAAAACGCTTTCACGTCTGGAACAACCGTTACCCATACCTCACGTGACAGTTTCATGTAACTTCCCACGTTGTCATCATATCCGTTCCATGATGCCCACGTGACGACCAAAACTTTGCCGGTGTCCTTGTTCCACCGCAGGGTATTATTTGATGGGATGATCGCTACAAGATTTCTGGAGATTTCATCGGGTTCCGCGACTTCAGCGTCTTTGATCGCCTGCGAATAGGCGTGTTCAGGGAGAATCCATCAATGTTTACTAAAGACGATTTCCTCCATTATTTCAATAAGCTCCAAAGGATTGAGATAGAAATGCACAAAATCTATCAACATCTTGCCAATGAAATAGAACATCCGGAATACAAAAAGCTATTCAATCAACTGGCGAAAGAAGAAAAGGATCACGAGGCCCTGGTACAATCGTTAAAGGATTTATTTGCCAGATAAAGTAATTGTGCGACGATCAAAAAGGCATCAATCCGATGGCTTGACTGCCGTCTTAATATCATTTGACCTTTGCGGTTAGATGTTAGCATTAAAAATGGGTGGAAATGCACAATGGCTTTGCCCGTGTGAAACGCAAAGATTGTGGCCATGAATACTTGCTGGCATTCTCCTGCAAGCGCCGGCACTTTTGCCCATCATGCCACCAGAAGCGCGTGGTGGAATTTGGCGAGTGCCCTCTGCCGCTGCACCAAAATTAGTGACATCCATGATATTTCTTATCATGGATGTCACTAATTAACCCAGGTCATACACATAACACGCAGATACAATATACTTGATTCCCTATACATTTTAATGATATCAGCGGACTATTGTTGTTTCATTGCTGATTGAGGCCAAATATCCTTCGCAGAATTGGCTTATTTCGTAAAGTCGGGATAGTATAAGTCCATCATCAAATTCTCTCACTAAATCCGTTTGATGAACTCGATGTGGCGTTTCACAATTTGTAAAGTAATTATAGATTACGGGCCTATTCGGGTCCCTCGTTATAATAGAGAGTTAGCTGGAGGAATTAATTATGAAGACAGTAAAAAAATACAGATTTATAACAGCCTTTATTGTCGCCATGACATTCGTGGCGCTACTTTATTCACCCTCTGTAAATGCTTTAACAGTGCGACAGGCCCAATTAAACCAGTGGCTTTCGGTGAGCACACCATCTGTCCCCATGACAGCGGCCAACACTCCCCAAAAGTTGTGGAAGAAAATTACGAATAAGGGATATACACCATATATCAGCCTGTTTCGTTATCGGGTAGAGATCGGTTCCCGATACACCTTCCAGGTCGAGTATCCTGGTGATAAACTTCATGGTTCTGCAATGTTGAGAGGCGACAATCCCCTGACCGATTATACATACAGCTACGGGCCATTTCCCAAAGGGATATCTATTAACCGATTATTCCCGGGTGGAAATATATCTAAGTGCATCTTCGCTCATCGAACCAACTTTTCCATATCCTCCAAAAGTGAACATAATACCCTGTGGCTGATTGTCGCCTCGAAAAACCCCAACACGCCATTCAAGATACTGCTCAAATCTCCGGCAGATCCGGACAATGATGTGAGGTATAATAAGAGGGCCCGGTGCCCCGGCGAATCCGCTTCATTCACTTGGGGTGGTATTCAAATGAAACCTGTCTGGTTGGGTTACGATCCCGACGAGAAGAAGCAGGGATTAACACCTCCTATTGCCGCTACGGCCGACCTGAACGGCACATGGGATATATTTGATGACAAAGGAAAGTCTACTTCCTCTATCAGTCTTCAACAGCAGGGTTTATCGGTAAGCGGCATGTATATTTACGAACACGGACAGGCCATTGTACAGGGTGTGATCCATGGAGATCAGTTGAAACTGGAAGTGATTTATAACAATGCAAAGGTACTGAATAAATGGCTCTCTCCGGCCATTTCGCGTCAGGTCATAGGTATCAAAGCACGCTTTGATATCAAACTAAGGCCGGGAGCGAAGGAATTAAAGGGGACTTTTTACAGCTTCTGGGTCTCCTGGAAGGGTAATAAAGTTACAGGAAAATACTCCGGTGGATCGGCCAATGCAATGAGTCACACAAAGCCGAAAGCCAGAATCATTCGCCGGACGGAACCGCTTGCCGTGCAACAGGTAACACCCCTGGGTGTGTCTCAAATGGTTCAGCATGAAACACTCCTGGCAACGGGCGGCGTATGCCAGATAGCCCAACAAATCAGAAATGGTGCCCAGTTTGTTGTCACCTTCGACATGACGGCGGAAAAGTTCAATGACGGAAACTACA
>Ga0208279_1001141_pt1 | contig 15626 bp, 11 predicted proteins | sample AntAceMetag02UKM_FD_184766 | JGI IMG/M metagenome (GOLD analysis project Ga0208279, IMG submission 184766) | Saline lake microbial communities from Ace Lake, Antarctica - Antarctic Ace Lake Metagenome 02UKM (SPAdes) (version 2) | ecosystem: Environmental > Aquatic > Non-marine Saline and... | reverse complement strand
AACTCAAACGCAAGACCGAACAGCTCGAATCCGTCCCCGGCATCGGCGAAACCACCGCCTCACTGTTGGTCACGGAATTGCCGGAGTTGGGACACTTGAACCGCCGGCAGATCGCCGCCTTGGTCGGGGTCGCGCCGATCAATCGCGACAGCGGAACCTACCGAGGCAAACGCATGACCGGCGGCGGACGCCGTCATCTGCGCGCCCGCCTGTTCATGCCAACCCTCGTCGCGGCACGACACAATCCCATCATCCAACAGTTCTATCAACGACTCGTAAAGAAGGGGAAATCCAAAATGACCGCCCTCATCGCCGCCATGAGAAAACTCCTGACCATCCTAAACACCATGCTAAAGAAAAATGAAGCCTGGAACCCAAAAACCACTTGATTGCCAAGACAGTCGCTACCTTTCGCGGTCACCTCGCTGTGACATTGCCGTTGGGTTGTGACCAGCGGATGCGGGCCATCAGGACGTCACCGCGCCAGCCGTCGTAGGGTAGGCACTCTCCGACGGTGACCCAGGATTCGGCGGCGCTAGCCGCGACGGTATGGAAGTTCCCCATTCGGGCCACGTGGCGGGCGTTGTCGACTCCGTCGCCGATCAGGGGCAGTACGACGCGCTCGGTCGCGCGGATCAGGCAGAGTTTCTTCGTATCGACCCGAGCCAGGTAGAGCGGCGCGCGCCAGCGCATGACGTTGACATTGTCCTGAGCCTTGCGGGTGTAGACCAGATACAACGCGTCGCTGTGGGGCAGCCAGCGTTGTTGCGTGGTGGACATCGTCAGGGGTTGCCCATCGTCCCAGCACCAGGGACGTTGCTTGTCCCAAGTCAGGCCATCGGTCGACGACGCGACATAACCCCGGTCGTCCTCGGCCCGGATCGTCATGTAGTACTTGCCTTGGGATTCCGCCAGCGTGGGTTCGAGCAGTCCCCGTTTGACGTTGTTGGCCAGTTCGTTGCCGCATTGTTCGATTTTCATCGCACGACCGTCGAACGAGCACAGCACCGTTCCGACCGACCGCGCCGTTTTGCCCTTGGGTCCAAAGGAAAGCGGGACGAGAATGCGGCCGTCCGGCCGCGTGACGCGCTGAGCGCAGCCGCAAGTGTAGATGGCGGCGCCCCGAGGATCATCCCATTTGAGCGTGGTTGCCTGGGAGAACTTCCCGTCCGGCGTGCGAACCACGTAGACAGGGTAGCGTTCGAGCTGCGGCCGCGCCAGGCGACCTGTCTTGTCGTAGTAGACATTGTGACCGATCGCCAGGACCGTATTGGTCCGGGCGTGATATTCCGGCACGACGTCGCAGACGCCCTCGGTCAGTTCGTTCCGGGCCGGGTGGCGACCCAACGCCGCGATCTTCTCCGGCGGCGTCCAGGTCCTTCCGAAGTCCTTCGATGTCGACCTGTGAACGTGGCCAAACATGTCGGAACCAGTGATCGACTGTAGCGTCATGAACGCGATGGGCCCGTCGTCGGACGGGACCATACAGGCGCGCGGATGGAACCATGTCGTCCCGCCTGCGCGACCGTTCCAGAGGATCGAGCGCCGAATGCCCTTGACCAGGCCGGCCGACTCAGACCCGCCTGCCGTTGCCCTGCGCTGCCACAGGCATCCGAGCGTCGCACCCGCGAGGGTCTGCATGAACTGCCGTCGTGTTGTTGAGCCGCGCGTCTCTTTCATTCTTCTCTCCACAATCGAGTCCCAAAGCGAGTGGCCTGCGCCTGCGACGAAAAGCCTATGGTATCGACCGTGCGGGCAAAGTACAATGTTTCGTGTGTCGTTCCTCGGGGACGGCGTGACGGTAACTCTGTAGTCTTGTTCAGGGAGAAGCACGTGACGCGTTTCGGCATATTGCTTTGGGTTCTGTTCATCGGGACATCTGTTGGTTGGTGTGACGTCACGGCCACCAAGATCGCCGAGAGTCTTATCGATTCTCGTGCCTTGACTATTCAGGGCGGTTTCGGCCAAGCCATCAATGGTCTGGCGTTTCAGCAGGACGCGGTGGCCACTCATGGGAAATACCAATATGTTGGCTATTATGGTGGCGACCGGCGCGTCTGCCTGGCCCGGAGGGAGTTGCCGAAAGGTAACTGGGAGGTTGTTCGTTTTCCCGACTACGATTTCAAGAGCAATGACGCTCACAATACGATCTCCCTAGGGATCTGCCCCAAAGACGGGACGATCCATCTGGCCTTCGATCATCATGGTCATTCGCTCCACTATCGTGTCTCATGCAAGGGGGCGGCCGGCAGTGAGAGCCGGGTTGCGTGGCAGGCTTCGCTGTTTGGGCCCGTGACGTCGGAACTGGAGAGGGGGCGCCCGGTCCGGATTACGTATCCTCGTTTTTTGCAGACTCCCTCCGGCGGCTTGCAGTTCTGCTACCGGCAGGGCGGGTCGGGCAATGGCGATCGGATGCTCGTCGACTACGATCCCGAGCGGGGCGTGTGGACCAACACACGGCAGATCGATTCGCATAAGGGCGCGTTCCAGGACTCGCTGGGCGAGAGCCGCTCGCGCTGCTCGTATCCGAACGGGTACAACTATGGTCCCCAGGGCCTCCTGCACATGACCTGGGTCTGGCGCGAAAGCTCGCAAGGCTCGAACCACGATCTGATGTATGCCTATAGCCAGGATGGGGGCGATACCTGGCGCAACAACGAGGGACACGTGCTGGTCGAACCGGCCCACGTCAACTCGCCGGGCATCACGGTCGCTCAGATCCCCCGCGTCCATGGCTTGATGAACACGCATGGCCAGACGGTCGATTCGCACGGGCGGGTCCACGTCGTGATGTGGCACTGCTCGGACGAATCGCTCCGCGCTGTCGGCGTCAAGCCGGGTGAACATCGCTGGGGACCTCCTCAGGCGCGTCGCTACCATCACTACTGGCGCAGCATCAAGGGCGATTGGCAACATCGGGAGCTTCCCTGGGTGGCGGGCAATCGCCCCAAGATATTCATCGATCCGCACGACAACGTCTACGTGATCTACGGATCGAGATCACCGTCGGCCAAGCTGGCTGATGGGCATCTCCACGCGGCGGGGGACCTGACGATCGTCGCCGCGACAGCCGCGACGAAGTGGACCGACTGGACGCGCGTCCACCACGAGAAGGGCCCATTCGTCAATGAGATGCTGGGCGATCCCTACCGGTGGAAAAGGGACGGTGTCCTCTCCGTCATGGTCCAGCAATCCCCCAGCCAACCCCACGAACCCACCCCTCTGCGCATCCTCGATTTCACGTTCCGGGCAGAATAGCGCGCCTCTCTAAGCAGCAAGTACAAGGTGAGCGGCCCTTTGGATCCGCTCGGCCGGCCCGTGTTGATCTGACTGAGTCGGGTGTATCTGTGTCCGCCTATTTGGGTGGGTCCTCTTTCGACGTGTCTGTCTTGGCCTCAGAGGCGTTGTCTTGCGGATCGGGATTGGGCTCGTCCTCGTCTTGCCCGTTGCCATTGTCTCCCTCGCCACCGTTTTCTCCGTTGTTTCCACCGCCGTTGTTGCCATTCTTCTTGTCGGCGGTGAAAATCACATCGAAGACGGCGCTGAGTGTGTTCAGGGCCTGTTTGGAGAACAGCCCGATCAGACCGGCCAGGCCGATTACTCCATAGAAGCCACCCGTGTTGGTGTTGATCTGGGGCATGAAGCCGCCGGCGATGACAAGGTAGAAGATCAAGGCCAGAATCGCGCCCACAAAGGGACGATACATGTACCACAGGGTCCATTGTTTCTGGAATTTATTGCTGCCAAGGTAATAGACCAGCGACGTCATTCCGTGCAGACAGGCCCCCAAGGCGCCCAACGACATGACTAGAACAGCCATATTGAAGCCTGACACCGGGCTTCGGACCGGAAGCAACACAAGGGTGGAGCCTATTTTTCTGGCCACCTGATAGGTCTGGCCGATTTCTGTGGGTTTGTTGTCGACCACTAGCACCTCGGGGGAACTGCACTCGGGCTTGGCGCCGAGGGCGGCCGCTTCGTTTGGATCGTTCGGGTCATTGGCCGCGCCGGCGGGCGCCGTCTTCGGCCAGAACACAAAAAGCACGGCGACCAACACGGCCGCGCAGAGAACCAGATACACCGCAACAAGATGTGCCCACATTTTACCTATGGCCTCTTTTTCGGTCTCTTTGCTCATGGTGGCCTCCCATATTCAACCTTGCCCCGCAATGAAATGGTATCCGGATTTCTCTCCGGAATCTCTCTCGCCTTGCCATGCTGTCTCGTTCAAGGGTGCAGTATTACTGTAGGCGCGGTTCCCGCCTGCGCCAAGGAGAAAAACAACCGCTTTCGTGTGAGGCTAGTAGTTGAACAAATCGCTGCGTGTGTAGTGCTTTCCGGCCGCGGTGTTGAGGGCGTTGTGGATCTTGGTTTGGACGTGGGGGGTGAGGCGCCGGCCTTTGCAGGCGCGGGCGATCATTTTGTGGGTGATCTGTTCGGTCGAGGCGGCGACGAGATCGTGGGCCTTGAGCTGGTGCTCGGCCATGATCTGAGCGAGCGGCTGAGGGCCCAGGTTGCGTTCGATAGGGTCGTTCATAAAACAAGGCGTCCAGTGAACACTGATTGGTGGCAATTCGATTGGCTCTACTACAGGATGATCATACCGATAATCCATACGGTAACAGCGACGACGGCGCCCTCGATGAGCGTGCCGAGCGTTTGCAGTCGGTATCCCTGCTGTACGGTCATACCCGAGAGTTGGGTCACGATCCAGAAGTAGCTGTCGTTGGCGTGGCTGACTACCATGGCGCCGCCTCCGATGGCAATGACGGCCAGCGCTCTTCCAGCAGGTTCGGCCAGGCCGAGCGGCTCCAAAAGCGGAGCGACGATCCCGGCCGTCGTGATGATCGCGACGGTCGAGGAGCCCTGGGCGGTCTTGATCGCGGCGGCCAGGAGGAAGGGCAGCCAGATGCCCCAGGCCGACTCGGCGCCCAGGGTCCCGGAAACGACGTCGGCGATGTTGGAGTTTTGCAGCACCTTGCCGAACGCGCCGCCGCAGCCGGTGATGATAATGATCGTCGCGGCCGCCAGGACTGCTTCGCCGACCCAGCCGGAAGGAGAGAGCATATGGGTCGTCAGCTTGCGGGGCAGCAGGAAGGCCGCCAGCACGCCGGCCAGGAGGGCGACGACGGGTTGGCCAGCGAAATCGACGATTTCCGAGAGCGCGCCCTCGCCCAGCGGATGGCTGGGAAAGCTGCTCACCGAGCGTAACAGGATCAGCACGATCGGCAGGAGGATGGGAACGAGTGCTTTGCGTGCCGACGGCGCCTCAGCCTGCGACTCTGGAGTAGAACTCGGCTCGGCCGGCGCCTCGCTACGCAACTCGACCCGGGCGGCGACCTTGACGCTGAACAGCCAGGAGACCAGCAGGGCCGGGCCACTGACGATCAAACCGAGCAGAATCACATGTCCGAGGTCTGCCCCCAGATAGCTCGCAGCCGCGACGGGGCCGGGCGTGGGAGGGACCATCGTGTGCGTGGCGTAGAGGCCCAGACTCAGGGCCATCACCGCGGCGGCCAGTGGGACCTTGGCCTTGGCGGCCAGCGACTTGGCCAGGGGCGCCAGCAGGATGAATCCGGAGTCGCAGAAAACGGGGATGCTGACGATGTACCCAATGAGGCCCATCGCCATCGGGACGTTCTTTCGCCCGACCAGTGTCACGGTCCGCTGGGCCAGTTGTGCGGCGCCGCCGGATTTCTCAAGAAAAGTGCCGATGACCGAGCCGGCCAGGATGACGATGCCGATGTGACCGAGCGTGCCGCCAAAGCCGTCGTTGATCGATTTGACCACGTCGGCCAGGGACATCTGTCGGCAGAGGATGCCATAGCCAAAGGCGGCGATCAGGAGCGTGAGAAACGGATGCAGCTTCAACTTGCTCGTGGCCAGGACAATGAACACGATGGCCAGCAGAAGAAGGATGACCTGCCACATTATCGATGCACCTCCAATCGTTTCGCCTGCATCATCGCCGCGGCCGCCCGGGCGGTCACAGTCGCTGGTCGTCGTCGAGCAGGCGGCGACGCAGTTTGGCGTAATCAACGTCCTGAACGGGACAGCGGTCATTGATGGCCTGGACGGCGGCGGTCGCCGCGCTTTGGCCCAGGATCATGAACACCGGCTCCATGCGGATCGATCCGAACGCGATGTGTGAACTGGACAGGCAGACGGGGACGAGCAGGTTCTCGCACTCGGCCTTTTTCGGGCACAGCGAACCGTACGCGATGCGGTAGGGCTCCGGCGGCGCGACCCCGATATCGCCCTCGTTCTGGACGGTGCCGTCGGGCTTGACATAACGCTGGACGTTGTGCGAATCCAGCGTGTACGAGCCCATGCCGACCGGTTGAGGGACATCATGCGTGCCGAGGGCATCGTGCTCGGTCATGACGTAGTCGCCGGTCATACGCCGGGCCTCGCGGACGTAGATCTGGTGCGGCCAATGGCCGTTGTCGACGAACTCGTCCCTGGCCAGGCCCCACGTGCTCATCTTCTCGCGCACCTCGATCGGCACGCGCGAGTCGTTGGCGACGAAGTACATCAGGCCTTTCTGGTAGGTCTCGTGCTCGGCGATGATCTCGCGACGCCGTTCATACGAGGCGTCGGGGTAGTCGTAGTTCATACCGATGTTGTCGGTGCTGAAGGGTCCATGGTTGTTCGTGTCGGTCTTGCGATTGGGGATCGGATCGAACTTGTCGAAGGTCTCCCGCCAGCCGGTGTCGAAGACGCGGAGCAGCAGGGCGTACTGGTCGGGATCGTATCCGTCGGGCTTGGGGAAGGCCACGCGGTTCTCCGGGACGTTGGTCAGGCACATGCGGAAACAATAGGCCTGGATGCGGCGGTCGCCCTGGCCCTTTTTGCCCGGGTCCTCGGCCGAGACGCGCGGCAGCAGGCCGCTGGCCGGATCGCCTGGTGTGGCATACGGGTCCACCGGCTTCATGAACCAGTGTCGATGGTGCAAGACGCCCACCTGGACGCCGTTCCACTGCTCGCCATAGACTTGCGCCGCCTCGCGGCCCACGTGGTAGGAGACGCCCGCGGTCGCCATGAGGTCGCCTTCATACGTGGCGTCCAGGAACATCCTGGCGCGATAGGTTTTGCCGCTGAGCATTCTGATCGATGCAATGCGGCTGCCGTCTTTGCGGACGCCTTGCGCGCGATCGAGCCATTGGTCGCGATGGACGGGGATCTTGTGCTCGGCGACGAGGTCTTCGAACACCTGTTCGGCGACATGGGGCTCGAAGATCCACATCGTGCGCTCGGTTCCGTCGATAGCGGCGGTGCCCTGTCCCCGATTGCCATATTCGGATTGCTTCTGCCACTTCCAGACGCCGTCCTCCTGGTAGTGTCGCCAGATGCGATGGTAGAACTGGCGGGCCAGACCCCCGATGACTTCCTTGCGGCCCGTGTCGGTCCAGCCGAGCCCGCCGGCCGAGAGACCGCCCAGGTGCTTCTCGGGACAGACCAGAATCACGGACTTGCCCATTTGGGCGACCTGCACCGCTGCGATCACGCCGGCTGAGGTGCCTCCATAGACAATGACATCGGCTTGGTGTGGTTTCTGCTGTGCGGCTTCCATCGCGCAGCCCAGCGTGCCCAGGGACATCGCCAGTAGCGTGGCGAGCAATGACTTCATTGTTGTTCTCCTTACGTCCATCAGCCGGTCCGCTCGAATGCTTCCGGCGGGTCCGGAAATGTGAAATCCGTACTTTGGTCCGCGTGATTGTACCCTAGAGAGCCCCCGATGGCGAGGGTTGGCGCGTTTTGGGTGAACAGAGGTGCGTCCAGCGGGGTATGAGAGGCGCAGTGGTTCCCCGTGGGGCGTCCCGAACGAGCGGACGAACCCCGATGGGCGATGAGAATTGAACGAATGCGAACACTCGCAGAAGGGGCAAGCGATGAACAAGCAACTCGGGATGGTGTTGTTGTGTGCGGTGGCGGCGTTGTTGGTTGGTTGCAAGAAGAAGGAGGACGGTACAGAGGCGAATTCTCAGGCCGACAAGCCGAAGGCGCCAGCGGCCGTCGTGCAGGAGAACGGGATGCCGGCGAGTCCCCAGGCGGTCATTCCGGCCACCGAGATCAAGGAAGCGGCAAAGCCGGCACTGGCGCCCGTGGCCGCGATGCCTACGAAACTGGGCGATGCGGCGTATCCATTGACGGGGCTGACCTGGGTCAAGGGCGAGCCGGTGACGATCTCGGCCGGCAAGGTGTATGTCGTGGAGTTTTGGGCCACCTGGTGCCCCCCGTGTCGTGACAGCATCCCCCACTTGACGGCGCTGCAGAAGAAGTACCAGGACCGCGTCACCTTTGTCGGGGTCTCTCAGGAGGCGCCAGGGGTCGTCAAGCCCTTCGTGAACGGCCAGGCGGACAAGATGGACTACACCGTGGCGATCGATGGAGCCGGGGACGTGAGCAAAGGCTACATGACGGCCTTTCGACAGGGGGGCATTCCGCACGCCTTCATCGTTGATGCGGCGGGCAAGATCGTTTGGCACGGTCACCCGATGGGCCCCGTCGGGCAGGTGTTGGATCAGGTTCTGGCCGGGACCTATAGCGTCTCCGGCTAGGCCGCCCGGGCGGCGAACCGGACTGTGACAGAGCCATTGCCCGTCTCCAGGGTAGCTATTTACTGGGACGCATGCGGATTATACTGGTTGAGACACTCCCGGTCTCGGGACGATAATAGTATTGGCTTTACCTTGCCGGTGGCGGCGGCGTGCCCCAGAGGTGCGTCGCGGACAGAACGGACAGTGTAGCAGCAGTAGCAGAACAACAGGCGCATCTGGGGGTGCGTCGCCGTTGCCACTTTGCGAGAGGGCGGCTTTGTCACCACGGGGGGTGTGACACGGCCGCAACATCGGATTCTTCAGATACACGCCCAGGGACAGATTCTTCTTGACATATCGGACGCTGACCGCGACGATACGACTCCGCATAGGATGTGCGGTTGAATGTCGCCCGTTTTCGGGTGGTGTGCCGCAGGGAGGCTGGGCGCGTCGGAGGTTCGTTAGCCAGGTGGTGAGGAGGGTTCCCCAGTGACTCGTTTCTCGAGTGTCTCGTGGATGAGTGCCGTTGTGCTGGCAGTGACGTTGAGCGTGGCCGCTTCGGTCCGGGCGGACCTGTCCAATGGGGACTTCGAACTCGGAGAAACACCCTGGGATTTCAGTGACGACAACGCGTTTATCGGTGACGATCCGGCCGATCCGACCCCCCCGGTGAATCAGTTAGCCATTCTGGTGGAGAGTTCGGATTATTCTGCGGGCGACAGTCTCGTAAAGGTTTTTCAGGAGTTCTCCCACGCCGGCGGGGCGGCGCAACTGCACTTTGACTTCCGAATCCTGACCGAGGGAGAGGTGATTCAGGAGACCGATCAGTTTCAGGTCTGGCTCAACCAGTCGATGACGCCTCTTCTTGATGTGGCAAGCAACGATTTTCTGTTGGCCGATGGCAACGTCCATCACCAGGTGTTGGATGTATCCCTCTTGGGTGGCTCGGACGTCAATAGGCTTGATTTCCGTCTCGTCGGAGACGACGATGAAATCTTGACCACCGTTGAAATCGACAATGTGTGCATCGCTCCGGTTCCTTTGCCCGGGGCGGCGCTGCTGGGGATCGTGGGTCTGGGGATGGCCGGGCGCCGTCTCAGAGGGCGCGCACGACGTCGCTCCTGATCAGCCAAGCCTCTCACAGGGCTGCGCCAGGCGTCCGGAGAGGGCTCCTGGGCTGCTCACAGATCAAATCCGCAGATGGCCTTCCGTCGTCTGTCGCGGCTCCCTCTCCCTCACTTCCCGTATCGCCAGGCCTCCGCACCAGGTTAGCCATTTGCTGTGTTGGTCAGGGATTATGCTCGTAAGGCCCATGCAGATATGGACGATAACCTTAGTGGTTGCACATAGGAAGCTTTTCCCTTAATGTGGAGTCGCTTTGACAGAGGAAGGGTGACGAAACCGTTGTCGAGCAGCGCCGGTGCGCCGGGGGTGTCGGCAGGCTAAGCGTCGCAAGGGATTGGGTTGTAGTGGGGGGCTATTTCGATATGAGTTGGGGGCGAACAGTAGTTTTGTTGATGGTGAGCTTGGTCGCTTTCGCGGCGTGGGCCTCAGCGGGCCAGAGTTCCGAGGCCCAGGAGCCGGACGAGCCCGAGAAGAAGCTGATTCTGCGGATCATCGGCCCGGATGGTCGTCCCGTAACAGGGGCTAAGGTGGGGACCGGCATCAACGTCTTCGAGGACAGCCAGGGGCATCCGCCCCAGACGATTACCATGTGGCTGCGGGGCCAAAAGCGCTGGTGGCCGCTGCGCTCGGACGCCAAGGGGGACGTGGTTCTCACGGGGGAGGATGCGGAGTTTCGACACTTCTACGCATTGCACGCCGCTCGGGGGTGGGTCGGTTACCGCCGGTTGCTGGAAGGCAGCGCCAGTGGGCGGGTGATCGTTCGGATGGAGCCGGCCTGTCGCGTACAGGGGGAGTTGACAAGTGTCGGGTTTGACGACTTGGGACATCCGCTTTCCAAAACGGTGGCGTTTCTCTACGATTCACGCGATCGTCTGATGATGTATTATGTCTCCGAGCGGGGCCACTACGAATTCTTGCTGCCCCCGGGGACGTACGAACTGGAGTGCGTCGGAGAGGGGGTCGGCGGCGTCGAGACGGAACGTCGGCGTCTGAATCTGGATATCGAGAGTGGACAACGCGCGTTTGATGTGGGATCGATCGACCTGGTGGCCACCCGGTTGGCCGAGTTGTTCGACAAGCCGGCGCCCGATCTTGAGGAGATCACCAGGTGGAGAGGGGATGAGCCCCCCAGGCTGGGTCTCCTGCGGGGCCAGGTGGTGGTCCTGGTGTTCTGGGGCAGTTGGTCGCGACCCTGTCTCAAGACCATGCCTCCCTTGATCGAATTGCACGATCTGTATGCCGAACAGGGGGTGACCATCATTTCCGTGCATGATAATTCCGTGACGGGGGTCGGGGAGTTAGAGACGAAACTGACGGAAGCTCGTCAACTCTACTGGGGTCGGCGAGACCTGCCCTTTCCGGTTGGGATTGACCGGGGCGAAGGACGCGGCGCCGTGCATGAGGCCTACGGCATCAATCAATGGCCCACGGTCATCGTCATTGATCGCGCCGGCAAGGTGGCGGGCAAGGTGAGTCCGTGGGGGGAATTGCAACGTCGGTTGCCGCTGCTCCTTGAGGAGACCGACGCTGAGGTCGCGATACCGGGCGATTCATAAGGCGTATTCTGACGTCTCGTTCTTGGAACGATCCTCGTCAATGGGTTCATGGGCCTTACGCCCATAGACCCGCTCATAGGCCTGACAGGCCGGGCAGATGCGGGCCTCCACATTCTTGACAAACCAGAAACAGAGACCCCGTTGTTTCCTTCGCGCACGTCCGCAAACGGGGCAGGCAAGGCAGTGCGCGGCTAGTTTGCGGTCTTTGTCGGTAACTGGCCGGTCCGTCATCCCGTGGTCATTCCTCTCAGTTGTCGAAGCTGCCCCCGAAGCAGCCCCTTCCCGAGATCGTGAAGGGGCGGTTTCACAAAGGCGATTTGGCACTGGTTGGCCTGATCTCGACAAGCGTTGCTCAGGAGCGACCCCTGCTGGGCCCGCTGCGTCGACTACCGGGGCCGTTGCCGGGGCCGGTGCCGGGTCTGCCGCCAGGCCTGCCGCCGGGTCTGCCGCCGGGTTTGCCGCCGGGACGCCTGCCACCGCCGCCACCGCCACCGAAACCGGAAGAGGCCGGTCGGCTGCGACCGGGCTCGACCTTCAGTTCGCTGCCCTTGAGTTCGTGGCCGTTCATTTCTTCGACCGCGGTCTTGGCCTCCGAATCTGTCGGCATACCCACGAAACCGAATCCCCTCGACTCGCCGGTCGTCCCGCATCGGACAATCTTGACGGTCACGACGTTGCCGAAAGCGGCAAACGCTTCGCGCAACTCATCTTCTGTCGTTTCGAGGGACATGTTTCCCACATAGATGTTCATTCAGCGATCCTTTCTGATCGAATTTAAGTCTTTCCGGGGCATTTCGGCCGACGGTGGCCTTGGCGACGTTGCGATCTGTTGCCATTATAGAATGCCCATCTTCAAGCATCCCCGTATACCACAAAAAAGATAATTAAGGAAACAAATATCTCGGATATCTCGGCCTCTCGCGGTCGTCGGCCTGCTGCAGCGGAGTCGTGGCGCGCCGACGGTCTGGTTCAGTCGACGGTCAGGCCTTCTTGCGGAGCGTCACCTGGGGACCGCGCAGATAGAAGGGTGCGAGACTTACTGGGTCGGCGAATCGACTGGCCTGGGCTTTCTGATAGCCCAGGGTGTGCACCTTGACGGCGTGGGGCCCCCAGTGGGTCTGATTGACGATCCGGGTTCCGTCGGCGGTGAATTTGTCCTGGTGATAGAGCAGGCCGTCGCCCAGCAGACCGATGGGGTCGTCTTCGTCGGCGAATTGGTCCACGAACTCCGAGGCGTTCATGAGGCAGTCGGGCAGGACCTTTCGCCAGCGGTCCTTTCCAGGGGCCGGTATGTCGTAGCCGGGGGATTCAGTTGAAGGTCCTTGCGAGTGGCCCTGATGTGCCGAGCGTTCGTAGACGGCAATGTAGAACTGGCTGCGCTTGGCGTCCAGGATCGTGGCCAAGCGTCTCAGGACCGGGCGGTCTTTTACGTTATTCTGAATAATAGGTTCGGCTGTAGCGTCCGTCACATTGGCCGCGATCGTATCCAGGGAATCCACCGTGACGATTTGGGCCGAATTGGCCAGATGGATGCATTTTGCCGCCGTTGCGGCGATACGAAGCCCGGTGAAGCTGCCCGGACCCACTGAGATGTGCACCTGGGCGATATCCGAGGCGGTGTAATCGAACTTCTCCAGGAGTTGGGTGATGGCCGGGAAGATCTCGGTACTGTGACGCAGAGAAGCAGAAAACGTGGATTCGCCCAATAGGCTGGCGCCGTCGGCCAACGCCACGGACCCGATGCGACTCGATGTTTCGACCGCTAAAATGAGGTTTTTTGAGGCCATTTCGCCTGGGTTTCCTGGAAACATGAAATATAACTCTCCTGGCTTAACCCGACATCTCCTTTTCGGGGCGTGCATTTTTTGCCTGTCTGCGATGTCGGTCGGTGTTCCACGAATAAGACGTCAGATTTTATCGGCTAAAGGAACTAGGGAACAATTTTTCCCTTGCATAAAATTGGCTATTTTAATAGATTACACTAATTAATCTAGCCTGTATCCTTCGACTGGAGGTTGTAGATAAACATCGATTGTAACAGAATTTTCCGTAAGAGGGTGATGATTTTATAGGCAGGAGGTTAGGTTTTGGACAGGCCAAAGGTATTCGCTAAATCTCTGCGGGGGGGGTCCGTGTCGATCGTCCTGACATCGATCTTGGTAACCGCGACCGTGTTCGCCCAGGTGGGACCATCGCAGGGCGGGCAGGGCAGTGATGACGACATGATGCGCCATTTGGTGCAATATTTCATGCGCGTCGGGACCGAGCAGTACGAGCGAAACTATTACATCGAGGCGGAGAAGACCTTCGAGATGGCCCAGGGGTATGGGGACTATCTGGAGCCGCTGGAACGGCGCAAGCTGGACTCGATGTTGGAGAAAGCGGGCTTGGCGGCGATCGAGCGGCGGCGGGCGCTGGAGGCCCGGCAGACGGGCGAACGGTTGCTGGCTGAAGGCCAGACGGCCGCGGCGCGCGCGCACCTCGAAACGATTCAACACAGCGAGTTCCTGACGGAGAAGGAACGCGGTGCGGTGACCGAGATGGTCCGCGGGATGGGAACGTCCCGGGGGACTCACCGGTCCGCGGCGGTGACGCCGGCTGTGAGTGTCGAGGCCCAGACGCGGACCGGCGACGCCCTTGACCGATTCAAGAACCGGATCGCCAGCGTGTATTACGAAAGCGTTAAGGCTTACCATGCCGGTGACTTCGAAACGGCCAAGGTCGGGTTTGCAGAGGTCCTGCGAAGTGGTCTGATGCCTGGGGCGATGGCCGACGGCATCCGTGGATACCTGGCCGAGATGAATGGGTCCAGGTCGGCGGCGATTTCGGCCCAGCCGATGGTGTTGCCGGAGGTGGTCGCCGCGATAGCGCCGGTGGCCAGCCTGGTGGCCGGTCAGCCCCAGAACGAAAAGGCACGCATCCAGCAACTCTACAAGCGCAGTTGGGAGCTTTACTCCCAGGGTGAGCTTGAAGCGGCGCGTGAAGGGTTTGTCAAAGTGGCCGAAAGCGGCCTGTTCACGGCTCCGGAAGGCAAGCGGCCTGAAGATTATGTTGCCACGATCGACCGGCTGCTGGCGACGTCCCCGGGGACAGTCGCACCGGTGGCGACCCCAAGGCGGACCGTGGCTCAGCCGAACGTTGAACCGACGGCCGGCGACCAGGGCGGGTTCATCGACGTGATCAATCGACGCCGCAGTATTATTCGCAGTCATACGCGCGCCGTCGTTACCGATGCGGTCAACGAGGCCCAGAAACTCATGGCCCAGGGGCATTTCGATAAGGCCGGCGAGCCGATTGAGGTCGCTCGACGCGTGGTCAATCAGAATCAGCTCCATCTGGGAGATGAGTTGTACAAGCAGTACAACGGACAGCTCGGCGATGTTTCGGGGCAGATTGCCGCAGCGGAGACCGAAAGAGAAAAGCAGTTGGCCGAGCAGAAGCGTCTGGAAGCGGTCGAGGCCCAGCAGGCGTTGCGCGACCAGTCGGAAGTGGATCGAGACAAGAAGATCGACGAGCTGATGGATCGGGCCAAGGCCTACTGGAGGCAGCAGCGTTACGAAGCCTCGCTGGGGCAGATCGAAAGCCTGCTGGCGATCGAGCCGCTTCACGACGATGGGCTGGCGCTGAAGCAGCAGCTCGAAGACATGATCCAGATGCGCAAGCAGATCGACTTGGAGAAGCTGCACGACAAGCAGAAGGCCGACGTTATGCTCAGTATCGATGAGGCCGGTGTCCCCTACGTGGAGGAAGTCCGATACCCGAAGAACTGGGCTGAGATCTCGGCCAAGCCCACCCGTCAGCCGGACAAGGCGATCGGTTTGGACGCGGACAACATGGCGGTTTACGAGCAACTCGAAACGATCGTGGACCTTTCCCTCTTGACCCCTGAGATGCCTTTCAGTGAGGCGATCGGACTTCTGCGGAATGTGGTCCAGCCGCCGGTGAACATCATCGTGCTCTGGCGTGACCTTTTGGACAACGCCGACATCGAGCCGACGACGGCGATCGACATGGATGGTCTGACTGGTGTGCGTTTGGGAACGGCGCTGGAGAATCTGCTCAACGCCGTCGCCGGTGGTTTTACGCAGTTGGATTATGTCGTCAACCGTGGCGTTATCACGTGCGCGACGATCGACTCGCTGCCGGCCAAGAAGATGGAAACCCGCGTCTATGACATCACCGATCTCGTCGGCCAACCGGCCAACTTCGGCATGTCGCCGATGCTCACGCAGATGCTCTTCCAATGGCAGAGCTTTGGCAATCGCGAACTGGGCCAGGCCCCGGACGGTAGCAGCAGCGGTGACGGCAGCAGTAGTAGTAATAACAGTAGTTCGAGCAGTGGCATGGGCGGCATGAGTGGCGGCGGCATGAGCGGCGGCATGGGCGGCATGAGCGGCGGCGGCAT
>Ga0208279_1001138_pt1 | contig 15656 bp, 15 predicted proteins | sample AntAceMetag02UKM_FD_184766 | JGI IMG/M metagenome (GOLD analysis project Ga0208279, IMG submission 184766) | Saline lake microbial communities from Ace Lake, Antarctica - Antarctic Ace Lake Metagenome 02UKM (SPAdes) (version 2) | ecosystem: Environmental > Aquatic > Non-marine Saline and... | reverse complement strand
TGATATCTTGAAAGATTAGTAACTAAATTCTTCTTTTGGTGTTTTTACTGGCACTACAATACTGCCTTGACAGATTCCAGCGAGAGACATCTTTCTCTGGAAGAATTTGTGTGATAGGACCTAATATCCAAATAGTCTGAGATTTTCCTGGACAATAGCAAGAGATCCAGCCGCTGGCTGCAAAATTCAGAGGCAGGATTCTTGCCAAGTAACAAAATTTATAAAATAAAACAGGATGTTCTCATCAAGACTGAGGAGGTGATAGCTCTCATACCAGTTGCAGGATCGAGCAATAGTTCCTTATTAAGTAGGAAACCCAAGTATTATATGGAGGAAAAGTTATGGATTTCGCAACCGTATTAAAATCTGTTGTTGATACCCTGGGCTCCACGGTATTGCTGCCAGTGTTCATCTTCCTTTTCGCCGTGATCCTTGGCGCAAAAGTTGGACGGGCCTTCCGCGCTGCAGTGACCATCGGTGTGGCTTTCATCGGTATTAACCTCGTTATTGGCCTGATGTGGGGCGCCCTCGCTGAGGTATCCCAAGCTATGGTCACCAATGCTGGTATTTCCCGCGACATCGTTGACGTGGGTTGGCCTGCCGCTGCCGCGGTAGCCTTTGCTACCGACGTCGGCCTGTGGGTCATTCCCATCGGTTTGGTTGTAAACTTCGCCCTGTTATTCACGGGCGTCACCAAGACCCTCAATGTTGACCTGTGGAACTTCTGGCACTATGCCCTGATCGGTTCCCTGGTAGCTGCCGTTTCCGGAAACGTGATTATGGGTATGGCCGCAGCTGCTGTTGCAGCCGCTTTTATGCTCTTCCTGGGCGACTGGACTGCCAAAGGTATTCAGGAATTCTATGACCTGCCTGGCATCTCCATTCCTCATGGTATGACTGCTCCTATGGTTCCCCTGGCGCTTCCTTTCAACTGGCTGTTCGACAAGATCCCCGGCCTTAACAAAGTTGACGCGGACCCCGATGGAATCGAAAAAGCTCTCGGCTCCACCTTTGGTGATCCGATGGTTATGGGTCTGGTTATCGGTGTGGTGCTTGGTCTGATCGCTTACACTGGTGAATTTGCCGGTGCCTTTGTGCCGACCCTTGGAAAAATAATTCTTCTGGGTGTAAACCTGGCCGCAGTGATGGTTTTGCTGCCCCGCATGGTCCGCATCCTTATGGAAGGTTTGATCCCGGTCTCCGAAGCCGCCCGCACCTTCATGGCCAAACGAGCTTCCGGCCGCGAAGTTTACATTGGTCTGGACTCCGCAGTTCTGGTTGGTCATCCTTCCGCGATTTCCACCGGCTTGCTGTTGGTCCCCATCGCCATTCTGCTGTCCATCATCTTGCCTGGCAACCGCATGCTGCTCTTTGCTGACCTAGCTGTACTGCCTTTCCTGTGCTCCCAGATCGCTCCTATGGCCAAGGGCAACGTTGTCCGCATGGTCTTTGTGGGAACCATCCTTTTGATCTTCGGTTTCTACTTCGCCAACGCATTGGCCCCGGTTATCACCGAGGTTGCTGGTGGCGCTGGATTTGCAATCCCCGGTAATGCTGTTATGATCTCCAGCATTGCAGACGGATTTGTGTGGTCACCGCTGGTTTTCATGCTCCTTGGTAAATACACTGGCTGGATCGGCATTGGTCTATTTGCCGTCCTCACCGGCGTGCTTTTCTACTTATACAAGAAGAACGAAACTGCCTGGGACAAACTTGCTGGCGCAAAAGGCGAGTAATCTTTTAGTAACACTTGATTGACAGAATCGGGGTGTGTAATATTATAGATATTGCACACCCCTTTCTTTTTTTATATCAGGAGGAGATTTCGCATGGTAGGACCATTTTTAGAAGCACTAATGGGGGATGCTGGACGAGCGATTTTATATTTTTATCAAGCAAATGAACTGATCATCAATTCGATTATTCTGGTGTATGGGTTGTTCATGTTCCTTTGTTGGAATAATCTCCTTCGCATTTATAGATTCCTTATTGTTGAAATGGCTAAATCAGCCCATCTGTCCGATGACCTGAACAGAAAGAAATCCAACAAGAAGATCCGAAAGATCATTGGCATTCCCTGGGACAAGGCCATTGAAGTTTCGCCTTTCCCTTACATTGCCAGGATTGGGGCACTGAGCCCTAAAAGAAAGACAATTGAAAATTTACAGCTATTATTTAATGAAAAAGATCTGGCAGATAAAGCGCTTAAAGCCCTACAGGGCGCCAAGATCCAGCGCATGATGCCCAGCAACCGAGAAATGCTCCAGCGCGAAATGGATCAACGCAAGGAAAAGCAGGCCGCAAAGGATAAAAAAAAGAAGGAATAGAACCTGCCCAAAACCTTTAATATTTACCGAATCAATCCCGGCTGGAGAGCATACTCCCCGGGATTCTTATTTTAAGGAACGATTCACCCCAGATATAAGACAGAATAAACCCTGACCCCCTACCGCTACCGCTTGACAAAAGGATTCTCTCCTCTTATAATAATCACATATGTGAGAAAACAAATCACATATGTGATTAGGGTGTGATATGAGAACAACCTGGACCAGTAATCTTGATGCGATCAAGGTAGGCCTGTATGAAAAGGCTCTGCCTAAGAATCTTGCCTGGGAAGAGAGATTAAATTTGACCAGGAAGACAGGGTTTGATTTCCTGGAAGTATCCATTGACGATACAGACGAACGCCAGGCCCGCCTGGATTGGACCCCCGCAGAGAGAAAGAATATCAGAGACCTTGTTGATAAAACAGGAGTGAAGATTCAATCCTTAAGTCTGAGCGGACACAGGCGCTTCCCCCTCGGAAGCAAATCAGCCCCAACTAGAGAGAGGGCACTTGACCTCTTTAAAAGAACGGTTGACCTGGCTGTGGATCTCAACGCTAGAACAATCCTGCTGGGCGGCGCAGAAGATTATTACGAAGAAGTGGACCAATTCACCAAGGACAGATTCCTGGAGAACCTGGGCAAAGGTTTTGAATGGGCCAGTGGAGCTGGGGTGATGTTAGCCCTGGAAAACTGGGATATTCAAATTAACACCATGCCCCAGGTGATGCAATATGTTGATTATTTTGATTCCCCCTGGTTCCAGACCTATACCGACCTTGGCAATCTGATCTATGCCGGAGTGGATGTTGTCTCCCAGCTGGATTATGTCAAAGGCCATATCGCAGCTCTACATGTTAAAGACACCCTGCCTGGGCAGCTGCGTTATGTTTCTCCAGGCGAAGGAAAAGTTCCCTTTGTGGAGGCTTTTGAAAAATTAGCCCAGATTGGATTCCAGGCACCTGTAGTATTGGAGCTCTGGACCGAAGAATTTCCTGATGCTTTAGAGATCGTTAAAAATGCCGGCGTATATATCCGGGAGAAAATGAAAGAAGGTTGGGCCAGACACTGTACAACAATTGGGCAAGGAGAATGATAATTTAATGACAAAACAACCGTTAATTCAACTGGCTTTGGACTATTTTGATCTCGCTCCGGCCTTGGCTATGGTTCAGATCGTCCGAGAAGAAGTTGATATTATAGAAATTGGTACACCGCTATCCAAGTCTGCGGGTATGTTATCTGTTAAGATTGTCCGGGAACTATGCCCTGATAAGTTGATCCTGGCAGATATCAAATCCCCCGATGTCGGTAGAGGTGAGGCAAAAATGGCTTTTGACGCCGGCGCGGATTGGATGACTGTGCTGGGCGCTGCCCCACTGGATACCATCAAACTTGCCCTGGAGGAAGCCAATTCCCGACCCGGGAAAGAAATGTTTATCGAGCTGACCGGCATCCGGGATATCATTGCCCGGGCCCAGGAATGGCGGGAGATTGGAGTAGAGCGCATGGTTTACCACCGCGGTTGGGATGAAGGAAACCTATCCCGATCCTGGGTTAAAAATGATTGGGAAACTATCCAGCATTTGATCGGTATGGGTTTTAAGATATCTGTAGCGGGTGGAATTAGGCTGGATATGATTTCCTTCTTTGAAGGATTGGATATTACAGTTTTCATTATTGGAAGGGCTATCAGGGAATCATCCGATCCCGCAGCCACAGCTCGAAAATTCCGAGAAAAAATAAATTCAATAAAGTTGGGGAGGTAAAAAGGCATGAAATTAGCGAAGGAAAATGCAGAACAGTATTTGCTGCAAATGTATCAAATACGCGCTTTTGAAGAACAGGCAGAAAAAAGTTATATGGCGGGCAAGATTCACGGAACGATGCACCTATCTATTGGACAGGAAGCATCCGCAGTTGGCTCCATCAGTACGCTGGAATCAACAGATTTTATTATTGGTCACCACCGCGGACATGGTCTGTGTATCGCTAAGGGCGCTGATTTAAATTTAATGATGGCCGAATTTTATGGTAAAGAAAATGGATACTGCCGCGGAAGAGGCGGTTCGATGCATATTGCCGATATAGCTGGAGGGAACCTCGGTGCTAACGGTGTGGTTGGGGGAGGCATCCCGATGGCAGTTGGAATTGGGATCGGTTTGAAGATGAAGGGTGAGAATCAAGTCCTGTTGGCCTTTTTTGGAGACGGGGCAGCTTCCACAGGCGCTTTCCACGAATCAATGATCCTGGCGGTGCTTTACCAGGTTCCGGTGGTTTTTATTTGTGAAAATAATCAGTATGCAATGTCGTTTTCTGCAAGTGATTGGACAACCAGCAAGAAGATCGCTGCCCATGGAGAGATCTATGGCATGGCCGGAAGTTGTTCAACAGATGGAAATGATCTTCTTGAGGTTCAATCCGCTGTCGAAGAGGCAGTCAAATTAGCCCGCGAAGGCGGGGGACCGTCCCTGATAGTGAATGATACCTATCGCTGGCGGGGTCACTCGAAGAGTGACCGGAATCGCTACCGAACAAAGGAAGAAATCGAAGAATGGAAAAAGAAAGACCCCATTCTCAAGTTTGGGAAATACTGTGTCAGTGAAAAAATCCTCTCAGAAAAAGAAATCGAGAAGATCAAAGAGCATGGATATGCCGATATCGAAGCCGCCCGGGTCTTTGCAGAAGCAAGTCCAGATCCGAGAGTTGAAACTTTGGAAGAAGGGGTTTACGCACCATGAGAGAGATTACTTACTTAGAAGCTGTACGTGAAGCAATGACCCAGGAAATGGAACGAGATTCCCGGGTATTTCTTATTGGAGAGGACATTGGAGAATACGGGGGAGCCTTCCAGGTTACCTATGGTATGCTCGAAAAATTCGGACATGATCGCATTCTCGATACACCCATCACTGAATTGGGATTAACTGGTGCTGCTGTCGGAGCTGCTTTAATTGGCATGCGGCCGATCGCAGAGATCATGTTTATGGATTTTACAACCCTGGCTTCTGAACAGCTAGTTAACCAGGCAGCCAAACTGAGATTTATGTTCGGTGGACAATCTACTGTACCGATGGTTTTACGAACCGCAGCGGGTTCCGGAACGGGTGCAGCAGAACATCACTCCCAGAGTTTTGAAAACTGGTTTGTGCATGTGCCAGGATTAAAAGTTGTCATGCCAACATCCCCGTATGATGTCAAAGGCTTGCTGGTTTCATCGATCAGGGATGATAACCCGGTCGTTTTTATTGAGCACAAATTGCTCTATAAGACCAAGGGCGAAGTGCCTGAAGAGCTGTACGAGATTCCTCTTGGAAAAGCCGATATCAAGCGGGCAGGCAAAGACCTGACGATCATTGCCACTGGTATCATGGTCCAGAAATCCCTTGCCGCGGCTGAAGAGCTGGCTAAAGAAGGGATTGATATCGAAATAGTTGATCCCCGGACCCTGCGCCCGTTGGACACCGAGACCATAGTCGGTTCAGTAAAAAAGACCGGCAAAGTATTGATTGTTCATGAAGCAGTCAAAACCGGAGGTTTTGGTGGCGAACTGGCTGGCGTGATAGCGGAAAGCGAAGCGTTTGGATACCTTGAAGCACCTATTATCCGCCTGGCGGGCAAGGAAGTCCCGATTCCATATAACCGTGATCTGGAACAAGCAGCAGTTCCGCAAATTGCGGATATTGTTGAGAAAGCCAGGGAACTGGCAACCTTAAAGGTGTAATATGGCCATTGAAATGATCATGCCCAAAGTGGACATGGACCAGGAAACTGGAACAGTCGTAGAATGGACTAAAACTGATGGGCAACAAGTAAAAGAAGGCGAAACAATTCTGGTTATTGAAACAGATAAGATTGCCATGGATGTGGAAGCGCCCGGAACGGGTATCCTGAATGGTATCTCAGCCTATCCTGGTGATGTGATCCCGATCGGTACTGTGATTGCATATATTCTCGAGGAGGGCGAGGAAGTACCAGTTGCGAAAGCGGTGACCCCTGTACCTGAAGCTGAGGTCAAGCAGGCGACCGCAGCACCGGCAGGAGATGTTCCGGCCACACCAGTAGCCAAAAAAATGGCAGAGGTTCATGGTGTAGATCTATCCAAAGTGGTTCCGTCTGGTACAGGAGGAAAAGTTACTAAGGATGATGTTCAATCCGCCATCACCCCACCGGCCGCGGTTGGTGGAGGTCAGGTAATTGCCACACCAGCTGCCAGGAGAATTGCCCGTATTAGTGGCGTGAATTTGAGCCTTGTCCAAGGAAGTGGTCCTGGGGGAAGGATCCAGGCCAGTGACGTGGAAAGTTTCCGACCCGGTATCAGCCTCCCGGCTGCCAGCCCTGTTCAAAGCGGGGAAAGCATACCTCTCATAGGTATGAGGCGCACTATTGCTGAAAGACTGACTGCCAGTTATCAATCCATACCGCACATCCAGTTTACAGCCCGGGTTGATATGACAAACTTTGTCAAAGCCCGGAAGGATTATAATGATCTGGCTTTAGAGCGAGGTGATGAAAAGATTTCTGTTACCGCGATGTTAGTCAAGCTTGTTGCCATGGTGATCGCAGACCACCCTATGATCAACAGCTCCCTGGTCGAGGATTCCATCATCCTGCACCGGGACATCAATATTGGCGTAGCTGTCGCCCTCGAAGAAGGGCTGATCGTGCCGGTAGTGAAGAATGCCAACCAGAAAGGGATCAGTAAAATAGCCCTTGAAACCACCGATCTTGTGAAACGTGCCAAAGAAGAAACACTCGTAGGCGCAGATGTCAGGGGTGGTACCTTTACGATCACCAACCTGGGTCCTTTTGGTGTGGAACAGTTCAATGCGATTATCAATCCACCCGAAGCAGGGATCCTGGCCATTGGTGCTACAACCCAGGAAGTTATTGCCTTGGATGAAGGGACCATTGCGGTAAGGCCCATTATGCGCTTTACATTATCGGCCGACCATCGTATTATAGACGGCGCCGTTGCGGCCCGTTTCATCGCGGACCTGAAAACAACTTTTGAGAATCCAATCCTAATGAACTATTAACTAGGAGATAATATGCCGGAAATCAAATTAACTATAACCCATGAGGTTGGCCTTCACGCCCGCCCAGCGTCGGCCTTTGTTCAAACCGCTGCTAAGTTTTCCAGTGATATTGAAGTCACTCATGGAGAAACAATAGCAAATGCTAAAAGCATCCTGGCTGTGTTAACACTTGGCGCCCATAAAGACGCGGAGATCGTAGTAAAAGCAGAGGGTGAAGATGCAGATGAAGCGCTAAAAGCTCTTGAAGAGCTAGTGCTTGATAACTTTGGTGAACACTGATATGAAGTCGATTTCTGGAATTCCAGCTTCTTATGGTATTGCGATTGGCCCTGCGTTTGTTTTTACCAGGGCCGAGATTGTAATAGAATCTTGTAATATTCAAGATCCAGAAGAAGAATGGAAACGATTCGTTCAAGCCCAGGAAGAGACCACTAAGCAACTGGATGTAGCATATTTAAAAGCCCAGGAGGAATGTGGGGAAGAAGAGGCAGGAATATTCGGGGCCCAGAAATTAATGCTTCAAGATCCGGAGCTGATCAACACGGTTAAGTCACGAGTAAATTCAGAACTGATCAACGTTGAAACCGCCCTGTATGAAACCGCAGAATCTTTCGCCTTACAATTGGAAGCAATTGATGACGAATATCTCAGCGCCCGAGCACTGGATATTCGAGATGTATCTTCCCGTCTCCTGAGGAATTTGCTTGGGTTGAAGGATTCTCCAGCAGATGGATTAAAGATTCCTTCGATCATCACAGCCCAGGACCTGACACCCTCGGATACTGTCTTACTAAACAAGGATTATGTTCTGGGTTTCTGTACTGAAGTTGGAGGTTCAACTTCCCATACAGCCATTCTGGCTAGAGGATTAGGGATCCCGGCAGTGGTGGGTGCCGGCGAACCATTGAGGAAGATCAAAACCGGTGACAAACTCGTTGTTGATGGCGATGCTGGTGAGATCATCATCGATGCGGATAAAAAATCTCTTAAACAATTCAGGAACCGCCAGGAAAAATTCCTTATAGCTCAAGCGGATGCGGAAGCGATCAGTCATCAACCAGCGATTACTACCGATGGACATCAGGTGGAAGTAGTTGCCAATATTGGTAGCGTAGATGATGTTCAACCCGCATTGCTCTCAGGCGCTGAAGGAGTTGGTTTGCTCCGTTCTGAGTTTCTTTATCTTGAACGATCCAGTCTCCCTACCGAGGAAGAACAATACGAAAGTTATAAAACAATCGGAGACGCCTTTGGCGATCGTCCTGTCATATTAAGGTCACTCGATGTGGGCGGAGATAAAGATATTCCATATATTGATTTGCCGCCAGAAGCCAATCCTTTCCTCGGAGTAAGGGCTATACGACTGTGTTTATCTCGACCGGACATATTTAAACCTCAACTGAGAGCAGCGCTGAGAGCAGGTTATGGGAATAATCTGAAATTAATGTTCCCTATGGTGGCTACTGTTGAGGATGTAGTGCAAGTCCGGGAAGTTCTGGAGGAGTGTAAACAGGAACTGAGAGATGAAGGCCATGATGTTGCAGAAGAAATGGAAATCGGGATCATGATCGAGATCCCATCTGCAGCGATCCTGGCGGATCAGCTGGCAGAAGTGGTTGATTTCTTCTCAATCGGCACAAATGACCTCGGTCAATATACCCTTGCAGCAGATCGCACCAATGCTCAGGTAGCTCCCATGGCTTCCGGGTTCCAACCCGCAGTTTTCAGGTTGATTAAAATGGTAATCGACGCTGCTCATGCCAAGGGCAAATGGGTAGGATTATGCGGGGAAATGGCAGGTGAATTATTGGCAATCCCGATCCTGTTAGGTTTAGGGTTGGACGAGTTCAGTATGAACCCTCCCGCCGTTCCTTTTGCCAAAAGGCTTATCCGTTCCATATCGATGGAACACGCTCGCCAAGTCGCGGAGACTGCGATAAACCTGAAGGGTGATCAGGAGATCCGGAAATACGTGCAGGAAGCTGTTCCGGAAGTGAACAGGGGGTAAATTAATCATGAAAACCTATCCAAAATGTTATGATTGCATTGTCAGGCAGACTGTCAACGCTGTCTTATTGAATGAAGACGACGAGTCTATTCAAATCCAAACTATTCAAAAAGTGATAAGAAAACTAGCCCAGATGGACGCCAAACTCAGTCCTTCTGAAATCGCTGGCGAAACAAACCGGGTGATCAGAGATTCCCTGGGAGTGATCGACCTTTATAAAGATGAAAAAGATGCCAGCCATCAACATGCTCTCAACTACCAGGATGACCTGCGGGAATTGATCTTAAAAGGGCAGGATCGCCTGGAGCGGGGACTGAAGGTCAGCGCCGCTGGCAATATAATCGATATCGTTCATGCCGTCGATTATGATCTGTGGGAAGAAGTGGAGAAGACGGTCAGCCAGGAACTCCAAGGTGGAGGGCTGGAAGCTTTCCGGAAGGAATTGAATGGCGCCCCGCACCTGTTATATCTTGCAGATAATGTAGGTGAAACGATCTTTGATAGGGTCTTTATCGAGACCCTGGATATACCTGTAAAATATGTTGTCAAAAGTGGACCGGTTCTCAATGATGCAACCCTTGAGTATGCAGTGGCGGCCGGGATAGATCAGGTAGCCGAAGTGGTGGAAACAGGGTCATGGGCTCCCGGAACTGTCCTATCCCAATCCACACCGGATTTCCAGAAGCTTTTTTTGGAATCGCCCTTGGTTCTCTCCAAAGGACAGGCAAATTATGAAACCATGGACGAACAGGGAGACAAAGTGTTTTTCCTGCTGCGAACCAAATGCCCCGTTCTGAGTGACCTGCTCGATATTCCTGTCGGCAACCTGGTCTTAAAACAGGGAACCCCCCTTAACTAACCCTTATAATTCAAAAACAGCGCCAGACTCTGGATAATATACTTCGGAGATTCCCCGTTCGCGCAATTTTTCCATCAATGGTTCAGCGCCGCGCGGTTCACCGTGAACCAAAAAAACTTTCTTGAGCGTATCCTTAGTTGCGTTGGCGTAGGCTAGCAGCCCGTCTTGGCCGGCATGGGCAGAGAATCCGTTGATAGTGACCACTTCAGCACGCCGAAGATACTTCTTTCCGAAGATCTTGATTTCTTTTTCTTGGTCGGCCAGGCGCCGCCCCAGGGTATGGGGAGCCTGCCATGAGACGATCAGAATGGTATTGCGGGAATCTTCGATGTGGTTTTTTAGGTGGTGGAGAATACGTCCTGTTTCAGCCATACCGGAAGCAGAGATAACAACATAAGGCGGATCGGTAAAGTTGATGGCCTTTGACTCCTCCACTGACAACGTATATTTCAACCGATCAAACCCCAAAGCGGCTTGGTGTTTATCATCAGCGATGAACTGTCTGGTCTCTTCATCAAAGCACTCAGGATGTTCCCTGAAAACTTGCGAGACGCGAATAGCCAATGGGCTATCCACAAAGATAGGTATCTCTGGAATATCTCCATTTTCCATCATTTTATGCAATCCAAACACCAGCTCCTGGGTTCTACCGACAGCAAATGCGGGAATGATCACCCTGCCCTTGCGCTGAATGGTCTTTTGGACCACTTCTTTTAATTCAAGAAAAGCAGCTTCCGATCCCCTCTTTTTTGTATCCCCATAAGTTGATTCCATGATCAAGTAATCAGTATCTTGGGGCAGGACAGGGTCCTGGATAAGCAGCAATCCGGGCCTGCCAATATCTCCTGAAAACCATAACCGCTTAGAGTTTTCGCCGTCCACAATATCAAGGACTACAGAAGCTGATCCCAGGATATGTCCGGCATCCACCAGATGAGCCTTTATTCCGGGAACGGGCTCAAAAATTTCCTCATAATCCACGCTATGGAATAAAGGTGCAACCCGGGCGGCATCCTCTTTTGTGTAGAGAGGTTCTATAAGGGGTTTGCCTTGTCTTTCCAGCCGCTTATTGAGATATTCGGCATCTTTTTCATGAATATAACCAGAATCAAGCAGCATGATATTGTCCAGGTGGGCGGTTGCACTTGTAGCATAGATTGGTCCCCGGTAACCCTGTTTGACAAGGTTGGGTAAATTGCCGCTGTGATCAATATGGGCATGGGAGAGAATTACAGCGTCTATTTCCTCAGGAGGAAATGGAAAGGAGCGGTTCCGCAAAAAACTTTCTTTCCTCCTGCCCTGGTACAGACCGCAGTCCAGCAGGATTTTTTTCTGGCCAATTTCCAGCAGATGCATTGAACCTGTTACTGTCCTGGCCGCTCCGTGGAATGTGAGATTCACAATTTTCTCCTATCTAGCCAACCTTCAATAATATAGACAGAATGTCATCGCCAAATCTTTCCAATCTCCAGGGAACATCTTTGAGCACGTTGGCCACTTCGGCGCGGGTTTTTGGGTTTTGCGAGATAAGGCTGTACATGATTTCCCGTGGAAGTACAACAGCGGAATTTACATTCATCTTTCGAGCTTTGATCTTGCGCCAATCACGGAGAGCCTTTTCCCGGGCCAAATAAGAGTCATCCAACCGCTCTCTCCGGGGTGGAAGTTCAGGCTTAGATACCAAACCTTCCTGGATGGCAACTACCAGTCCTTTAGCGTGACGTTGTAATGCTTTTCCGCCAGGAAGATTTAGTCTTTGAAGCTGATTCACTGACGTGGGTGATTCTTCGGCCAGGAGGAGCAATGTTTTGGCGCTGAGCACCTTAAAAACAGGCAGATTCCTTTTTTTTGCAACATCCTCTCGGTATTCACAAACCTTGGCGAGCACCGCGGCTTTCTGAGGGGGCAGCTTCCGGGCTCCGTTTATCCGCCAGCAAGAAGCGATATTCTCTTCTTTTGGTTGGCGGTGTACTTGGCAAGCTCGTTGAAAATCCTCTGCGGCGATAGAAGTGAAACCTTTATCTTTTAGTTCCGCAGCCAAAGCCTGACGGATCTTGATCAAATAATGGGTATCCATTTGGGCGTACTGGAGCATATCATTGGGCAGTGGCCGTTTTCCCCAATTCGCTCGTTGATGTTTTTTATTTACCTTGATACCAACGATCTCCTCTAAGAGGGTGTCCAGGCCCAATTTTTCCCTGCCCAGGATCTGGGCTGCCAGCATGGTATCAAACAAATTATTAAATTCAAAATCGAACTCATCTTGCATGATCAAAATATCGTATTCAGAAGCATGAAAAACTTTTTCAATTCCGGGATTCTTGAAGATCATGCCCAGGGAGGCTAGGTCATCCAGGGGGAGAGGATCGACTATATAGTCTGTCGTGTTCGTTGAGATCTGGATCAGGCAAACTTGTTCTTGGTACGCGAACAAGCTGTTGGCTTCGGTATCGATTGCCAATGCCTTTTCGTTTTGCAGACGCCCCATAAGTTCTTCAAAAACTGGCTGCTTATTTATAAATTCAGGCGCTAGTAAGTGATTTGTGAGAGATGACATAGAGACATATTATAGAACAATCGTTGAAAGTTGGAAGGTGTAACGTTCAAACAAGTAACATTGATTTCATAGGATATTTTGATTGAAAATCTTGCTTCTGAATGGTTAATTAATCACCTTCTCAAAAACAAGGGCATTATCTCCCCCTTTGTAGTATTTCTTCCAGACTTCAATTTGCTGGTAACCGCGTTTTTGATAAAGCTGGATGGCCGGCTGATTGGATTGGCGAACGCTTAAGCGAATTTTGGGCAGGTTTGCTTCTTCCTCACTGATCCGGATCAGGGCAGAGCCGATGCCAGATTTTCTATAAGCAGGGAGGACAGCCAGGGTGGCGATCCAGGCCGTATTCTGGGATCGCCTGAGATCCACAGCGATGAAACCAATCAGTTCTCCTTGATCTACAGCCTTAAAACGGATGACCTGGGGGATAGTTAGGACTCCCAGAATATCCAGCAGCGGCCAGGCATCCAGCTGGAAACAAACCTTTTCCAGCTGAAACAGGGCTTTTAAGTCACGCCAGGTAGCGGATTCGATGGTGATACCGCTACCTGGAAGGGTTTTGTGTACGCCCATGCAGCAATCCAGCGCTAGGTGAGGTTAAAGGGCTTTTTCATAGAAGCGGTACGTTTTATACACTTCCGCCCCCATGGCAATAATAGGGCGGTTCATTTTGTCATTATTATCCAATATCCAGCTCATTTCAGCCATCTTCATGCCTTTTTTGAGAGCTGCCTGGGCAGATTTGAAATAAAACAGGGCATCGATGCCCAGTGTGCGATATTCGGGGATCACTCCCAGAACCAAGACTCGCACCCAAGAAACCTTCTTAAGGACTTTCCAGTTCCAAACCAGTTTCACCATCGTCCACCATTCTGGTGTATTGGGTTTAGGATAGGCTTTAAGGAGGGGTTCGTTCAGGTCTGGCAGGGTAATGCTGAAGCCGACCGTTTTCCCGTCTTTTTCAGCGATATAAGTCAAGTCTGGGTCAAGGATGTCATGTAGCTCATCGGCCAATTGATCAAATTCACCATCCGTCATGGGTACAAATCCCCAATTCTGGGACCAGGCTTCGTTATAAAGCAGCTTAACCTTGGCGACTTCTTCGTCATATATTTTCATGTTCAACTTACGAATAGTGATTTCTTTACGCTCCAGGATCTTTGTGGTGATTCTTTCCAGGCGCTCCCCGATGTTAGTCATGAAATCTTTCACCGGTATTTGATACGCCCACAAGTCCCGGGCATATTTAAATCCAGCTTTTTCAACAAAATCGACATAATAGCGAGGATTATAGGTCATCAAAATTCGGGGGCTGTCATCAAATCCATCTACCAGTAATCCGCATTCATCATTGGTGTTCCACTGGGCAGGTCCGCGCAGTGCGGTATGCCCCTTTTCCTGGGCCCAATTTTCAGCTGTCTTTAATAACGCTTCGGCGACTTCGTAATCTTCCAGAACTTCAAAAAAGCCAAAGAACCCGATGTTTTCATTTTGAATTTTATTGTGTCGTCCATTGGTGAAGGCGGCGATAGTGCCGACAATCTCTTCCCCGCGTAAGGCCATATACAGTTGAGCTTCACTATGTTGGAAGAAGGGATTCTTTTCTGGATCGGTGAAGTGTACTCGTTCTGAAAAAATAGGAGGGACCCAGTAAGGATCATCCTTATAAACCTTCCAGGGGAAGCTTAAAAAGGCTTTCCTTTCTTCAATATTCTCGACAAGTTTGATGACAAGGGTTTTCATGTTAATTTCCTTAATGTGGAAACCGGTATTTTTTTATCATTTGGTTTGTTCATTTTGATTATACTAGATACCCCCCCTATGGTATGATTTTAGGGTGATTACACAGCCCCTTTTTCTGGGGACCTTTTCCCTTTATTCGATCATCCTGTCCGGTACAGCCGCCCTGGGTTTATTCTTATCCTGGTGGTTAGTAGAGGATAAGCGGACCTTTATCCTTGATGCTGGAGTAGGGATTATTCTTGTCAGCCTGCTGGGTGCCAGGACGGGTTTTGTTCTCCGCAACCTGGCTTATTTTCTGGATCATCCAGGACGAATGCCCCAATTCTGGCTGGGAGGGCTCAGCTGGCCCGGAGCTTTAATTGGCGCTGGATTGGCTGCCGTAGGGATTCATTTGATCTGGAAAGAACCCCTCGGGGAAATGGCAGATAATTACCTGCCGCTTATGGGAGTGATGGCATTTGGAATCTGGTTGTTGTCCTGGGGGACTGGAATTGGATATGGTCCGGAGGTCGAGGCCTGGTACGGTATTACAGTGCAGGACCTTTATGGTTATTCTCTAATACGGTGGCCTCTGCCAATCCTGGGTGCTTTACTTAGTGGAGGATGGATTGCAAGTGTGATCCTCTTCCCCATCAAACGCCAGCGCGATCCTGGATTCCGGGCGCTAATTGGTATGGCCGGGATACTAGTAATTACTGGCGTGATCTCATTCTTTAAGGTTGATCCGGCTCCTGTATTATGGGGGCTGCGCTGGGAAAGCTGGTTCTCAATAATTGCCCTAACTGGCATCATGACCTACTTTTTTGTCACAAGGACCAATGAAAAAAACGAAGGACCTAACCCTTAACTCACAAGAGGCAATTCAGGCGTTAACTGAATTCATCCAAAACGTTGTCCAGGATGCTGGCTACAGTAAAGTTGTCTTGGGGCTTTCCGGTGGAATTGATTCGGCCCTGAGTGCCTTTTTATCTGCCAGGGCTTTAGGGGCAGACAACCTTCTGGCTTTGCGCCTTCCTTATAGAACTTCTTCTCCTGAATCCCTGGATCATGCCCAGCTAGTGATTGAAGAACTTGGCTGCCCCTCGAAAACGATAGAGATCACAAATGTGGTTGATGCTATCCT